>Ga0315291_10007231_pt1 | contig 13754 bp, 14 predicted proteins | sample YL17G12_20_MG_FD_203070 | JGI IMG/M metagenome (GOLD analysis project Ga0315291, IMG submission 203070) | Sediment microbial communities from Yellowstone Lake, YNP, Wyoming, USA - YL17G12_20 | ecosystem: Environmental > Aquatic > Freshwater > Lake > Sediment | place: USA: Wyoming | collected...
ATGCTATTATGAATACTGCTTTTATTGAAAATATAAAAAAAACAAGTTTTTCTTTTGATTTTTTAACAAATGATTATAAATTAAAAGATGGAAAAAAACATCTGGATATTCTTTTGCATAAAGGAGATTTTGGTATTGAGCCATGTTCATATATAATTGGTAAAGATGCAGTTGATGTAGTAAATAAAGTTATTAAATTAACGGAGGAATTATAATGAAATTAGAAGACGAAAAAATTTCAAAAATAATAGTTGAAAAATATCTAAAAAAATTTATTGAAAATCTAAATCAGGATGTAATAATTGCTGGTGCAGGTCCGGCAGGACTTACGACAGCATATTATCTAGCTAAAAACGGTTTCAAGGTTTCTATTTTTGAAAGGAAACTTTCAATCGGAGGTGGTATGTGGGGTGGAGGGATGATGTTTAATGAAATTGTTGTTGGAGAAGACGGGAAAAAAATTCTTGATGAATTTGAAGTAAGTTACGAAAAATACGAAGAAGGTTATTACACTGCTGATTCAGTGGAAGCAATTACAACTATTTGCTCAAAAGCTATGAAAGCTGGTGTAAAAATTTTCAATGGTATTTCCGTTGAAGACGTCATGATTAATGAAAGTGGTGTTTGTGGAGTTGTTATAAACTGGAGTTCTGTTGGTATAGCTGGCCTTCATGTAGATCCATTATCTGTAAGGGCAAAATTTGTTGTTGAAGCAACAGGTCATCCTTTAGAAATTTTAAAAATTCTTGAGAAAAAAGTAGATGGCAAACTTTTTACAAAAACTGGTAAAATAATGGGTGAGAAATCTATGAATGCGGAACTTGGAGAAAAAACTGTTGTGGAAAACACAAAAGAGGTATTCAATAATGTTTATGTTGTTGGTATGGCAGCTAATGCTGCTTTTGGAGCCAATAGAATGGGTCCAATTTTTGGAGGGATGCTTTTATCTGGCAAAAAATTGGCAGATATTCTTTCTAAAAAGTTATTAGAAGATGGAAGAGTTAGTACAAAAAAAATGAAGAGGTTGGTTAGAATCAATGATGTTTAGTGATATTGATTTTTATTTTATTACTGATTCTAATCTAAGTAAGAAAGGAATATTTTATGATGTTAAAGATGCGATAAAAGCTGGTTGTAAAATTATTCAATATAGAGAAAAAAATAAAGATTTTGATGCGATGGTTAATGAAGCAAAACTTTTAAAAAAAAGATGTAGCGGTAAAGCAATTTTTTTAGTAAATGATAGATTAGATGTTGCGTTAGCTGTTGATGCCGATGGTGTTCATATTGGTAAATCTGATGTATCTTTTATAGATGCAAGAAAATTACTTGGAAATAAAAAAATTATTGGCCTTTCTGTTGATAATGTAAAAGAAGCAATTGATGCGGAAATTGCTGGTGCAGATTACGTTGGTTTGGGACCGATTTTTGAAACTTCAACAAAAAAGGATGCAGGTAGACCATGTGGTACTGATATGTTAAAAAATGTTAGAAAAAATATTATGATACCAATTGTTGCAATTGGTGGTATTACCAAAAAAAATGTTGCTGATGTAATTAGAAACGGAGCTGATGCTGCTTCTTCTGTTTCTGCTATTGTTGGTTCTGATGATGTTTATAGGGAAGTAAATGATTTTATTAATATTATTAGGAGGTGTAAATCTATATGACTCAGATGGAAATGGCAAGAAAAGGTCAAGTGTCAAAAGAAATGAAAATAGTTTCAGAAAAAGAAAACATTGAAATTAAAGCCTTGATGAAAAAAATTGCTAATGGTAAAATTGTTATTCCTGCGTCCACTCTTCATAAGAATCTCAATCCTATTGGTATAGGTGAAAGTTTAAGTGTCAAGATTAATGCCAACATTGGTTCTTCTCCTGATAAAGCGGATTTGGCTTATGAACTAGAAAAACTTAAGGTCTGTATTGATGCAAAAGCAGACACTGTCATGGATTTAAGTACCGGTGGGGATATAGATAAAATTAGACAGGAGATTATTAAAAATAGTTTTATACCTGTTGGAACCGTTCCCATTTATCAAGCTGCTTGTACGGTTGAGGATGTTGTAGAACTTGATGAAAACGATTTTATAGAAGGTATCAGAAAACACATTGAAGACGGTGTTGATTTTATTACTATTCATGCTGGTCTTTTAAGAAATTCAATTCCTTTTATTAAAAAAAGATTATTGGGTGTTGTCAGCCGTGGTGGGGCTCTACTTCTTAGATGGATGGTTTATCATAAAAAAGAAAATCCTATTTATGAAAATTTTGATGAGATCTTAAAAATAGCAAAAAAATATGATGTAACTTTAAGTCTAGGTGATGGTTTGCGACCCGGTTGTCTAAAAGATGCAACAGACGAGGCTCAGATATCTGAACTAAAAGTGGTTGGTGAATTGACTTTAAGAGCTTGGGAAGAAAATGTTCAGGTTATAATCGAAGGTCCTGGACATGTACCTTTGGATCAAATTGAAAAAAATGTTAAGCTTGAAAAGAAGGTTTGTCATGGTGCACCTTTTTATGTTTTAGGACCACTTGTAACAGATGTAGCACCAGGTTACGATCATATCACTAGTGCTATTGGTGGATGTCTAGCTGCTTATTATGGAGCTGATTTTTTATGTTATGTTACTCCCGCTGAACATCTAGGTTTACCTAATGTCGAGGAAGTTAAAGAAGGTGTAATTACTTCAAGAATCGCTGCACATGCAGCAGATGTTGCAAGAGGTTTAAATGGTGCAATTACCTGGGATAATAATATGAGTGAGGCTAGATCAAATCTTGATTGGAAGAAGATGATAGAGCTATCGATAAACCCTGGTTTAGCAAAAGAAATTCGTGAGCGATGTACAGATGCTGATGAGGAAGTATGCTCTATGTGTGGAAGGTTTTGTTCTGTAAAAATGAGTAAGCGTGCTATAAATGAAGATTAAAGAAATTGGTGAGTTTGGATTAATTGATAGGATTACAAAAAAACCTAGAAATAAAGATATTATTGTTGGAATTGGAGATGATGCTGCAGTTGTTAAAACAAAAAAAGGCTTGCAGCTTTTAACAACTGACACTCTTGTTGAAGGAGATCATTTTAGACGAGAATGGTTTTCACCAAAACAAATTGGAATGAAAGCAATTGAAATCAATGTGTCAGATGTTGCTGCCATGGGTGGAAATCCAAAATATGTACTTGTTTCTCTTGCACTACCTAACGATCTTGATGTTAAGTTCGTCGATGGTTTGTATAGTGGTATGTGGAAAACCTGCAATAAATATGATATTGAAATTATCGGCGGGAATATGACCCACTCAAAACAAATAGTTATTTCAATTACATTAACAGGTGAGGTTGATGAAAATAATCTTTGCTTAAGAAGTGGTGCAAAATCTGGAGATTTCATTTTTGTTTCTGGACAGCTAGGTAATGGCAGAGCTGGACTTAGAGTTTTTCAAGAGGATTTAAAAGATTTTGAAAAAGTAAAAAAAGCTTATCTTGAACCCAAAGCACATCTTACTTCGGCTTTAGAAGTTGCACCTTACGCTAATTCCATGGAAGATATTTCTGATGGACTTGCTTCTGAATTAAACCATATTTGTGAACAAAGTAAATGTGGTGCAATTATCTATAAAGATAAAATTCCAATAAAATATGATGTTAGAAAAGTTGCAAGAACTTTAGGAGAAGATGAATACGATTATGCTTTGTTTGGTGGAGAAGATTTTGAGCTTGTTTATACTGTATCAAAAGATAAACTCAATAAAATCAATGGTTTTTTAGTTGGTGAAATAACAAAAGATAAAGCATTGCGATTATTTTCTTTAGATGGTGAAAAAGTTATCACAAAAAAAGGATATGATCATTTTTTCTATGAATAAAAAAATTTAGTTAACTATTAATAGCATCTTTTGATTTGACGTTCCGGAGAGAGGTAGCTTATGGAATATCAGTTGTATAGATATAGATGGACTGTTGTTTTAGCATTTTGGATTGTTATATTTGCATATGGAGCAAACTGGTTTGCGTTATCCCCAATGCTCGGAGAATTTAGAACCACATTTGGTATAATGAACGATTGGCAAACACCTTTGTTAATCTCGTTGATAGGGATGTTTGTGATTTTCTTTGCCTGGCCTGCAGGTACATTGATTGATAAAAGAGGACCAAAATTATCTATTTCAATCGGTGCGTTATTTATGGCTATAGGTTTTGGTGCAAGACCATGGCTTTTGGATAGTTTTTACTCATTATTATTAAGCAGTATTATTGCGGGTATTGGTCTTGCGTGGATTTTGGTTGCACTTGCTCCACAAATGATGAAATGGTTCCCGCACAAACAAGCAGGCCTTCCTGTTGGAATCGCAGCTTCAGGACTTTTTATAGGATTTGGCACAGGTTCTCTATTTATGCCAATCTTAGTTACTATCACGACAAAATTCAACAGTTTTCTTATTTTCGGGATTATAGCAATCATCGCTTTTATAATATGGTTAGTTCTTGCCAGAGATAGCCCATCAACACCACCAGAAGAGCGGAAAAAAGTAGAAACCATGAAATTTACTGATGGTATGAAACAAATTCTAAGGTCAAAAAACGCTTATCTTTACCCAATCGTAGGTTTTTTTATTGTTGGAATTACATTGGTAATTTCTCATTTCATCCCCCATATGTATTCAGCAAACCCCACTTTAAAAGAACAAGGTGGCTATATCGCTGGTTTCTTGCTATATGGATGTGCCATTGGTGCATTTGTTGCACCGTTTGCAGCAAAGAAATATGGACTTAGAAAAATCACAATAGGTGTAATATTAGGTGCTATTCTCATGTGGCTTGTACTCTTTGCACTATTTTACGTTAATTCCTATGACGTTAATAGTATGAGTTGGGCTCTCATTGTTTTTCTTGCCTTTATCTTTGGAGTCTTCTTTCAAGCATCATGGCCTCTTGCTCTATACAGCCAAGAGATTGAAACTGGTGTAACCGAAGCAAATGTTGGTATTGCTGCAAGTCTCTATGTTTCTATTAGTAACATTGGTGCTGCAGTTCTTCCTATACTTGTCCCATATTTGATAGCTTATGATCCTCTGCCTAATTTCATTACGATTCTTATAGGTCTCTTCATATGTCTCGTTATTTGGGTTGTGGTGAAAAGAAAATAAAGAAAATACTTATCGCTCAATAACTCTCTTTGCTTTACCAGTACTTCGTGGTATAGTTTTTGGTTGCAAAGATTTAACAGGAACGTTTAAATTCAAAACACGATAAATTGCAGACTCAGCCTGTTTTTCAAGATCATCAAGATGACCTTCTTTAAATCGCTCATCAGTAGGCTCTATTTCCACAGATAACGAGGTTATATCTCCTTGTTTTGTTTTTACAATTTGATAGTTATCACTAATACCTGTTACTTGCATCAGAGCAGCTTCTATTTGTGATGGAAAAACAATGACACCCTTTACCTTCATCATATCATCGCTTCTACCTTTTATACGAGATTGAATAGGTAAAGTTCTTCCGCACTCGCATTCTTCCTCACTTATTGATGCTAAATCTCTTGTTCTAAATCTAATTGCAGGAAATGCTTCTTTTGTTAATGTTGTAAAAACAAGTTCCCCTTCTTCTCCAAGTCCTTTTTTCTCCCCAGTATCAGGATCAATAACTTCAGGAAGAAAATGATCAGCATTAATATGAAGTTTTTTACATTCGCATTCAGAAACAACGCCTGGTCCGATTAGTTCAGTTAGACCATAGTGCTCATGAGCAACTATCCCCCAGCGTTGCTCTATGTTTTTTCTCATTTCTTCACTCCAAGCTTCAGCACCAAAAAGTCCAAGACGCATTTTAAAATCCTTACTTGGGTTTAAACCGTTATCTTCAGCAACCTCAGCAATATGTAATGAATATGAAGGAGTGCAAGCCAAAGCCGTTGTACCAAAGTCCTTTAATATATCAATTTGCCGCTCAGTATTTCCTGAACTAATGGTAATTACCATAGCACCAATTTTTTGTGCACCTTTTTCAAAACCATGAGCACCAGTAAAAAGACCATAGCCATATGCATTTTGCATAATATCGGTCTTTCGTAAACCATTTGCCCAAAGGGAGCGAGCCATTACTTCCGCCCATAATTCCACATCTGATCTTGTATAAGGCCCAACCACAGGTTTACCAGTTGTACCTGAGGATGCGTGAACTTCAATGATATCATCAAGTTCTGTACAAACAAGACCAAAAGGATAGTAATTGCGCAGATCCTGCTTTGTTAAAAAAGGGATTTTACTGATATCATCCAAGGTCTTGATTTCATCTGATTTTATATTAGCATCAGAAAGGTTTTTTTTGTAAAACTTGTTCTTTTTATACACTCTATTTATTAGCTCCTTAAGGCGTTTAAGTTGTAACTCTTTAAGTTTATTTAGTGGCATTGATTCTATTTTACTATCCCAAAGATTACTAGGCATAAAATAACCTCCTAAGTTTTCTCCTGTAAATAAATTAATCAAATATAATGATTATGGAATATTTTATTAATCTTAAGACAAATAAAATTTTAATGTTGATTGCTATTCATAAAAATAATTATTAGGATGAATAAAAAATGAAAATACTTGTACTTGGCTCTGGATTAATGGGTCGAGCAATAGCATTTGACCTATGCAAATACTCAGATTTTAAGGAAATAGCTATATCTGATAAAAGCAAACAAAATCTACAATCAGCTGAAAAATTTCTAAAAAAACAAGACATCAATTTCCTTAAATTAGATTTAGAAAAAATAAATTCTGTAAAAAATTATTTTAAAGATTTTGATATAGTAATTTCAGCAGTTCCTTATAAGTATAATTATGTTTTAGCAAAAATAGCTATTGACACAAAAACCCATTTTATAGATCTAGGTGGAAACAATGATATCGTAAAAAAAGAGCTAGGTCTATCCAAAAAAGCAAAAAAAACAGGTGTTACAATTATTCCAGATTGTGGACTTGCACCAGGTTTAACATCTGTTATAACAAAAGATATAGTGGAACAAATGGACTGCGTAAATTTTGTTAAATTAAGAGTAGGAGGTTTACCACAAAACCCAAAACCTCCGCTTAATTACCAGATTGTTTTTTCGCCATATGGTCTTATAAATCAATATGTTGAAGATGCAATAATTCTTGATAACAATAAAATTCTAAAAAAGAAACCAATGACTGAGATTGAGAAGATAGAATTTCCAAAACCTTTTGGGGAACTTGAAGCATTTTTAACATCAGGCGGTTGTTCAACATTACCTTACACATTTAAAAGAAACATAGGTTATCTAGATTACAAGACTATTAGATACAAAGGTCATTGTGAAAAATTTAAGATACTTTTAGACCTTGGTTTTGCTGAAGAAAAAAAAATAAAGCTTGGTAAACAAGAATTTGTACCAAGAGACGTTTTTTCAACAATTTTATTGAAAAATCTACCTTTTAACCAAAAGGATGTTGTTTTATTGAAAGTCTTTGCAGAAGGAAAAAAAAGCGAGAAAAAATTAAAACTTGAATATACTTTGATAGATTATTATGATGAAAAAAATGATATTACTTCCATGATGCGTACAACAGGTTATCCTGTTTCTATTACAGCTCAAATGATTGAAAAAGGTATTATTAAGGAGCATGGCGCTTTCTGCTCAGAAAAAGTTATTCCTTGTAAACTATTTTTTGATGAGCTTGAAAAACGAACTATCAAAATTAAAAAATCTGTTAAAGAATTGTGATTAAAACTATGGTAATAGAAAAAGAATTTTTAAAATCCAAAGAAAAAGCAATTGAATCTTTAAGAAAAGCAAAAATTGATGATAAGGTGGATAGAAAGATAATTTCTATCTTGGATTTAATAAACAATTCTGGTGAATTTTTTACCTCAAGTAGTTGCGCTGGTAGAATAGTTTTACTACAGATTCCTGAAATTGGTGATAAGAGAAACGCAAAATTTGTTGGTATATGGCATAGAACTATAAAATCCAAGGAAATATTATTTGCATTAAAAAAAGCAAAATCTGGTCTACTTTGGATACTTGCTCAGCCACCGATAATTCATATATCTGCAAAATCAAGGACAGCTTCTGATAAATTAGTAAAAATCGCTAATGCCAGCGGTTTTAAAAACTCAGCCTTTAAATCTGACAATAATAATATTGTCGTTGAGATCTGTAGTACTGAGCGACTTGATGCACCCATTGGGGAAGACGGTATTTTGTTTTGTAATAAGGATTATCTAAATCTTTTAGTTAAGATAGCAAATGAGGTTATTTTAAAATCAAATTTGAAGTTAAAAAGATTTAAGCGTGAATTAAAGGAAAAGATTTAAGTACTCATAAAAGAAACAACTTATTGGGTGTCTGATGGTAAATAGGAAGCAGATAAGTTTGATGTTACTTATTTTACTGATAGTTACAGCCATACCTTTGTTATATATTTTAATTGGTAATAATGAGTCATTTATTTTTATTATAACTTTTTTTATTTTAATTATTCTGCTTTATAGTTTATTATTTGCATTTTTCTCATTACGTAAGATTTTTTCTGAAGTAAAAAATGAGTTAAAAGTTATCGAAGAAAAAAAGAAAGCAGTAAAAGATATTTACATGTATGAACAGTTTTTAAATCCACCAGAAATAGATAACTAGTTGCAATGTAGGTGGGTTAACCAAGCCTCTTTTGGTATTTTTTCATATATCTTGAATTTTTCTTCTCTGTATATTCTATAAGCTTCTTCTTTTATTATTTCGTTGTTGAACGACCAGTAGTATTTCCTCATGTATTTGCTTTTTTCTTTAAACTCTTCTCTTCTTATTTTAAGTAATTTTTCTCTTTGTAGTTCATAAAATAGGGCTCGAGCGTATTTATCGATACTCATGTCTTCTACTTCTTTTCTTCCTTTAAATATACCTTCAACGGTTCTAGTTAGAGCTCTTGCATCCTCGTTACTCATATTGTATCTTTTTTTTAATGCCATTAACAGTAATTTCTTCATTTTATTTATCACCACTTGATACTATCATTTCTTGTCGTTTTGTTTATAAAGAATTTGTTGTACAACTGTTTCCTGAAACAATACATATTTTATTTTCGAATCATTTAAATCCCAATTTTCTATTCAGTGCTAGAAAAGGGGCGATTTATTTATGGAAAAAAGAATCTACAATTTTTATGCAGGGCCAGCGACATTACCTTTATCGGTACTTAAAAAAGCACAAGAAGAATTATTAAATTTCCGTGGCAGCGGTATGTCTGTTTTAGAAATATCCCATAGAGCAAAACCATATGATGAGATACATAAAAGGGCTTCTGAACTAATAAAGGAACTTATGGGCATACCAAATGACTATAAGGTGCTTTGGCTGCAAGGTGGGGCTTCAAGCCAATTTTTTATAGTGCCTTTGAATCTGCAAGTTCCTGGTAAACCAATGGAGTATGTCCATACTGGTAACTGGGCTAAAAAGGCAATAAAGGAAGCAAAACTCTATGGTGAAGTAAAAATTGTAGCATCTTCAGAGGATCAAAAGTTTTCGTATATACCACAAAATGTACAGTTTAGTGGCAATGCTGCTTTTGCCCATATTACAGGAAATGAAACAATAGGTGGAGTTGAGTGGCATGAATGGCCAAATGTCCCAAGTGGTGTTCCACTTGCTTGCGACATGTCCTCGAATTTTATGGATAAAGTAATTGATCCTAAAAAATTTGGTGTCATTTATGCTGGTGCTCAAAAAAATCTAGGACCTGCAGGAGTAACGGTCTTGATTGTAAGAGAAGATCTACTATCAAGGGTTCCGGAAAATACACCTACTATGCTTAAATGGAAGACCCATGCTGAAAAGGAATCTTTATACAATACACCTCCTTGCTTTTCGATTTATCTATGTGAACTGGTTTTGGAACATCTTAAGAACCTTGGGGGAATACCTGCTATGGAAAAACAGAACCGGAAAAAAGCAAAGATGATTTATGACATTATCGATAAATCAAACGGTTTTTACAAAGGAGTTGCAAAGAAAGAGTCCAGATCACTGATGAATGTCACATTTAATTTAGCCACACCCGAAATGGAAGCAAAATGTGTCGAAGAAGGAAAAAATAAAGGGTTAATCGGTCTAAAAGGTCATAGAGATGTAGGTGGTATGAGAGCTTCTATTTATAACGCAATGTCTGTAGAAGGCGTGGATGCTCTTTGTAACTTTTTAAAAGAATTTCAAGAAAACAATCAATAATTTTTTTCTTTTTTTTAATTTTTCATTTTGGCATTTTAACCAGTTAAATTTATATATGTTCATTGACAGAAATTGTCATGATATTCGAGAAGGTGGATGACTCATATGGATAAGAAAATCATGATAGTTGATGATGAGCAGGACGTTTTGTTTTCTTTAAAAACCATTTTTGAAAGTCAAAACTTTGATGTTATAACTGTTACAAATGGAAAAGAGTGTCTGCGAGAAATAGAAAAGGGATTCAAAGGAGTTATTCTAATGGATCTAATGATGCCTGAAATGGATGGTTGGACAACAATTCACGAAATAGTAAAAAGAGGGTATAATAAAAATGTGGCAATATCAGTTATAACAGGTAAAGGTACAAAAGACTTCCAAAAAATGAGTGATTTAGGCTCTTATGTATTTGATTACCTTACAAAACCACTGGATATTGAACAATTAATTTCTAGTGTAGAAAGATGTTTTAAGTTAATCACTTAATAAACCTATTTTTATAATTTGACATTATGTCATTTTGTCATTTTGACAGGTTGTGGTTAAATATATTAAGAGAAGTAATAAGATTAACATCCCATCATGTGAGTGTTGGGGTCTGGATAAAAAATGATATATAAAATTTCGACCAATTCACCAATTACCTGCTTTTAATTATCCAGGCCCTCCCCTCCTACTAAAATTTTAAAACTCATCTAATTTTTTAGTGCTTTTATCCTTAAGAATCTTTTTTGATGTATCCCATGAGTGTCTAGTATAAGGTGGTAGCTTACCATATTTTTCAAACCATGATTTAAAAAACTTCATTGTAATAGGATCAGCTGGATATCCACTACCTAATGGTAAGTTAAGTTTTTTTTCTAGTTCTTGGGCGATTTTTTTTACCTCTTCATCTCTTGTTGTTTTTGCTAGAATAGATGCAGCGCTTACAACTGGGTATATATCATCTGCTTTATGTTTTGAAACAATAATAGGTTTATAAGTAAGACCTGATAGTATATTTGTTTCAAATCGTTTTTCATTTACATCAACCGCGTCAACATAGCAAACATCAGGTTTTAGTTTTTTTATAACTTTTATAAAAGCATATACTTCTATTTCATTTAATGTCATAACCTTTCGCATATCATCTATATCTGATGCCGAAATAAGTAAAATTTCATAGTTTAAAGCAATTTCTTTTATTTTTTTTGCTAAAACTTCTCTTCTCTTAGGAGTGCATTTTTTTGAATCTTTAACTCCACATTTTATAAGTTGTGTATCGTCTTGTAAAATCACTCCTGCAATAACTATAGGGCCGATAACTGGACCTTTAGGCGAACAAGAAACATTTTTTTGAAAATGCTCCTATTCTCTACCCGCCTCATCGACCCCGCATATTGAATTTGTCACAATATGATCACCTCTTACATTTTGAATAAAAAATTCTTTATACCTCTAGAATCTTTAATTTCTTATAACAAACACAAGTAAAAAGATGTTACGGAAAAACTATAGGCAATTTTTTATGATAAAACCATATTCAAACACTATTTGCCGCCGTAGCTTAGCCCGGTTGAGCGGCTGATTCGTAATCAGCAGGTCGAGGGTCCAAATCCCTTCGGCGGCTATCCGAATTTTTTTCCTCCTGTTGGACACTCCTATTTTTCAAATCCCGCATTGGGCTTTTATTATTAGAGTTAAAAGCCCACCATTCTCAATTTTTGTGATTATTTATACTATTAAAATATATTCTATTATCAATTTATGATAATTATTAGCACGCATTTTAAATACTTTATACAAGATTATTATTTAAGTAGAAGGAGGTAAAATATGGAAAAAAGAATCCTCGTGATAGGATTGGTATTACTGGTTTCATTTTCATCAATTGTTCCCATATCAATGGGTTACGATGTAAAAATACCTTATATCAAAGGACGATTGTTTAAATCCAACATGGGGTATCCCCCAGTGGCTAAATTTGAGGTAAATCCGCCGTGTCCTTCACCAGGAGAATTAGCTTCATATCGTGCAAAAAATAGTTTTGATCCAGATGGTTATATTGTATCATATGAGTGGGATTGGGACAACGATGGGATTTATGATGAAAATCACACCATTCCAACAGCAGTACATGCATATAATTCATCCCAGAAATACAATGTTACTCTGAGAGTTACTGATAATGAAGGTCTAAATGGTATAAAAACAAATACAGTTATTATAGATAATTTTCCTGAAAAACCCTCAATATATGGTCCTTCTGTTGGTAATACAGGTGGTGTCTATAATTTTACTTTTTATGCCTGTGATCCAGATGATGACGATATTTATTATAGGTATTGGATTTGGTTAAATGATTGGCATTATTCGTATGGAGAAATCGGACCATTTTCTTCTGGAACAAATGGAACACTTGCTTATACTTTTTGGCCGTCCGGAGATTATTCAGTATCAGCACAGACTGTTGATATTTATGGTAAAGAGTCTGAATGGTCAGAGGTCTATATTACGATACCAAGAACTAGAACTGTATATAATTTAAATTGGTATAATTTTTTAAACAATCATATAGTATTGAGGTGGTTTGTATTACGAATAACAAATTCTTAAAGACTAGTTCATCTATTTTTATTATTATTTTATTCATTTTTTTATCTTCGTCTTCAATGTGTCTTGGAAATAATATTTTTGTTTCAAAGTTTAAGGAGAAATCTTCATTGTCTTTTAGCTCTAGTAAAACATTATATGTTGGAGGAAATGGACCTGATAACTATACATTCATCCGGGATGCTGTTTATGATGCAAACCTGGGGGATACTGTATTTGTTTATAGTGGAATTTATTATGAGTATCATATTGATATTACTAAATCTATTAATCTCATTGGTGAAAATAAGGACACAACAATTGTTGATGCTCGAAATAATGATTGGATGATATTTAATTTGTGGGGGGATTCAGATGGAGTAAATATTACTGGTTTTCAATTGTTAAATTCAGGGTCAAGTTATGCGGGTATAACAACTAGTACAAATAATCATAATTTTTATGACAACATTATTTGTTCACATTCAATAGGCATTCAGATGTTTCATTCCTATAATGTTATCGTTGAAAACAACGAATTTTCAAAATGTTATATAGGTGTCGATTTTTATGAAGCTCATGATGACGAGATAATTAATAATACATTTCATGATTGTACGTGTGGGATTACACCGGAATTTTCTAATTTTAAAATCGTAGGTAATACATTTCGAAATAACTATTGCGGGGTTTCACTTGAATATTTGAATAATACTATTGTTAGCAATAATGTTTTTATTAATAATATAGGTGCTATTTATTTAGGGTGGGCTTATAATAACTCTATATTTGAAAATGAAATGAAGGATAACATTGATGGTATTTACATGTATGCAGTAGTAGTTGGGACTTGTGGTTTTGATAATTATATTTATTTTAACGATATTATAAATAATTCAGTTGGAATAAATATCACTGCATTATTTTCTGATACTACACCCCCAAA
>Ga0315291_10007236_pt1 | contig 13750 bp, 10 predicted proteins | sample YL17G12_20_MG_FD_203070 | JGI IMG/M metagenome (GOLD analysis project Ga0315291, IMG submission 203070) | Sediment microbial communities from Yellowstone Lake, YNP, Wyoming, USA - YL17G12_20 | ecosystem: Environmental > Aquatic > Freshwater > Lake > Sediment | place: USA: Wyoming | collected...
TGGTAGGCATTTAAGGTTAGGTTTCTCGCCAGTTCTTTATCCGTTAACATGCGCTTAATGCTATATGCCAAGCTATGGACCTCCCCTGGAGGAAACAAAAGCCCGGTTTTTTCGGGTTCGATTATGTCTGGAATCCCTCCGGAGTCGGCTCCTATTACCGGGGTCTGGCAAAGTTGAGCCTCAACCAAAACCAGACCAAAACCCTCATCCACAGAGGGAAGAATCACAACGTCGCTTTCTCTATAGTAACGACTTAATTCCTGTTGAGACATGAGAGGAAGAAGGGTGATCTCTTTGGACAGAGCCTGAGTTTGGATCATTTTCTTCAAGTTTTCCTCCTCCTCTCCCTCTCCAATTAGGATAGCCTTGAAATCTAAACCCTCTTCCTTTAACAGAGATAACGCCTCAATCAATGTGTCCAGCCTTTTTTGTTTAGTATATCGTGCTACACACAAGATCGTTTTTCTCTTTTCTGTTCGTTTCTTCTCAGAAGGGCTGAATTGCTCTATGTTGACCGGCATGGGGCGCACCGTGATCTTAGCAGAGGGAATCGGTATAACCGAAGTGAGCTTTTTTTTGAGAAAATTGGAGACCACTGTTATATGCGCGGCGCGGTTAAATACAAAACTTGCCAAAATCCTCAGGAGGCTGGAGGTCTTTAGAATCATAACATCTGTTCCATGGGTGGTGACCAAGAAAGGTTTCCCAGATACTAAAGAGGCCATTGCCCCTATTAACCCTGATGGAATCCACCAATGGGCATGAATTAGTTTGATCTCCGGCTTTTGGGCGAGCTTAAGAGCCTTCCAAGAGAAGGAAAGAAGAAAAAAGATGAAAATCAGTTTATTGAATAAACTTTTTTTCACCAACTGATGCATCGCTCCCCGATAGGCTAACCTTTCGTGTCGATCTAACCCATATCGGAATCTATAAATGGGAATATCATCAATCTTTTCATAAAGCGGAAGACCATGCTCATGTGGTGCCAGAACCTCCACCTCGTAGCCCAAAGATAAAATTGTTTTAGCCAGCACAAAAACATGAGCGCTGGATATGTCTTTTTTGTATCGGATGAATGCTTGGGCTAAGATCAGGACTTTTTTTCTATTTTGTTTCAAGATTCCTCACGTATTAGACTTATTTCAAAACTCTGCTTCCGATCCAACCAGGGGAAAGTTATCAAAGCTTCACTAAGGATCCACTTGATCAAAGTTTCAGCCCCATCTACTTTTAAACGTGACCTGCCCGGGTAGGGTAGTAAGTTTAAGCAAAATGTTAAATTTGAGATAGCAGAGGTAGTTTGATATCTCCATTGCCACAAATTATTCTCTATCTTTCTCTCCAAAAGTTTAACTTCCTTTCGAGCTTTCCAGAATCTGACGATCCCCTCCCCAGTGGAGACAAACGCCTTTTTCTGTAAGAACCCTTCCAAAAGTTCAGCATACAGATTCAAAAAATCAGGAAAGCCGAATTCCTTCAATACGTTGGTATGCCAGAGGAGGGTGAGAAGTCCCCCGTGTCTGCCCTTCAGTTGATCTTGAAGCAGTTCTATTTCCTTTTTCATCTGTTCTTTTGTTTTGGGATCATATTTATCATAGGTCTGATCCATTACATTGGTATTGATTTCCCAGATTTCCAACTCCTCATCCGCCTGAAGATCATAAGGATGAAAGGGGAAAGCAAATCCCGACCTGAAGCCGGAACGATCCGGGTATCCCAAGGTGCAATCGTAGAGAAAACCAGATTCACTCTGAGACCTCCAGGTCTGAGGGACTTTCAGGCACAAGAAATGTTGTCTTATTCCCACACAAGAGGAAAGAAGAAATTGGTCTAAACTCTCTTTCTCTTTTTTTAAATCCTCTTTCTTCATGTAAGAGTTCAGACTGCCATGCAAACCCACCTCTCCTTGCGCATTCAAGATCCTCTCCACTGCCGGCTTCGCCTTCTTTACCGAATAGGTTATATCAGACTTTAAGATCGTCCTCAAACTGGGTTTCCCTGCCAAAAAGAAGAAGGTGGAGTTGAAGCCTATTCTTTTCTCCTGCTCCAATATGAGATTTATTCCGCGCAGAGATTTGTCTTGGCTGGAAATAAATTTTGGCAACTTCAAAAGCATTTTGAGCAGAGTTTTAAAATTTCTCCTTTTTACTAGACTAAAGATGCGAAAAAGAACATACAGGCTCCATTTGTCCAGAATGTCGACATCGTGGGTTAAAGCCACAGCTAAATTGGCACCTGATGGCCAAAAACTCTTAGAGAGTAAAGGGAGCTTTCTTTTGTATGCCACCGAACGAATTAAGGTTAAGAGAATTTCGAAATATCCATTGACCAAGGGAATTCGGTGTATGTTCTCCTTTTCCCGCCAGCTACCTTTAGCCATGAATCTTTCTGCCTTTTGCTCCTCAAAGTCTTGCCTCTCGTCTTGAAGAGTCAACAAGTAAAAGGAGGAGGCAAAAAAATCAACATAGCAGTTTATCCTGATCTGAGTTTGTTTTTTCTCGAATATGACTCCCGGATATTGTCTCCCAGATTTTTCTTCCCACCAATATGAAGACTTCTGTTCTGTGGTGGGATAAGCATAGAGTATCGGCAGGGAAAAGCCGGTCTCCTTATATTTTAATCTTTTCACTTCAGGATGTCCTTGCTCAAATACTTGGTGAAAAAGCTGGGAGATAAACAAAAGATGGCAACCAGGTGGGATTTTTTCTTTTATGCCTTGATAGTCTTCCCAACTCCCATAAATTATGAGCAGATTCACCAGTGACAAATCAGCCTCAAAAAGCTGATCAAGGGATTGGATGATTCGATAGTCCAATCCATAGGTGGAAAAGAAAAGATCTACAATGTATTTTATCTTCTTTGTAAATTTCTCTTCGGCTTTGGCAAAAAAGTAAATGTTCATAACTTATGAATAGATGCAGGGTTGTTTGGGATTTTCTGCTCTAAAGCACTCCCTTCTTTCTCAAGATTTTTACACCCTGTGATATCATCACGTCGAAGGGATAACTTTGAACTTTGACCAGACATCTTTTCTCTTTCAATATCATCTGCTTCAGATCCGCCGGGGGAGTGGAATGGTCGAAACAGGTCACTCCTCTTCCTATTTCCCACGGAAGATGAGCGTCACTTCCCGCCACCTGGGGAAGCCCTCTTTTTTGAGCCAACCTTTCGCCTTTCCGATTTCGACTCGGGCTGATCCGACTATTGAAGACTTCGATCAGATCCACATGGTTTAAAAGCTCCTCAGAGAGGGTGTGCTTCCAGAAGGGATGCGCCAAGATCAAAATTCCATCCTGTTTTCTTACCTGGTCCACCACCTCAAGAAATTTCTTTGAAGTTATCTCTCTTTCCAAAAAAAGACAGACTATGTCCCCCCATTCGGTCTTTATCTCGCTTCCCACAATGACCACAAGTTCAGAACGATTCAAATCTCTGGATTCTAACCCACCTCGGATGGTATGGTGATCTGTCACCGCGATCCCATCCAAGCCTTTAATGCGACTTATCTCCACAATTTTAGCTGGGGTCAAAAGGGAATCTAAAGAATATGAAGAATGAATGTGAAAATCGAATTTCAGCAAAGTCTTGCGTTTTTCTAAAAGTAAGATTCTATTGGAGTATCAAGCTTTAGCTTGATCCCGCTCATGGATCATGCAGTATAAACCGCATGGTTCACGTCTGCGAAGAACCTATAGTAAGAAACTAAATTGTATATGGTTCACCTAAAGTGCGTGTTGAAAAACCCTCTTGTTCGTGCCGGAATTGGATTTCCCGCACGAGAGTGGTTCGGGAATTCCAATTCCCGAACCAACTTAAAAACCGCGAAAGCAAGTTTTCGCACTCCAAAAGCACTTTTTTAACAGCCCCTAAAGGTGAACACTCCAATTCTTCAACCCTTCACATAGGTTTGATCGGTTTTCCCTGAGGGTATCTAATCTTCCCTTTGTTTTGTATGAAATATCCGGCGATCAGAAAAAGCTCGACGATGTTAGGCTTGATATCGGATAAAGAGATGTCATATCTCACCGCGGGATCGAAGAAATCTTTATAAAAATCTTTGCATAGCCCATATTTAGCCAAAAGGTGCATAAAATCTCCGGGAAACAACCATCTGAATTTGACTCCTTGTTTGTATTTGAAGACCGGCTCAAAATTCTGTTTCATGGCTAACAAGCAAAAAAGGTAAGGGAAATCGACGCCAGAAGCCACTGGCAGATTTAAAGACCCCCAGAACCTGGGATTGATCTCCATCAGTTTGAACTCGTTGTCGCTTTGGTCCAATTTAAACTCCACCATAGCCACACCGTTCCAATTCAAAGCCTTTAAGAGTTTCAAGCCCAGCTCTGCGAGTCGGGGATGGTAGACGCTCTCTGCCAAGGTGCTGGGACCCCCAGTGATGGGATACTCTCTTAAGCGGCGATGCATAAATATGGCTTTGGGTTCTCCCTGGTCGAAAATGGAAAAAAAGCCGAAGCCGTCTCCTTGAATGTATTCTTGGACTATACATTTTTTCTGGGTCAGATCAGATTCTGGGGTAAAATTCTTTTCTGCAAAACGCATAAGCTCGACCGATGAGTTCAAATAGACCATTCCTCTGGAGCCACTTCCGACTGAGGCTTTCGCCACCACCGGAAAACGAAACCTGGAAGCCTCCTTTTCGATATCAGAGAATTTTCGGGGATAGATGGTCTTGGGCACTGGAACTCCCACCTTTTCTGCAAACCGGAAGGTTGATTCTTTATTGTTGGCTATGTTCATGGACTCAAAAGAGGGAAGCACGAAATTGACAAAAGGTTTAAACTTCTCGGCATGCTCCGCAATCAGGGGGACCACCGCGGATCTGACCGGAAGCAAGATATCGAACTTTTTACTTCGCACCAGCTCGAGCATGAAGTTTATAAACTTTTGGTTTTGACTTGGGGGTGGATAAATTATCCTCTCTTTGCAGAACTTAGAATAAAAACAGAGAGAGAAAACCCTACGGTGGGAACTCATGCTCACCCTCATCCCTTTGGTGCCCAATGATCTCACAATGGCCAGGGAATGAAGGGCATCTGCATCCGTAACCAATACCCTCCAGTTAATTTTCTCTTTCATCTTTTTTCTCAGGAGGAAAAGTTGACCGAAACCGTTTTCTCCCGGAGATGGTTTGGTCTAAATTGTCAATTTTTTCCTTAAGTCCGGCAATGGCTTCAGCCAAAAATCCCAAGGCGAAAAGGGAGATTCCCATAAGGGTCAAAAGGATTACCAAATACAAAAGTGGTCTCAAGCCTTCTTGTTTTACGATTCGCAAATAAACTGCCACCCCTCCAGTTAAAATTCCTAAGAATATCAAGATCAGTCCTGAAAAGCCGAATAGAAGCAAAGGTTTTTTCATGAAGGAGATCTGAAATTTCACCGACAAAAGGTCCAAAAACCCGATGGGGATCCTCCAGAATCCGAATTTGGATTGACCGAACCGTCGGGGATATACTTTGACCTTTGCTTCGCCGATTTTGTATCCCTTATCCGCCGCCATCACCACCATATACCTGTGCCAATCCTTACGTAGGGGAACCTCATTCACGATCTCCCGTTTGAAAGCCTTGACTGAATTTAAATCATGCACTCCTACCCCGAAGAGAATCCGCGACAGAAAATTATAAACAAAAGATACGAACCTTTTTATTCCATAGCGTCCCTGTTTCCATCCACAGACCACGTCGTAGCCAGCATCGATTCGCTCTACTAACTTGGGTATCTCTTCCGGGAGATATTGCAAATCTGCAGGCCAGAAGACAAAGATCTTTCCCCGAGCGATGGAAAAACCGGTCATCAAAGCCTCGGTTAAGCCTTTATTCCTCTTATGAACCGCCACTTTCAGAAAGTTGTATTTATCCTGACAGGCTTTGGCTTTCAGGAAGGTCCCGTCAGTGGAACCGTCATCCACCAAGATCACTTCACCTTTCATCTTCGACTCGGAGAACATCTTGGAAAACTCCTCCATCAAAGGAGTTATATTCTCCACTTCATTGTAAGCCGGAACCACCACTGAAACCTTGACTTCCCTAAATTCTGGGTTTTGAAATTTGACATTTCTTTCTATTCTTCGCATTCCTTAATACCCTCTAATGTTTTTTAATTGATCTGATAAATCCGCATTTTTGGGGAATAATTTCAAAGCCTTTTCATACTCTTTAATTGCCAAAAGTCTATAAGCATCATCTCCTTTTTGATTATACAGATCAAAATATATTATGCCTAAAAATTGATGAGTCGAAAAGTCGGTCGGGTCAAATTTTGAAGCTTTCTTTAAAAATAAACCCGCCTTCTCCAAATCTTTCCGATCATAGTAAATCTCTGCCAAGGTCTCGTATCCGCTGAAATTATTGGGATGTTCATCCACGAACCGGTTGAGCACAATTAGGGCTGAGTCTATCTGACCTTCTTCCAAAAGCAACTTAGCTTTCTCAAAATCGGACAGCTGGTAATTCCTGGCCTCCGGGTTTACACTCGATTCTGCCACTCTTAGAATCTCCACCGGAAAATTTCTTAAATAATACGTAGTTACGGGTTTTGCATTCATCATAACCTGAGGGTAGTCCTTAAAGGCTTGCTCTCTTTGACCGCCCCCAGCTTCCATGGCTAAGTGCGTTATCGGATATCTTCGGAACAGGTCTGGGTCCGCGGTCATCACAACAAACATGTGCCACACATAGCCTAACTGGTTATCCCAAATCAAAGTCTGAGAGTAGGGTCCAGAAATCACAGCCTTAGAGGTAAGTATCTCTCCTAAGTCCTTAGATGCATTCAAAAAAGAGTATTGAATATTTCCGGCGAAAGTCAAAAACTGTCCGCCCTGGACGAGGAGAACCAAAAAGACCACTATTGCTACCATTATTATCTTGTAACCTTGCCCAAGTGGGAAAGGCTTCCTTCTTTTCACCACATAAAAAATGTAAGTCAGAGGTAAAGAGAGGAAAAAGGAGAGGATTATAATTGAATTCAACTGGACGATCTTTTGGAATATCTTTAAAAAAAAGGAGAGAGTATGAAATATAAAAAATGAAGCGGTGGGAATAGAAAATATCCAAAACCACACACTGCTTTTACCCTGGTTTTTGACCTCCGGAGGATTCAAAAAATCGAAAAGACAAAAGCCGGCCAAGGCACACATGGGAGGAATTAAAAGTATCTGATACCTCAAGGGGCGATAGTTCCAAGGCATTAAAGCCAGAATGCCCACTACCAGCCACAATCCAAAGAAAAGCTCCAATTTTGAGCATGACTTAAGATTTTTAAAAATGTTTTTGACTTGAAATATCTTAAAAAAGAGGACTAATAAAAAAAGCAGGGACAAAATGAAAAGAAAGGGCATTCTGAAGAAAAGATCGGTGCCCACCGAGTATCTTTCGCTAACGAAAACACGGGTTACCTCGCCCAAGGAGAAAAGCGAATAGATGAAATCGGAGATGGAGCGAAATGCCTGGGGAGAACCGTACATTCCCACCGACATTCCGGAAACGAAGCCGGCTACGGTTTTGGAAAAAGGATAATAAATTATAAGAAACCAGGGCAACGTTACCAATAAAAGTCCTCCTACAAAAAAAAGCATAGGTAACCACTTATTAATCCTGCCCTCATTGGAAGAAAACTCATCTCCAGCCGTAAAGATCAAAACACCCAAAGATACAGGGAGAATGAATATAGCTAACATCTTGCAAAATAGAATAGAGGAGGCAAAACAAGCCCCCGAAACGATCAAAAAACCACGCCTTTTTAAACCCAACACCAGAAGGTAAATCCCCAGAACTATAAAGAAAAGTGTCGGAACCTCCGCAAAAGTATTACGGCTATACATCACCAGAATGTAGTTGACACTTAAGAAAAAAGTCGCCAAAAGAGCGGTTTTCTGGTTAATCGCTTTTTTGATTGCCAAATAGAAAAAGACTAAGGTGAGGGAACTCAACCCTCCTGCCACCAGATTGGCGTGCCAACGCCCCACCCCCAGGAGTTTAAAAAAGAGAAAGGAGATTAAAGTATAAGCGGAGTTTATCCACAGAACCAGATACGGGCTCCCGAAAGGATCCCATTCCCCCCAGAGCACTTTGTTCCGGGCAAAAGAGGTATACTGTCCGGGATCGGTGTTAACATCCTGACTCCAGGATAAATTCAAAGGGGGATCAGCGGATAAGAACGAAAGTCGCATAAAAATTCCTAAGCCCATTACCATAACTATCAAAAGGAAACGGCCCGTCGCCGAGTTCCAAAAATCTTTCGAGAAAACTCCCCTCATCGGCCAATTGACGATCTTCTTTGGACCAAAGTCCTTTTTTTTCTGGGTATCCCTTCTTTTTTTCATAATAAAATGCTATATTCTCTTTTCCTCGAAAGTCAAGATAACAATAAATGGAATTTTCAACTTTTCCCTGCCCTATAAGCTTTACGAATAATTTAAGTTACACCCAAAAAAAACTCCTGTTGGTAACGCACGTCCTTGTCTGCTCCCGTCAGTTGATTTTCTAAAATCGGCACATTCTTTTAGGTCGAGATTGGAATCTCGACCTAAAACTAAAGGAGCATCTGTTTCTATCGCTTTTTCACCTTCACCAAATAGAAGGCCGAAACTAAAGGGGAAAGGTTTAAGGGAATAAATTCTCTTTCTAAGATTTCAAATTCCCCCTTCAATATGTTTATGATTTGCTTAGCATTATACAGATGAGGGCAGGAATCCTCCTTCTGAGAAAAACCAAATAATTTTCGACCCATAACGTAAAAAAAATTTTCACTGGGAATGGTAAGTAAGAAAAGACCATCGGGATTTAAGATTTTTTTAATCCTTTTTACAAAACCGGACAAATCGGGAATGTGTTCCAAAACGTCAGTAGCCGTGATTAGGTCAAAATAGTCTTCTTTAAATGTCATCTCCGCAAAATCTCCTTGTATGAGAGAGACGTTCTTAATGTGCTGATGATGCATAAGCTTTTTAGCCGCCTCGACGTTTAAATCGACACCTACACATTGGTCGAAGATTTTTGCCAGAGTTAACAAAAGGGCACCTTCCCCACACCCGATATCAATCACCCTACCAGGTTTGCAATCCTTTAAATGCTCCAATATCCTCCTCAAACGATACCAAAAAAGCCACCGCACCAAGAAATTGGAACTGCTATAGGTATACTCGCCGCGCGCATATTTATGGGGGGAGTAGTGCTTCAAATGAATAGTTTCATATTCACGAAAATCTTGGGCCGCCATTCTTATCAAAGTTTTATAGCTGGATTTTGACATATAATAAACCATCTTACCTTTTTTCTTTTTCAAGCCACATTAATACAAACACATTAAATAATTTGACATAGTAGTATCCCCTCCCTTGATGGGAGGGTGAAATTTAAGATCTCTATACACTCCCCATCAAAGGGGGAGGGCTAATAAAATGTATAAAGCTACTTATTTCTTTTATATGGCTCTTCTCCAAATCAGTTTGCTAATGTCAACATGTCCGCCAAAGGCGGATCTGCCTATGGTATGAAATGTATATATGCACATATACGAGTATATGGGCACGAATTCTGTGTCTTGAGATTTGATTTTGCTAGAAAGCTTAAAATTTGGTCTTTTTACCTCTCCCCCTTTTATTCCCCCTCTCCACATTTGTGGAGAGGGGGACAGGGGGTGAGGTCTTGAAAACGTCTCTTTCATTAAGTCTTTAGGCTCGTTTCTGTTATTGAGAACTCTATCCGCTACAAGGAGAAGAACCTTTTATATTAGTTGGTGAATCTGTATTTTAATAGAGTCCAAATGGCCTGTATGCCGTCTTTCCATCTGATCTTTTTTCCTTCTTTAATCTTTCTGGGATTATAAGAAATGGGCACCTCCAAGATTTCGATCCCTCTTTTTCTGATCTTGGCTGTAACCTCCGGGCAGAACTCGAACCTTTTGCAATTCAATTTTACGCTCTTCAACAGATCGGCTCGAAAGAGCTTGTAGCAGGTGGGTTCGTCGGTCAACCGGCAACCGTAGAGCAGATTGGTCCACCAGGTAACGACTTGCCCTCCGATAAAATATCGTAAATACGACATTTTGTTCTTGTGGCTCAGCGAGCGTGAACCATAGACCACAAAGGCGCCATCTTCCATAATAGGCTGGACCAGTTTCAGATAGTCATTGGGATCATATTCTAAGTCGGCGTCCTGAATTATAACCAGGTCCCCGGTAACTTTTTCAAGCCCGGTCCGGATAGCCATCCCTTTTCCTAAGTTCTGGTCATGGAATACTATCGCAATGTTGCAATTGTTCTGATATTTCCTCAAAAGCTCTCGAGTGCCATCCGTGGAAAAATCATCCACGATGATAAGCTCTTTTTCTATCCCTTCGACAGCACTCACCCTCCTTATTATCTGCTCAATGGTGTTCTTTTCATTATAAACCGGCATTATTATTGAAAGCTTCATGGGTATTACCAAGATATTTTCGATCGACAAAAAAATCCTTTTTATTAAGATAACACAACTACCTCAAAAGTCAAGTCTCAAGTGATGAGAAGCCTAAGTATGATGATCTATCTACAAAATAAGATGCGTATGCACTCATACGAGTTTCTATGTTTATGCGTATGCACTCATACGAGTCGTCTCCCGGTTTAGGTTTCGGACACGTATCGTCTGCCAAAGGCAGATCCGCCTCTGGCGGATAAATCGTCTTTCGGATTCGTCTGTCGTATTTTGGACGATGCGTACTCATTCATACGAATAGACGATTGACTCTGACTCTTTAGACGATACGTAACCGCGACCAAAACCTTTTAAAACGAAACCCAAAGTATGCAATCGTTATTTAATTGACAAAGCAATATAATACTCGGTCGCCCTTTTAATCATCGGCGATGGAGGTCGGGGAATTAATGGTTTCCTCCTGGATGATACTTCAGAAATCTGAAGGCCATTTGGCTGGAATTTAGTCTCGGATGAACAAATCATAATTTAACAAAAGCTCTTTACTAAAAGTCCTATTAACTTTAGTGTTCTCCTTGAGAGGTTCTGCATCAAATCCCTCTTTCCTTAAAAAGTCTGGGAACTCAGGAAAGCCGTGCACTGTGTAAATTTTTTGGGGCTCAACTAATTTGGCATATTCCATAAGCTCGGAAAAATCAGCATGATCGCTTAAGGGAAAGGCTTCGTCTACGCCAAACCAACTTTTGCATCCGGAATCTATGGCCCAGCCAGTCAGAATGGCAACTCTCTTTTTGGGGATTTTTTCGATCATCCGGGATCTTCTTACGTAAGGGGGGACAATCAAAACCTTTCCCTCCAAATCTTCGGCTTGTCTGCCATAGGCAGATTTACCTCTGGCGGAGTAGTGCTCATAGTTTTTGAATTTGACCCCGAACTCCTCATATATTTTGGCTATCTTAAATATGGCTTGGTGCACGCTGGTCTTATATCCCCGAAGGCCTAATATTTTCATGATTTCTTGAGCTTTCCCCAAAGAATACGCCAAAAAAATAGGAACTTGACCAAAGGATAAAGCCTGATCCACAAATTCTGTGATTTGATCTATGATCTCTTTTCGATCGGGAAAGATATAATGCGGCAAACCAAAGGTCGATTCCATGATTAAAATATCGCATTTTTTGATCTCGGCTTTTTTGGCGGTCAAACATTTGCGCAACTTAAAATCCCCAGTGTAAACTATCCTCACTCCCTCTATCTCCAAAAGAATCTGGGCTCCTCCCAGGATGTGACCCGAAGGGAAAAGCTCTACCTTTATCCCGCCTTTGGACTTCGGATTTTCAAATTTGGATCCAAAAGGATGGTGAGTTCCCAAATAGGCGGAATCGAACCTTCTGGGCTGGTTATACTCCAGGATATTGAATTTTGCCTTGCCGAAGCGATGCTCATATAGTCTTGCCGTCTCCCTGGTGGTTAAAATCTCCTTATGTCTTACGGCATGATCAATATGGGCATGGGAGATAAAGGAAAAATCAACTTTTCTTCGGGCGTCCAACCAAAAATTCGTCCCTTTAATATGTATCCCGTTTTGACACTCAATCACGAATTTCAAGCCTTATACTTTTGAACCTTTGAACCAACTAATACTAACGTATTTATTTCTGATACGAAGCCGCCCCCTCTCTCCCTATCCCTCTCCCATGAGAGACTGTATCATAATTGTGTTTTGAGGTTGTAGCCGTCCATATGGACGTAAGTCATTGGAATTCAATATCTCGATTTCGCAGACTAAAGTCTGCGGCTACAAAAACCGAAATTCTGACACATCCCCCGAGGGGAGAGGGAATTCGTATGAATGCGTACTCAAGCGTAAGGGGAATCAATTCGTTTGTATTATAACTTGTATCCCATTCTTCTTAAAAACTGCTTCCTTTCTTTGACCTCTTCTTCAGTCTCCACTCTCTTCGGAATGAACCCGTCGACCACCCCAATAATTCCTCTCCCTTGTTCGGTTTCGGCAATAATCACCTGCACCGGATTAGCCGTGGCGCAGAAAATCCCACAAACTTCAGCACAATTTTGGACTGCCTTAAGCACATTGACGGGGTAGGCGTTTCTTATGTAGATCACAAAGGTATGACCTGCCCCTATATCAAAAGCGGTCTGGGTTGCCAATTTTTTTAACTCCGGATCATTTCCTTCGGACCTGACCAAACAGGGTCCCGATGCCTCGCAGAAAGCCAGACCAAATCTTATGCCCGGGACTGCTCCAATTAAGACCTCATATAAATCCTCAGCCGTTTTGATAAAATGGGTCTGCCCTACGATCACATTGGTCTTCTCCGGCATCGGCAGTTTATAAACTCTAAATTCCATACCTTCCTCCTTCTGTTTCCCTTGCTGTTAAAAGTTAGCATAACACTTATGTATGGTGTTTGCGGAGGCATAAAGCCTCCGCTACGCGTAAACCTAACGCAAACGAAATCAAAATATAATCTAAAAATTGAAAGTAGAAAAAGCAAGTAAATAAGTGGGGTGGATGTGGGAAAGGTTTCGGAATACATTTTTGCTTCATGCCCTACCTCCCTTTTCCAGGACATAGAGAAGGGCATGGAGTAAGGTTTAACTTCAAAACAAAATGTAGCGGAAACCTTTAGGACTCCATAACCCAAGGATTGGAAGGCTAAAGCCTTCCACTACATTTTCAGGTTGGGGAAGAAATAGGTTTTAATGGACTAAAAAATAAAAGCCCCGCCAAAAGACGGGGCTTTTACATTTTTTCCTAGTTTTTGCCGCTCTTTAAAACTCTGCTAACAGTGAGATCCTATGGTTCTGGTTTAGGAAGTCGACCTTCTCGGTCACGTAAGCATAATCCAATCTAATCATGGACACCTTTACACCCACGCCAACAGAGAAGTTTCCATTATTCAAGCCAGCCATAAGGGCGGCGGAGTAGTTGGTGGCAAACTCCCACATATACTCTGCACCGAAATGGAAGGTCCCATCTTGGCGGTTGATGGTCTTGCCATAGTCTATGGGGACGCAAAGTGCATGGTCTTCTCCCAGAGGATATATAACCATTCCCACCGTCACATTGGTAGGAACCGTCTCATTATTCACCTTGGTGCCGAGATCCCGAACCATCAGGCCTAACGCAATCCTGGGATCAGCCAGGAACTTGATCCCAGCGTCGCCACCCACTCCAGTCTTGCTGTAGTCATCGATCTTCTGATTGACCACCTTGAGGCTCAAACCAAACGAGAACATTCTTTGGTTGAACTCGTTTTTGAATGCCCAGGAGACTATGAACGCGTTGT
>Ga0315291_10007239_pt1 | contig 13747 bp, 18 predicted proteins | sample YL17G12_20_MG_FD_203070 | JGI IMG/M metagenome (GOLD analysis project Ga0315291, IMG submission 203070) | Sediment microbial communities from Yellowstone Lake, YNP, Wyoming, USA - YL17G12_20 | ecosystem: Environmental > Aquatic > Freshwater > Lake > Sediment | place: USA: Wyoming | collected...
GAATGCCGGCACATTCCCTACGCCCTCATAGGATTCGATAACGGGATCTGCGGCAGTTTGCGTACCGTCATAGACGGTCATGATTTGCTCAAGCGCATCGCTCCCGGCAAGATTCCGCATCAACTCTTCAAGCATCGCCGCCAACGCCTCGCCAAGCGCACCGCCATTCGCACGCGTGTGCGCTGCGTCCACCACGTCTTGGTGCGGGCGCTTGCGGGTATAGATCAACTGTCCGTTCGCCCAAATTCTGCGGATGCCTTGAAATGCGACGCCGCCCGGGAGCACAGATTCAGCCAGCCCAACCGCGAACGATTGCGAGTAGGTGTATGTGATTTGAGTTTGATTTGGCGCTCCTTTCCCGCCCACGTTGTCCTTGTGTTTTGTTTCTTTCAAGTCCGCGGCCCAGATGATGTTGCCCGCTACGCCATAGGTGCCGAACGCCAGCGGAATTGGCGCGCCAACCGTTGACGTTTGCGCCTTTAGATCATCCAGGCGCGGACCGCGCGCCGTCGGCAAGTCCGTTGGGTCGATGATGGCGCCTGCCATGTATCCGAAATAGGCTCCCCTCAACGCCCCCATCGGACCGCCGATGTAGAAGCCGATGACTGCGCCTACAACCGCGCCGCCGAATTGAACGACGTTTGACATATCAGTAGTCCACTCCCGGGAGCGCCCATACGGAATCCGTCATGCGCAGCCATCGTCCGCGGTAGCCGTGCTCCACTACGCCGCCCATGCGTTCGTTGGAATGAATCATCGTCTCGCCCGTACATATCGCGACGTGGGAAGCCTGTCGCGTCCATCGAATCACCAACATCGCCCCCGCCCCCGCCCCCGGGAGCGGTCGGCAATACTCAGCAACGCGACGTTTCAGCATATCGTTCGCAGGCACACGACCATACACGCCGGTGTAGAAGTCGGGGGGAATCACCTCACAGGCCTTACATACCGCAACCACCAACCCGATACAGTCAACGCCATCCCACGTAGTGCCTTGGTGCAGGAACGGACGCCCAACCCATCGGCGCGCCTCGCTCACCAAGACTTCCGCGGGCGTCGTCATACAGGACCACTCCCCTTCGGGCCACGGATCATCTTCATCGCCCCCGGCGTCAGCACCCCGTATCCGCGGAACCGCAGCACGTTGTTGAAGCGTAGCTTACAATCTGTGTCCATCTCCTTGTTGCAGCCCGGAGACATCGTGAACGTATCGCCCGGGGCCACGTCCACCGGGAACGGTTCATACAATTCCAGATCCCCGAACACCGCGCCAATCGCGTCTTGCTTGATCTCGCGCGTGTACCCTGCGTTGCCCCCGGTTAGGCCAATGAGCTTTCCGTACACGTAGTCTCCTGCGCCGCCAGAGGATGAATCCAAAGTGAGCGTGCAGAGGAACTTGCGGCGAGAGATTACGGACGCGACGGTGGCAGGAACAAGCAACGCCGTAAGGTCAACGCCGCAGCGCATATCCCCCAAGTCCGCGTTGCAGGTGGCAGCGTATGTCCTCAGCAGCGGTTGCGTCAACCTCTGCGCCAGCCCGCGAACTTCCGCCGTGTAGCGTCCCTCCCCGGTTCGCGTGATGTTGCCGAGATTTGCGCCCGGCATCTGAACCTGCCCATCGTTGGGCGCGGCCCAGTTGCAAACGAACACCTGCAACCCTGCGTCATCGAACAGCCCCGCCTCAATGTCTGCAACCGCTAGATCCGTGATGAACGCATCGTCCGCCAACGCACCTTCAATCTCGGCATTGTCCGGGGAGAAGTCACTGTTGGACTTGATCGTGGTGGACGCGATTCCCGCCGCGCTGGAATAAACCCCGGCAAACGCGCCGGTGGTTATGATGATGTCCCTATCGTGCTGCGTCCCGCGAATCAGCACGCCGTCATTCCTCGTCACAACCCAGCAGACGGTGAGCGTCGTGACTTCGCCAGCGATATGCGACTGCAGCGCTGCCGGTATAGTTCGCATTAGTTGGACATCCTCAGCTCGCGCAGCGTGAACTGTACCGATTGAATCCTGTAGTTGGCGATTTCCACGGGCAGTTCCGAATCGAACCGCACGGGCACATCGAACTCCCCGCCCCAGGTCAACGTACCGCTGGGCGTGTACAGGAACGTCACCAGCCCCGTGGCGTAGTCGATGGTGTAGTGCGTATTTTCTACCTTCGTTGTGCCGCCATCGGCAATCAAGATCGTGCCCTGTACGGGCTTGAAGATTTCCCGAAGCTGGGTGTTGGAGCCGGCAACGTAGCTCTTGGTCAGTTGATAGGCGTCCGGGGATTGCGTTGCGTCCAGCACTAGCGACTGATCCACGGCGGTTGGCGTTTCCCCGACGCGACAGGACAGATAGTCCGCGGCGTCCTTGAAGCGGAAGCCATACGCGCGCCCGCCAACCGCGTGATAGAACTCCAACACCTCTTGGATTTCTGCCTGTACCCGCGGCCCCACGGTCGCCGTGAATCGGGAAAGCGGACGGGACCAGTTACGGTTGCGCGACTCTATCCCGCTGGACCGTTCGATGATCGTGACCGAGTACATCGGCTCAGTTGTGAAGCCGAAGGATGGGCACCCGGGGAAGCGCGGCGATTCCAAGAACATTAGTTGTTTCTCCTGCTTGCTTGCGTTAGTCCGCGAGCGGCTGCGGCTGCGATCTGCTGCTGCGTGGAGCGCGAGACGGTGCCCTGTGGCGCGGCGATATTGAAATTCATGTTCACGTTTGAGTCGCCTGACTGAATCTTGTTCAACACGGAGGGAATGGCCTTTGTGATCGCGGACATCTTGCCGGAATAAGCCGGGGCCGCGACCAAACCGCCGCTCGCGTACCCGGGGAGCGCGGACATGCCCATGCGATGAAACGACTCAAGGAACGGCAGCGCGCCCGGTTCCATCACACGCTCCATCGGCATCACGTATTCGTTTGCGTGTACGATGCCCGCGGGGGTGTACTTACTCCCCACGCCAGTGAAACCCCCCTCAGCATACGGTCCAATCCCCCGCGCGGCTAAACCGCCGCCGGTTGCCGCTGCTCCCGTAGTACTGCCCCCGAACAAGCTGGCGCCCCAACCGAGAACAGTGGACCAAAAGCCTCCGCCGCCCGCCCCGCTAGACAGCCCTTTCATCGCCTCGCTCGCGCGCGCAATCCAATCATCAAAGCCGTTGAATAGCGCATCGGCGATGTCCACCGCGATGGCTTGCGCAGCAATCTGGATGAACATGTCCTTGAACTTCAATAGCAGACCCTTGATACCTTCGTCAAACGGGTTTTCAAGGAACTCTGCCACGATGTCCTGCGTGTTCTTCTTTGCTTCCTCTAAGAAAGCTTCCGCAGCTTCGCGGCCAGCTTTTGCGAAGGATTCCTCCAGCTGCGCCCGCGCAGCAGCGTATGCTTCTGGAGACAGCCCTTCGGCGAGTAATTTCTCCAACTCCGCTAACCGCAGCCGGTATTCAGTGACCGCGTTGGCCGCGGTGATATAATCTTCGACGGCGCCCGCGACTGCGCGCCCGTAAGTCTCCTGATCCACCGTGGCTGAAGCAAATCCGCCCGCGGCCTGTACCACCGCTTCTCCGTACCGGGTAAGCGCTCCTGTGGTTCCGTCTATCACCTTGCCCAGATACGCAGAGCGTTCAGCCGCTGCTGTCTCCGCTTCTGCGAGCGTACCGAAATTGGGCAACTCCACGCCTTGGGCCATTCGTGCCTTGGCGTCTGCGATCGCTGCATCTATTTGGACCACCACCCCGTCTACAATCGTCGGGATGTTGTAGAACCGATCGTCGAACTGCACCGTGACGGTGCGCTCCGTAGAGACAGACCCGTCCCCATTATTGAGCCGCGGGCGATTGAGGTCTATTCCGAAACCCGCCGGATCCTTTATTGTGGGCAGGCCGGCGCTTTGCGTCTTCTGTAGGTTCTTGAATAGCTCGTTGAGGCGCAACAGCGTTGCGGCGTACTTTTCTGCGTCCGTACGGGTGGCTTCAAAGATGCTCTTTCGCTCTTCCGCTTGATCCAGCAGTTTCTGCTGCTCCGCCATAGCGTGATTCTGTTTGAGCAGCTCTATGCGGTAGGCTTCTCCCTCTTCGCCCAACTTGGCTAGGGTCACTGCTGTCTTCCCTAGTGTTATGTCGTACGCGCCGGCTTGTTCTTCTGTGAGACCAAGCACCGCGTTCTGGTCTTGCATCTCCTTGATCTGGTCCTTGATAGCCTGTCGCGCTTTGTCCGTGCTCAGGCTATCTGCCAGCGCGAGCATCTTGTCACGCAAGGGGCCGGCGGCGACGCCGATCTTATCAAGCGTCTTCGCCATTTCACCATTGGTGATATTGTATTTAAGTGTCTCAGCGTCTGTGAGGCCGATGACCGCTTTCTGTTGTTCCAAATCTGCGATGTACTTCAGTGCGGCTTCATGGGCCTGCTCTGCTTCTGATTTCTTGGAGCCGCCAGCGCCGTCTTTCTTCTTACCGGCTGCCGCCAGATCCGCGTTCGCTTTGGCCAACCCCTTGTTGTATAGCTCCTGCGATATGGTACCCGCGGTCAAAGACTTCGCGAGTTTCAAAACGTACGTGTCGTATTTGTCTGTAGCGGTTGCTACATCTTCCATCAAGTCTTTGGTAGAGATGAGTTCCGCGTTGCTGTATTTCGGACCAAAGTCCTCTACAGCATACTTATACCTGTTCCTATGACGCTGATCTGGTTGCAACGCACCTCCGGCGGCACTGGCTCTTGTAGCCAGGTCAGATGCGGTACGGGCGTCTGCTACGGCGTTATTGAGCTGCTGCTGAACTCTGTCTGCCGCGGCATCGATTACAGATTGGGGCAATAGGCCGAAGAAGCCTATCATCCGCACGCGGACAGTAATGGGTTCCTTCGCGGCTTGTCGTAGTTTATCCAGAGACAGCCCATAGGATTTGACCGCATCAAACTTACCTTGCAAGGCGTCTACAGCAACGCCAAGCGCCCGCAGTGCGTCCACACCCTCCAGCAGCCCCTTGAAGGACATCCCGGCAAGCATGCCCAACAAACGTACCGACTCTGCTAGCCCGCGTTGATACGCTGGGTCAGACAGCGTTGTAGACAAATCATTGATCGCTGTCGACAGCGGAGAAAGGTCTGACTCAGAAATAGCTTTGGCGATGGTGTTCTTAAGCCTCGTCATCGCTTGGTCTACCGTCAGCGTCATCCCCTGCACTTGCCGGTTGAGTTGTTCTGTGCCCAACAAGAAAGCGTCAAAGAATTGTTTGGACGATACTTCGCCCGCCTTGATCGCCATGCGCAGGTTGCCAAGGCTCCCACGCATACCGTCCATGTGCCGGGCGACCACGCGCGCGATTTCCGGTGCCCCTTCAAGGACGCTGTTGAATTCTTCCGCCCGGAAGATACCACCGGTTAGACCTTGCGACAATTGCAGCAGCGCACCTTTGGCTTGCGCCGCCGCGGTTGCGCTGATAGTCAGCGCGTTACCAATACCCTCTGTGAACTTGATCAGCTTCTCCGAGCTTGCATTCAGCTCGGTATTGGCCATGGTCAGCTTGATGTATAGGTCCGTGATGGCGCCGTACTCGGTACGGGTACGTTGTGAGACATGATACAGCTCTTCCTGCAGCCCTGACAGGTCAGAGGTCGTGCGCATGACCAGCTTGAGCCGGTTCTCCAACAGGGTGAATTTGTCGTAAATCTCAATGACGCTGCGGACGGTATCGATGGACACCATGCCCGCAAATGTCGCGATCACGTTCCTCTGTATGTTGCCCAGCGACCGGGAGAAGGCATTCTCCATCGCTTTGGATTGGCTGCTTATCTTATTGGCTGCGTTCGCCGCCTCCCTCCCGGCCTGGCTCATACCTTCCTTGAAGCCAGACATTCTGAGCAGCAGGTCAACCGTCAGCGAACCAAGGTTACGTGTTGCCATTAGCTCTTCCCAGATAGGAGTTTCATAACGTCAGCCAAAGTACCCTGGACCTCCGGGTCTTCTGCGTGCGGCATGTAGTCAAGCACTGTCGCATGCCCACCAAGAGCGTGATTGATGGTGCTCGCGAGCAACGCAAAGCCGAATTCTAGACGCATACCCACGTGCAGCGATCCACGTTTGCGTAGATACGCAGCCCATGACTGCGCCTCCGCAAACGTCAACCGCTCTTTCGCCTCCTCAATCGTACAGCCGCCGATGCCGTTCAGCACGAGTTCGTGCCAAAATTCATCGGCGGCTGTTAGTTTTTTCCGCCCGCCTCTCCGGTCTTATTGACGGTGCTGATCGCTTCCATCAGTACCTTCGCCAAGCCAGAGTCCAGTTGGTACGCATCCTCGTACCCGATCCGCTCTGACCCGTCGTCGCCTAGCCTGATAGACTCGCTGATGAACGTAGCCGCGCGGCTACGTTCCGTGTCTTTGGACTCGATAGCGAAAATCCTTTCTATCGAGCCGAAGCTATGCTTCACGACGTGGACCGTGAAGGTGTCGGTGACCACTTGACCGTCCTGGTCTGGGTGAGTCCACGAGACCTCTTGTTTCACGGGCGTTGCTAGGACGATGCCGCCCTTCGCGCGCAGTTCTTCAAGATTCATTCGAGCCTCTCTTGGTTACGTCTTGGGGGTCAGGAGCGGGAAGTCGCTCACCTGGATCGACACATTGGAAGTGACGACCGTGTTGAGCGCGAAGTCGAACGGAAGGTCTGAGATGTAGCCGTTGAACGTGATCCACGAGCGCGTCGCGGGCAACGTCCACAGGCTGCTGTCGTTGGTCGGTGCGTCGGTACCGTCGGACCATCCGAGCGCCCACTCCACCTTGGTGCCAGCCACGTACAACTCGTGCAAACGCGTGTGACTCGCGTCGGACGTGTCGAAGTTGATCGTGAACGACGCCGCGCCCGGGGTGGCCATGCCGGCCTCGTACGTGCGGGCCGCGCTGTCGAGGCAGGTCGTCTCGATCTGGTCGCGGGCCGCGGTGAGCCCAGTCATGGTCGTGACGCACCCAACCGTGGTGACGATGTCACCCGACGGGTCGATGAAAAACAGCTGTGTACCTTGAGTCTTGATCGCCATTGTAACCTCTCCTAGGAAATGACCGCCTGCAGGCGGGGTGTGTTTCTGCGGGGAGTCTGTCTACGTTGCGCTGCGCGGTAGACAAAGTGGCAGTGGGTAGTCATCACGGTTGCACCTTCAACCACTTCTCCCAAGCGCTGAGGACACCCTTCAGGAGCCTGATGATTGTCAAGTGCAATTCTTTAGTGGCGGGGTTCATCGTACCAGTACCCAATCCACCGTGAACGAAACTCTGTACGCGCGGGTCTCTCTGTCCCGAGATTCGCCGTCCCATGAAACCACGTGTGCGTGTAGTTCTAACACGCTCGTAAGAGCGTCCATGACACTACGTGCCTCAGAGGCAGTAGCCGCGTACACGTCCACGTGCGTCGTCACAGAATCAACGTCCGGGGGTTGTCCGAGATAGTTTTCCGGGGTCCCATCCCCAACACCCCACACCACATACGGGAGGGGGTCTTTCTGTACGGCTTCCCCGAACGGGTATATGCGGAGCACGGTACCGTTGCTGAGCAACGTCTGTATGGACGTGTCCGCGGAGCACAGGTCAAACAGTGGTGGATACATTTGCCGCGGCCTTTGTTATTTCCGCGTCCAACTCCGCGGAAAGTGTAGCGACAACCGCGGAGACGTTGCTCTCCAGTGCAGAAGTCAACCAGTAGGGCGCAGGGCTACGCATGTTCACGGTGCCCCATTCTAGGAACCGCCAGTACCACGTGTACCCGCCAGGGTTGCTTGAGGCTTTGCCTGCGACCCCTTTGTCGAACCGAGCGCCGCCGCGTACGCCCACGCGCATCTTGACCCCGCCGATGGCTTTACTGCCCCGAGTTGAGTATTGTGTGCTCATGTTCTTGTACACCATCTCTCGGGTCTCGGGATCGTCAAACCCGCGCGCAGTCGCCTTCGCAGTGTTACGGACGATGTTCATGGCTTTTCTAGCTGCTGTGCGCGCGCCTTTCTGTTGCAGCGCAAAAGGTAGCATCAGCAGCCGCTTTTGTAACTCCCCCAATCCCTCTACCTTAGTGGTGAATTTGTAAGCCATCAGAAGTAGTACTCCTGTATCCACGGCGCCAGCGCCACAGTTTCAGACTTCCACGGATCGTGCGCGCCGTGGAACGCGATCAGCCGCGCTCCGGGCGGGAGTCTACCCTTTCCCGGTAAGACGTGGTTGCGAAATGAATAGATACCGTCTCGTTCTGTCCACACTTTTTCGCCCGTTCCGAGACAATGCGTTATCCACCCCTGATCGCTGCCCCGTGCATTGGCTGCATGCGCTTCACGCGGAGACGTTACTGGGTTGAATCGGGACCACACCTGCTCGCGAGCGCCCGCCCGCAGCATCATAAAGGACCCATTGTACCAGCACCACGGGCGCCCCCTAGCCGCGGGCTGCGCGGATTGTCCGCCCCAGATAATGAAATCGTCCTGGCGGTCGAATAGCGGTGTCAAGTCTCCGGTCACCACAGTATCGAGGTCCATACTAACGATGCGCTCTCCAATCAACTCCTTCGCTTCCGGCGCGAACATCTTCAACCTACGGTAGCACGACGGATTGCGCGGCCCGGAGGGGCTGGGGATGTTCGCGTACGTGTCCCAGAGAGGAATGATGCGTATGTCTGGGTCTATCCCCGTCGGGTCATCCGTGATGCACGTGAAACGGTGGATCATCTGCAAGTTACGCGCGACCATATTCCGCAAGACGTTGACCGACTTTGCATTAAAGTGGGACCGGTATCCCGGCATAGGCTTCCACTTCCAGCACACAACGTCTAACACTACAGCGCCTCCTCATGGTAGGGGAAGGACAACGCCAGAGGCCGCCACCCCTTGCCGCGCTTCGCGATGATAGCCTTCTTGCCTGCGTCTTGAGGCTGCTTGCGCTTGTACCCTGTAGTGGAACTGTCCCCAATATGCTCGTATCGCCGTATCTCGTCTGTCAAGGTCTGTACACGCGTCGTCGCAGCGCACCGTCTGCGCCAATCGCCGTCCGTACCGTAGTGCCCGGAAAGTGCTTCATCGTATCCGCCTACCCGCCAAAACATCTCCCGGGTCATGAACATGGAATTTGGATGGGGGTGTATCAGTTCGCCGGATGCTTCGCGGCGCTTGAAACGGTAGATGATTTCCTCGTTGTGGCAGCACTTGGATAACCGAGTGGCGGTCTCCGAGGGGATCATGTGATCCATATCCGTGAGCACGCACCAACCGTCGTCTGCGTGGTGCATCCCTATATTGCGAGCAGCCAACCAGTTCCATCGCACATCTACATCTACGCGGAACACGCGGACTTGGAACGACAAGCGTTGGTCTTTGATAACCCGGGCCGCGGGGTTCTTAGGCGACCCGTCATCCACCACGTACACACGTATGTGCTCAAGTAGGCTCCTCGGGTAAGACTCCCAAAGGTGTAACTGCCGCTCCAAGAACATTGGGTTCTCGTAGTACGGGTATACGAACTGCACCGTCTTAGGCGTGCCAAGGTAAGGTGCAACGATGACCGGGGCGTCGTCGAAACCGGGGGCGCCCATCAATTCCACTCCTTGTCGAACCATGGCCACTTGGACGCAGCCTCTGCGTTCTTAGGCTTCTTGCACAGTATCACCTTTGCCTCCGACGGCCAAGGGGGCGACACCGCGGCGCTCAACCGCGGAAACCACTCCGCTGGCATCGGGCTCGCTTCCGGTGCGCGCTCTCCGATCCAATCCTGATCGCCCCACAGCCGGTGCGCCACGTGTTGGTTCCATTCTTTGAACAGCTCCGGGTGAACCCCATGGTCCCAAACCATGACGCTACTGTTGAACCGCTTTACGCACACCGTCCCGTCGCGCGGGCGGAACGCGGGCGCCCCATCGGGCGCGAGCGCGAAGCGTGCCGGGTAGTTGACGACGTGCGTCATATCCCCGACCAGCAACACGTCTAGGTCCAAATACAGCAGCCGCCCGTAGAGCGGCAACCCCGGGTCGAACAAGCGGACCTTAGACCACCACCCTTTCAAATGCCCCGGGGCGGAAGCCTCTACGGTTTCCATGTCGGGCGGCAGCTTGTTGCTCTGATCCGTGAGGCATACGAAACGATGATGGGGCAGAGCGCGCCGCGCCATGCTACGCAGCCGCGTCACGTACTCCGCGGTAAATGGGACGTGCCCCCGCACCCATACGCATAAAACGGTCAGTGTCATGTCCTCACCGCAATAGCGTATGACCTATTGGGGCCGGCGTTCAAACGGGTTACGGTGTACCCGTGTATCTTCTTCACGGCTTCTGAAACCCCGGGGATCTGTACGTCGTCGAACAACGCGATGTCGCCGCGGGACTGCAGCCTAAGAAGGCAAAGGATTTCTGCGCTGACTGCGGCCGCGGTATGCTTACCGTCTACAAAGGCGAAGCGCACGCGCTCCCCCGTACCGATTAACCGGTCAAGTAAAGGTAACGATCCTCCGCCATAAAAATGTATGTGCGCGTCGGGGGGCATGAACGGTGCTATGAACTCCGGCACGGTTAGCAGTTCACCGTCTACCTCGGCGACACTGTTACGCTCTACGTGTGATAATGGGTCCACCGCGTCAACGGAAAGTACGTCGTGACGTGCGCCCGCGTCCGCGAGCGCCCACGCCATCACAACCGCGGAGAATCCTTTGGCTGTGCCTATATCCAGGAAACACCCGCCGTGATCTTCGTCTTCCAACAATCCACGGGCCAGCGCGTAGATAACGCGACCGTGTTGCCAACTTGGGGGGTTCACCTTCACCGGGCACGCCAGCACCCGGGCCGCGGCCTCCAGCCGTACGCGCGGGACTGCGTAGCCTGCGTTCTGTTCCAGCGCGGTCACTTCTGAATAGTACCGTGCGCACTCCGCCGCGAACACTTCCATGTATTGTTGTTTGGTTTTCATGTTCTTTCCGGCAGTGGGGTATAGATGTCGTCGCCGTGTATGCGCTTGATGGCTTTGTACTTGCGCGCCTTCAGCCACGCCCGCAGTTCTTGTTTGGTGGAACCGTAGTGACGCCCATTACCGTTGCACTCCACGGCCAGTATGGGGCGGTGTTTACTGATCGTCATCTCTGCGCCCTTCAGCGCGTTCAGCTCGTAGCCCTCAATGTCTAGGTAGATGAGATCGCACGCCTGCAGGTTGAGGTCATCCAACATCACCTGTGGTATATCCCCGCTCCCTGACACGTATGTCAATCCTTCATGAACGTCCCGACCGCTGTCGTCCCGACGCCCGCACGCCGTACTCACTGGCTCCCGGCTACACCCCAGCGCGGCGTTGACTGGGATTATATTGTGTTCAGGAGCGTTGTGCTCAAGGTAAGAGAACAGCACCTTGTCGGGTTCAAACGTATACACCGCCGCGAACACCTCGGCCAGACGTTTTGGGAACAGCCCCAGGTTCCCACCCGCCTGCACCGCCACCTTACGACGGGGAGTGCGAGCGATCACGTAGTCCAGCGACCGTAGGTCACGAATGTTCCACTTCAAACACGCCCTAGACCCAAGCATAGTATCCCACTCCCAGTCAGGGCGGTAGCTGTTAAACACTTTGTCTAACTTTTTGGACACGTCTCAACCTTCGTTGATACCAGCGCCGCACGGGATGGTGATGTACTCCACGTTGGAGTCTAGATCCGCCAAGAATCCAGTAGGGTTGTACAGTGTAGCGCCGTGCCGTATGCGCATGTTCGGTTGCAAGCCGGGTATGTAGCGGATGACAATCTTCACGGAAATCTCCGACTGCAACTGGCTCGCGGCTATCGCCTCGCGTACACTGACCGGCTCTATCGCTGCGGGGACGTTGGTGTGCACGGCGGTCCACGTCACGGTTATTTCTCCCGTCGTGGCGTCTTGAGTGTTCACGGGCGCTTCAATGTCTACCCGGTGACGTAACCGTCCTGCTTTAAGCATTGAGCGCCTCCTCCAGCGTCATCCGGTCGATCCCTGTCAACGCCCCCTTTGGGGTGCAGTTGATCATACGCACTCCGATGTTCTTCAGCGCCACGTTTAACTGACCGAAATTGGTGATCCATGTCGTGTAGCGCTGTGGCGTGTTTAGTTTCCCGGGGTGGTTGCCGAACCAGTGTTTGCTACCGTGATGATCCCGCATATCAAAACCGCACAGCAGAATGCGCGACGCGCCGCGCTGTACTGCGATGTGCACCGCCTGATACCCGCTGTTGCCCCCTGATACAACGTGCGTTGGGCGCGGGTCGTATGGGATAAACGAGGACAGCTCCAAGGACAGCACCTCTGGGAACGGCAACGCTGTTCTGACCGTTACCTTGTCGCCCGGGAACTTGAGCGCCTGCTCTTGGTACTCCATCCACCACTTCACGTCTGCCGCGTATAGCATATCCGCCCACGGAGCGAGCGCAGCCAGCCGTAGCCGCGTCACAACGTGGTATGTCTCGATCGCCTGGTTGTTGACCGCGATAACCCGGCACTTACCCCGCACCGCTTCCGCAACTTCCATAGACATACTTGGCCCAGAAGCGAGAACAGCCACTCGCTCCCCCACCCAGTCCCGCGGCACAGACCACGGTGTAGTCATGACAACGCCGGGTCTCGTAACGGGTACAGTAACGCCACTACGGCTCTCGGTAGGTATCCGTACCCGTGCCCAAACTGCGTTAGCGCAACTTCCTCCGTCGACGGTTCACGGTCCTTGAAGAAATCCCCCACCAACAACAGTGTGGCCTGCTGTACCACGTACGGCGCCGAGGATACTGGTGGCGAATCGCTCATGCCGAGTACTTCGCCAGTGGTATCCAAAAACACGTCCGCAGCGCTTTTCAGATAGGAGATGATTGCCCCGCTCGCGGCGTGTATCTTCAGCGTGATGTCTTCGTCATCGCTGTCATGGGACACACGCAAATGCGCCTTGGCTTGCTCCAGTGTCACGATCATGGTCATCGGTACTTACTCCCGTCCGGGGCCAACACGGTGAGGTCTCGCCCCGGGTCGCCCTTTGGCCCAGGCGCCCCACGGTCACCGTCTTTGCCGTCCTTCCCGTCACGTCCTCGCTTTGTCACCAAGCGCCAATCTCCGCTCTGATCTTCAGGTTTACCGGTCGGAGCGTCCTTGGTCGCCATCCATACAGATCCCCCGTAGGTCACCATATCACCTTGTTCATACGGTTTGTCTGACTTGAAGATATCCTCATACAGAGGAACCGGGAAACGTACGTCTGTGCGAGTTGTGGCGCCCGAGGTCTTGACCGTCTTCATCGCAAACGTGCGCCGGCCCGTCTGCTCAATTTCCACGGCGTGTACGCCTTCCACAACCACAAGCCACCCCGCGCTATCCAGATCCTTGGTCACTGGTTCTGTTTTGCGGTACGCCCGAATCAGTCCACCTTTGTGAACCGCGAACGTGCCCCGGGGATACGACTTGCCAACGTCTATGTCCTGAAGTATGACGATCTCAAGGGCGTCGCGTCCTGCCTCCCCCGGGTCGCCCTTCTCGCCGCGATCCCCCGGGAGGCCGCGATCGCCTACCGCGCCGGGGTCGCCCTTTTCTCCGCGCTCTCCGGGTAGTCCACCATCACCCTTCTCACCGCGCTCCCCCGGGAGACCACGCTCACCCGGGAGGCCAGTGTCGCCCTTCTCACCGCGCTCCCCCGGGAGACCACGCTCACCCGGGAGGCCGGGGTCGCCCTTCTCACCGCGCTCACCCGGGAGGCCGGCGTCGCCCTTCTCACCGCGCTCGCCCGGGGGGCCGGCGTCGCCC
>Ga0315291_10007240_pt1 | contig 13745 bp, 17 predicted proteins | sample YL17G12_20_MG_FD_203070 | JGI IMG/M metagenome (GOLD analysis project Ga0315291, IMG submission 203070) | Sediment microbial communities from Yellowstone Lake, YNP, Wyoming, USA - YL17G12_20 | ecosystem: Environmental > Aquatic > Freshwater > Lake > Sediment | place: USA: Wyoming | collected...
GTTTTAAGCAAGAATCATTAGGTCGTATCTCAAAAAAATTAATCATGCAAAGTCTGAAAAATTTCGCACTTGCGATCATTATTGATAAAAACGGAGTGAAAAGAGGTATGTTTCCCTATTTTTATTGAATCAATAACCTTATTTTCTATGAAAAGGACCTTTAATGAAGGGTTTTTCAACCAATTTATTGGCTGAAAAAGAGCAAAAAGTGTGAAGTGCGAAATAGGTCCTAATCAAGAAATTAACTATCAGCTGCGAAAGTCAGGTATCTAAATCATATAGTTTTATTAATATGATTTCAACTTGTGAAAGAAAAGCAGAACTAATATTGATTAGTGCCCTATCTAAATTTTTTTTAATATCTGGACCATATAATCTACAAAAAATATATCCATCTTGATACGCAGCCCAATCCCTAAACTCTTTTAATAAATTAGGAATTGTAATTCTTATTTCTTTATTTTTTCGTTCTCGAATATTGCTTAAAACTTCTACAATTTTTTGTAGGTTATACGTATAATTATATGAAGAGAGATATTGCCATTTTAACACTCCTTCTGATAAGGACCCGTCCTGCTTCAAATAAATATTAATAGGTGTTTGAAAATATTTTTTAATTGTTTCTTTTGTAATAAGGTTACTGTATTTATTCAATATACGATCATGACCCTGAGTAATGATATCAAAGTTTCTTACAAATGAGACAATGGAAGAAAATACAGAATAATAGCATTGAATTATCTTCCATGAAGGAAATTCCATTCTTTTTTCTAAATCTTTAGGATAAATTAAACTTGACTCGTTATACCACGCATTTCTTAGTGATCTCATAACAATTCGTATATTATTAGACATTTCATTTTTTTCTTTTGTTTCTCCTTGATCGAAAATACGATTAATATGGTATTCCAACCAATTATCTTGTCCATAACGAGATAAATTTTGGCTTAGAAAATTTATTGGTTGATAATACTGTTCAAGAAAATCATAAAAAATTTTTGCTTGATCTTTATCATCTAAACACTTCTGCATAAACATATATAAGAATTTTATGTTTATAATTTTTTAGTAGTTTATAATTAAACTATAATCTTTCTCAATTATTAAGTAGATAAGCGATTTTAAAAAAGGTGGTTCTCATCCTCATTTTTCTCCTGTAAAATACTTTTTCTTTTTCATTTTTTAGCGCTCCATCTACTGATAATAGAAATCATAACTTTCTTTTAAGATTTAATATAATTCCTTTTAGATTGGAAATAATAAATATAAGAAAAAGACCGAAGATATACATTGCAACTATAGCATTTATTTGAATATAAGAATCATACTTCCCTGTGGAGAATAAAAAAGAAAATATTGCAGTTAAAGCAATAACTGCTGTTAATGACATAATACCTAACTGCCTTTTTAAATCTACTTTTATTTTTTCATTTTGTAATGCTGCATCAAAACCCTTACCAGTAGGATACATACTAGTCCATTGACCTTCATTTCTTATCTCGATTAAATCATTTTCAGTGAGGTAGATTACATTTCTATATAATTCCTGATCAGTAATATTCAATTTTTTTGCTATTGGATTTCTATCCTCATGTTTAAATTTGCCAGGCCCAAAAGCATTTGGTACTCTGTTATAAATCTCATCGAGAACCTCTTTCCAATGAACATTACTGCAAGGAATTTCACCTTCACCCTGAAAATCTTCAAGGGGTCCTTTTGACTTCGTTTTTTTATTCATTATAATAAGGAATACAAAATTGATTTTTACATTTTTTGTGTTGAGTCTAAATAGTTATATTTTTTATTTATCAATTCCAGATAATGACTCACTTTTTTTAAAAAAACTGATACAAATCTATTTATGCAAATATCTCTTAATATTTCATATCGGAGAGAATTAAATGATTAATTTAAATTTATATAATACACCAAGGGAAATTTATGATGTTTATTACGAAACACACCTAAAAAAATGTAACATATGGAAAGAATTGTATGAAGTTATTAATATCTCTTTTTTAGAGAAATGGAAGAAATCTACACTTAATTTTATTAACGATATATGTCCTTCTATTAAATACAAAATAACATCAGAAAGAAGAGATAAAAATGATAGCATTATTAAAAAGAAAGAATTTGCCATCCGAAATTATTTATTGGAAAAACCAGCTTTATTAGAATATTTTTTCCAGGAGATAATGATTTGTTTAGCTGAAGTACGATTATTTAGAAAAGGCATTGGTGCAAAACCAGATATATTGTTGGGGCAACAAAGCCACCGAGGAGATCCACGTCATTATCTCTACATTGAACTTAAGTCACCTACCATTTTTACAGATATGAGGGCTGAGCAGCAACGAGTATTTCGTGAAGCCCGTGATTTTAGAAATACAAATTTTGCTAAGAAAATTAATACCGAAGGAATAGAAGTTTTTTGGTGTGAAAATATGTTAATTTCTGGTAGTCAACTCAACTGTGGTTTTAAGACTGCTATCCCATTCTCAAATTTTAAAGAAAAAATAGTAAAAAAGAATCAAAACGACATTTCAGATAAAGAATCAAGCATATCAGATAAGGTGCTTGGTTTTAAAAAAGCTCGTCAAATACGCCATTCATATGACGATCTATTGAGACCAATTATGAGAGATATAATTGCAATGGGCCCCAGAAATTTTGATAAATGGATAGAAACTAAATCAAATTGGATTAAATCTACAACAAATAAATTTACTGAAAGATATAAAGAAATTGTGAAATTTAATCCATATATTGATTTACAAAAAGAATAGAGGAAAAAAAAGATAATGTTTCCAGCGTGATGAGAAAACCATGCGCGAGATGAAGATAGAGGATACACCGATTGTTGAAGGGCATAGGTTGTATCATAACTTCATAAAACCGCATATGTCTCTTGATGGTAAGATACCATCGGAAGAGGTAGGGATAACTATCGAAGGGGATAACAAGTGGCTTACTCTGATGAGAACGGCGATAAAACAACAAAAATCAAAGGAGATATCAGTTTAGATTTCCTTTGAGGTTTTTAGTTTTTTTTCTATTTCTTTTTTTATTTCCTTTTTTATTACTTCGTGGAAACCTTTTTTTAATCTCTTCATGTTTGTGTCGCAATTTTCGTTAATGATTTTCATATCTCGGTTGAAGAGTTCATCTCTGACAATATCACGTATCCTCTCCAGGTCACGATATTCAATATTTTTAATGCTAGCTCGTACGATTTTAGCCATATTCTCATATTTCTCTTTCTTTACCATGTTGATTCACCCCTAAAACACCATATTGAGAATATAAAATGAGGATTTAAATTTGATATATAACTGCCAGGGTCACCTGGTTCTGGTGAATATGCAGTCTGCTAATTATTGTTTATTAATCCTGATCCTTATATTTTTCAATAAGACTTTTAAATTCAGTTTTCAATATGTCATCATTACTCATCATTAATCTGAAAACTTTAGTTCTATAATCCTCGATTCCATTGATCTTATTCTTCATTTCCATCAGATCAGGATGTTCCATGATAAATTCTCCGTTCCTAATATTCATTATATTTATTTCATTATTCTGGAGTATTGCAACTTGTGGATTGTCATCGACTACAGAATCTAATCGTGAAATTTGTACCATACAATGAATACCCAATTGTATCGCCTGCTTAACAGTTAAATCTTCTCTATAAAGAGAAGTTAATATTTGATTGGCAAATCTCCATCCGTCTCCAACCGCCCTAAATTTTTCTTCTGTTGGCTCAGCCCATCCATTCTCGTGTAAACAATATAGTTTAGGTTTATTTTGGATATAGGTTCCCAATATAGCGTTAATCAAAACATCATCTTGAGAAAATCTTGGTGCGTCAGGATGTTTATAATATGTCCGTAATTTAAACATTTCATCCCCTATTGTTTTTATTGTTTCACTATTATCTGCTATTCCTTCTATTCTCATTCTATTCTCTACATTGTCCCTCAATTCTATTGACATTCCAGTATAACCGGAACCAGCATATACTACATTTTCGTTTATTTTGTAAATTTTTCTTTTGAGAATAAAATCGTATCCTTGCATTTCTCGGCTATCAGATATAATAATTGCATTCTTCCTCTTATCACAATACATACCAATGATACAAGTCATAGGTTTGCCTCGTTTCTTTGAATGTTTTCTGTTATTTAAATATGTCTGCTTATTCTCTTTATAGCACCCTTTCATTCAGTCACCAACCCAGAATTTCCAACCCTGATTTTCCAACCCTCCGTTATACAGTTCCTTAAATTATTGTATTTAAAGCTGTCCCATTTGCACTTAAAATCCATTGTCTGCACTTTTATTCGGTCCTTCGAGGCATTTTAAGTGCAAAGCCATAAAATGAGTAAGTTTTAAATATAATTACGTGTTACGCTAATCATTAACGTAACGGAATCCATATGCCAGAAAAAATAACACCATTACATTGTCTTAAAATTGAACCATACCGAAGTATTTTGATCGCATTATCTGCATTCACTGAAGGACTTGAGTTAAAACATTTACGGTTTTTATTGTTAGAGAAACCAGGTTTTTCTGAAATTATTTTTAAGGGGTATGCTGATACTTGGGTAAAAAAATTACAGCAAGCTGAATTCTCTTTTCAGGGATTTATTACAAAATCGTCAATGACGGTAAGTCAATTTAGTGACTGTTTAATTCGAATGAAACAAGTACGTATTCTTGATAAAATAGAGAATAGATATAGGGTTCATCAGGATTTTTATAAACAGAATTACCTAGTATTACAGCAAATAAAAAACAACATTATAGAAATTTTAAATTATTATCAACCATCTCAAATGAAGAGTTATGTTCATTACATTACTGAAGGGGAACCTCAAAATCTGCATCCTCGAATCAATCACCTGGGACTTGTAATGGGTGTCCCTTGGAAGTATATTGTTGATAAGGATGATGTTTTAAAAAAGATTAATTTGCTAATGGATATTCTTGACGAGGTAGAAAGAAAGAAACTGGATGGACTTAAACAAGAGTGGATTCGAAGAGTGGACATATTTCAAGATAAATCAACCACCAGTGAACAATTGAAAAAAGCATTGACAGAGCGCCCATTTAATGGTGCGTATTATGCAATAGAATTTTCTTTGCTTAGTGCAATTCATCGCACTAGCTCCTATAAAAAAGAAATAAATCCTCAAGATTGGAATCTTATTCAATCAATCAAGAACAACGGACTTGTGAAACTAGAGTATTATAAGATTCATTATATGCCAATGTCAAAAACCCCGTTCTTTCATAATACAGAAAAAGAAAAGAAAAAAGAAGTGAAACTTTACAATAAAACTGTTGAATCTTTCTGGTCTAAATCTCCTAAGAAAGAGAGACAGGCATGGATAAAAGAATGGAGTCGACTTATGTTTAAAAAGGATTATAATTTCTCTTATGAGGACATTAAAAAATTTGTTGATTGGGGGTGGGAACAAGCTACATTCATTGAAGAGACCCACCCATTATCAATAGCTTTTGTGAGATATGGTGAATTCAGAAGTATCGATGGGAAACCGCTTAGATTTCCTTACCAAATACCAGGTATTCTACCACAAAAGGTATTAGAAAAATTAGGGGGAGAAGAGATCTCATCATCTTACATTGATGAACTGATTGAGAGCTCTAATATCCCCTGATGTTTTATTTTTTAGTTTTTTCTTCCGATTTTTTGGTTTTCTGTTTTTCTCTCCAGTTTTTATTAAACCGCTTATATTTTTCCCTATTTTTACTGTAGTATCCGCGCCAGTATTGTCTCTTCTTCTCTTGTCTCTCTGCATCCGTGAGTGGTGATTCCTTTCCCACTTTTCCCGTCGCTTTGTGGTCCGCTTGCTCAGTGTGTTCAGCAATCGCATCACGCTGCTCCTCAAGATTTGGAGTGTTGGAAACGATGAGCTTGCCATTCTCGTCGAACAGCTTTCGTTTCCCGGTGCTCTTCGCTCGCTTGCCACATTTCACCTCCGTGGTAGAGGATTTCTTTATTCCTTTTTTTGTCATGGTACTACCTCCATGCAGGGGAGGGGACCACCAGGCATTTAAAAAGTGTGATGTTAATTAATGCGATTGCTGAAATTATAACACACGTTATGTTTATTGAAAATCCAAAATTTCTTTCTTCAACTTTATTTCAAAATCTTTCCTGTTTCCATATACCAAAGATATAGGTCAAGTTCGGCTAGAGTAATATTTAACTTCTGTGATAGTCCCTTTAATAGATGTTCAATTTCAAAATATTTTTTATCTGTAATGGTTTTTGGTTTCTCAATCAGATTGTATTTCTGTAACAAGGTAAGAATGTGAGAATCAATGATTGCATAATTATCAAAACCGATGTTCCTTAGAAAATGGCTTGCTTCCTTGTACCTAATACCATCAATATTTTTTACAAGCCAATCCCGTAGATCTTCTCCGTGAAGTGAATGTACAGCGTCTTTAATTTGATCTTTTTTTGTTAAATCACTAGAAATAAATTTTGCTTTTTTCGAATAAAGTGCGTAATGATACTCCTTTAGTGTTTTTGCGAGTTCTTTAGAAGAACTTGTGAGAAAATCATCTTTAATATTATTCCAGATATCGTAACATTTTTTAGCAGAAGATCTCGCAGTTAGGATACAGTAACATAATTCATTAAATAACTCATCACTTGATTCTCTATCAATTTGTTTAAACTCTTTTATTCTTTTGGTAATTTTCTTTTTGATATCACTATTTTTCAAAGATTCAATTTTATTAATCAGGTCATCCATGGCGTGTTAACTTATTTGTAGTAATTAAAGGTACTACTTATTTAGTAGTACTATTTGGTTTAAAAGTGCTTTTTGTACTGAACAATAGTTTTACTATTGGTAGAGACAAAATGGCACTACAAGGAAAAGGTACTATTTACCAACATACAAGAGGTAAAATGTACGTTTATATCCCAGCAAACATACGTGATGACAGTCAGTTTCCGTTTAAACCTGGAGAAAAAGTAAACGTTCGAATTGTGAAAAACAAGTTAATCATTGAAAAATAGAGAGTTTTGGAAACCCACAATAAAAGTCTACACTACGGGAGTGTATTTTTCCTTTTAATCACGGTTATAACGGAGTATAAGGAAGTAAAAATTTTTTGGATGAATCTATACCAGCACGATATCGATTTCGTTTTAAATCCGTGTTATCGGGAAGATAAAACGATAATATACCATCAGCTGTGTTAATTTATCATTTTAAAAAAGAAGGAAGGGCCGAGGAATAATACTTAAAACAGTATTCTTTAAAAAACTTTACATCTAAAAACTTAACCCAGGTTTTTATGCTAATCGATGACAACCCAATGATCTACAATTTCATACTTGCTCTTTTCATCTCATAAAGATTATTATATCCTGGAATATCATACGGTTTTAGTGCTGGATGCCAATCAATATTAAACCAGAATAATTGAATAATAAAAATTTTTCCGACGGAGATAGTACCAAGAATCAGTTTAGGTAAAATTCGTAGTTTGTACCAGTAATTGGAATCCCATTTGTTTGAAGGTCCACGATAATTAATTTCAGAAAAACCATTCCTTCCATTTAAAAAATTGTTAGAATATATCTTATTATCATACGAGGCAGTTATCCCGATTCCAATTTCACTTGAATTAAAAATATTTTTCATAACCACGTTATTATTACTAGAATCTAAAAGTTCGATACCTCGATAACCAGGGTGAATATAATTGTAAGCTATACTATTATTATTTGAGTTATATAATTGTATTATTCCATCATATTTATTGCATTCTTGTTCAGATAAATCGTTATAACTAATGTTATTATTATTTGATCCGTGCAGGACAATTCCATAGAAATTTTGTTTCAGGATATTTTTAGAAATCGTATTATAATGAGAATTGTCCAAAATAATACACTCACTCACAGGATAACTGGCAAAGAACTTATTAGAGTCAATTAAATTGCTTTCAGAATCATAAAAAGCCAAATTAACGTAACCCTCATTGAAGATACAATTAATAATTTTATTGTGATCTGAATCGACTGCATAAAATGTTTCATAATTAGTGTAACTAATATTACTATTCAATAGAGTAAAATTATTAGTGTTAAGCAATTCTACTCCAACTACCGTATGGGATATGGCTTGATTTCTTATGAAAATATGACTACAATTTACGATAATTATTTGGCCTCCACTTTCATTAATTTGTATATTTGACTCATTCTCCAAATAATATAGAGGCTTACCGTTTACAACATTATTCAAAATACAATTATGATAAGAGGCATAAACGAAAAGCCCATCGTTGTTAAAGATATTATTTTTAATTGTATTATAATTACTCTGAATTAAGAGTAATCCATCAATAAATGCTGAAGGGAAGCTATTATTAATAACTGTATTAAAATACGAATTTAAAATAAAAAATTCAGCCCAACCAGAACCTCCAAAAGAATTATTAAAGAACATATTATTATTTGATAAGGCATCACAAATTATATTGTAATTATTACTTAGGATATAATTATTGAAAACGAAATTATTCGAAGAATTATAAAAACGCAAACCCCATTCCCCATGATTTGTAATTGTATTATTTTCAACTTTACAGTCAAATGAATTTACTATATCCACTCCTCTATATTGCACACCCCAAAAATTACCCAACCTATTATTTTTCAATGTCACATTAAAAGAATTATAAATACTAATACAATAAATGAAATCTCTGATTACATTGCCAACAATGATTGAGTTATTAGCTCGGTTACAATTAATACTGCCTTGCTCAGTTATTCCCCTTATGTAAAATCCAGAAATCGTAACAAAATCACTTACAATTATGAACACACAAACACCATTGTTTAATTGAGTGATGGAACAATTCCCAGCACCATGTTCTGACATTATTGTTAATGACTTATCAACGAATATGCTCTCTTTATATGAACCATCTCTGACTACTATTGTATCTCCAGCTGTCGCATTTTCCACAGCAGATTGAATGGAAGGATAATCATCAGGGACATAGATAATATTTGGATCGTTTTTATTCAGATCAGTGTACCAAAGTCGATTGTTATATGAATAAGGTAAAATCATTGAAATCATTTCTTCTGATAATTTTGGTACATTTCGTGTTCTATCTTTTACTTCTCTCCTTATAGTAAAATTATAGTTATACATTGGATAGATATCAATATTGTTTTTTAATGGTTCATTAATCTTATATACTCCATTGGTAACCACAACAAAATCACTGTCAATGGATGCTTTGACAACATTGATGTTGATGCTTGGTGCGACTGCGACACCGATGAACAAGAGAATGATTCCAACAGTCAATCCTTCCCGAAGCAATGTCATTCCTCCGTATGAAAAATTAAAAAGGAAAAATAATACACGTATATCCAAATACAAATCCATACTTATGCAATGTTGTTGCATTCGTATTTGAAGCAGACGCAGATGCAGCTAATCGAATGATTCCCAATCCAAAGAATCGGGGTAGAGGTTGAAACGCCTCATGACTCGATCCGGGTGGTAACAAGGATTTGTTCCCTTCGAGATGTTCGTTTATTTTCTTGCATATTCCTCCTGTGATATTGCAGTTCCATTCTACGTCAGAGGCATTGGTGTCTCCGATGTTGCGAACAATAAGACAAGCTATCCCCATTTTTATTCCAATGTGTAACTGAAGTTTTGGTTCTGGATTTACCAATGCCGTAGCTGATGAGACGAGAGTCACCATCAACACGCCAACGACAATTACTAGGATTTTCCTCTTCATGGTTTTTTCCTTCCCTAAGCAATTTTATAACACTGGTTCCCTTTAAAAACATATCCTTATCCAACAAGCATAGCTCCATTCGACCAAACTAATGTATCATGAGGGAGATAATGATTTTTGAAAACTAAGAAAAAGAAAAATGTTTAGGAGTGATTCCCCCATGGCTCTATCAGAAACAGGTAATAGAAAACTCATCAGGAAACAAAAATTACTGCCGAAATATCTAGTAAAAACAAAAATTGATGAGATGCTGGAACGGGCACGTAACGATAACAAGAGGAACTATCTTATTCTTCTCACGTTATGGAGAACAGGGATTCGGAACAGTGAACTAATAAACCTGAAGAAACGTGATATCAAGGAAGATGAACTAACTATAAGACAGGGGAAAGGACACAAGGATAGGATTGTACCCCTTGACAACCATCTTTCTGATCTGTTACAGTACCACACCGCAAAGATACCACTGGATGATAAGGTGTTTCCTTTAACCTCAGCTCAGATAAGAAACATTACTCATAGGTATCAACCTAAAGAAGAGGTGGTAAAACCTCATACATTCCGCCATTCGTTCGCAGTCTATTGTCTGAAACAAGGAATGAACCTTAGGAGTTTACAGAAGATATTGGGACATAATGATTTAGCAACAACAGCGATTTATCTTGATTTGATTGCGAAAGATATCAAAGAAGATTATAGTAAAATTACATGGTAATTTGTAAAAGGGAGAATAATCATTTTGAGTTCATGTCGCTTGAAAAAATACACTTCATTGGTCTTTTAACGAATGTAGATTCTTCGATTGTGAATATACCTCTTAAACATGGATTTAATATTAAATCATTCTCTGAAAACGAAGGATGTGAGTTCTTTTCTAACCTTAGTTCCCTCCCAAAAATAGAAGTGGGGAGAAGAATGTTTATAGAATATCCATGCCTAAATCATACTGAGAAAAAAATATATTATGTTAGTAATTCCATTGAAAACATTGAGACCGGTAATGAACAACCAATTATCTTTTCCCCTAAAATTATGGAATTTGATACCAAATTAGTCCATGGTTATTTATTCACCCATTTTCGTTTAATGAGATTATTCAAAGAAGGAAATATTTGTATGCCGTTTTATTTTTATTTCCGTATGCTTAACGACAAACCAAAACGATTAATGGGACATGACGCTAACCGTTTTGTCACAAGCGAAGCATTTACTATAAATGATGTTGAAATTTTCAATATGGAAAAGTTATTCGAAACCATTGAAATACCTTTTAAAAAACCATTTCTACAATTGGCATTTGAAAATTATGAATTATCTTATCAGATTCAAGAAAGACATCTATCATTTCTATCACTGATGATGAGTTTAGAAACGTTGTTTCATCCTTCAAATCATAAAGGATTACGATATAGTATTTCTCGAAATACTGCAGTTCTTCTTGGAGAAAAAAACGATAATGAATCAAACAAGATATTCAAAGAAGTTAAAGAGTTATACAGTAAACGATCTGAACTTGTTCATACTGGAAATAAAAACATTGTTAAAGAGAGTGATTTGCTGCAATTACGTCACTATGTTAGAGAATCCATCAAAGAAATCAATAATATTGATAAAGATAAAGAAGATTTATTAGATCTACTAAATACACGTGAATTTTCTTCATAGTATCCATGACAACTTTTAACATTGAAATAGAAGATTCCTTTTATCGGTGATTAATTGTTCAATAAAAACAAGAAAAAAGTGGCCATTGTTGTTTATATTCAGAAGGCTCCTTTCGTTCCAATGGGTTACCTGATAGAAACAGAACAACAGAGACAAATAACTAAAATCATCGCTGAAGGTGGAAGAACACAAACCGATTCACCAGAAAGTCAATTAAAACTTCACCACTGGTTATTTGATTATTTGAATACACACGCGCAAGTAGTTGGTTCAAATGAAATGGTACAACACCATAGCCAGAGTGTCGCTTTTGAAACAAAGAGTGGTGGAACAATCAAATTGGATTTATCTATGGGTTGGTCTGAAATTTCAACGGATAGTCGTGGTACTAATTATTTGAAGAACTTACTCGAAGAAAAAGGGTATAGCATCAATACTCAAGAATCAGCTTATGGCGGTTAGATCTGCGATTTAATTTGGAAATAAACGCGGTTTATACGCACGGTAAGGCAATATCATATTGGTTTTGGTAGAATTCCCCTATCTCGATGGTAAACATCGTTTTTTCTTGTGTTTTGCTGACGATGATTTTAAATCGATGTAATGATATTTTTTAGGAAAAGTAAGATTCTCTCATTGTTAATAAAAATAATCATATTGTTGACTCTCATCAACAAGATCAGAAATTAAGCGAGTATTTACAAATAAGTTACTCGTTTGAATTATATTATTGAACCATTGTTCGAATTGTTTCTTGTTCGATTTATTTACCAATTTTCTCCGTTCAAGAAACTTTGTTTCGGTTATTTTCTCCTGCAATATAATCCAGATTTCTTCTATATTATATACATTTTTTAGTTCTGGATATTTAGATGATAGAATCGATTCAGCAAGTTTACTAGCAACAACAATTTTTAATTTTGTATGACCTAAAAATGGTAACATAACGTAAATTGCCATGATAAGAATAATAATTAAAAGTAAAATATCAACCAAATTAAGAACTGGATCGTGTGCGAGATTGAATGTTATCCTACTTTCATTTAAGTTAATTTTATCAATTCGATAATTAAGAGCATAATTACCTTCTAGACTCACTGAATTAGCTATTGAAATTCCTGAATAAATTGCTAAAACAGCGATGAAAACAGTTGCTAATCCGATTAAATCTGCTTTTGTGCTTTCTGGAATTTTGTTGAGATATTGTATCCAATCAGATATTGTTATTTTTTCATCATTTCCATTCATGTTAATTCTCCCTCAATTAAGTGTTTATTAGAGTAATTAATATCATGTTATAATGCTTTGTTTAGGCCGTAACGATCTTATTTTTTTGTAAAAAAGTATTAAAAAAGGGGAGTCCAGTCTGGGAGGAAAGGTAGATGAAAAAAGGGTAGAACAGTCTGGAGGAAAGCTCTACCTGATCTACTATTTGACTCCCCAGGAAATATTATCTTTTTATTGTATAAAAACATTTGGTTGCATCGAGATGTTACAAATGTTATGAAAAATTACAGAAAATTATAAATATACGTGGAAGTTTAGTTTCATTGGAGAAAAAGAGGAAAGGTAACGACTTTTAAGTATTATCCCCCTATATTTTCCCTTTCCTCCCATTATCTAATCGGAGATGAAATGAGAAAAGAAGGTACGGAACCCTTGTATTTAAGTGAAGAGTTTGTTGAAAAGTTCTCTGAAGTATTTTTCAGAGATGATAGAATGATTATCTAAATAATCAGGTGATTCTTTATTTCTCATGTTTTTCTCATTAGCACAAAAGTACGGGTTCAGTTTTAGATGTATAAGGTTTTTAAAGAAAGAGATGTTATAAAATTATGGATTTGAAGGGGAATTTATGAAGTATAGAAAAGATTGTAGACATTATTTGGATGCAACAAAAATAATAAGGGGGATAGATAGCCCAGAAGTAGAAGTTATTGGTGGACCTGGTTGTCGTCGTCAAATGATGATAGCAGATGTTGGTTGCAAACCTGATTGTGAAGGATTTATTACTCGTTAGCACAAAACATGTGTTATGTTTTAGATGTATAGATTTTTAAAGAAAAAAAAGAGAAGAACTGATTTGTTGAGCTTTACCAGGTGAGGATTAAAAATATATGTGTCGGTCCACCTGTACTCTGGGCTGAGCCACTACCAACGGATGTCGCGGTTACAGTAACAATTATAGGACCAGTCCCCGAAATAGGAAAAAAACCAAAACCCCAAGGAATCGCCTTGATCATTGCCGGTGT
>Ga0315291_10007241_pt1 | contig 13743 bp, 7 predicted proteins | sample YL17G12_20_MG_FD_203070 | JGI IMG/M metagenome (GOLD analysis project Ga0315291, IMG submission 203070) | Sediment microbial communities from Yellowstone Lake, YNP, Wyoming, USA - YL17G12_20 | ecosystem: Environmental > Aquatic > Freshwater > Lake > Sediment | place: USA: Wyoming | collected...
GGGCTCCAAACTGGCCATTCGCAGGGTCGTACGTTCATTAAATTTAGCCGCAGAAGCGCAGAGTTATGGAGGCGCAGAAAATTTAGACTAACGGCATGGCCGGCAATTTAAGTGCGTGAGCCCTGCAGGCGGACCAGGGAGCAGACCTGGCAAGTATTATAATTTCAGTATTTTCTATTGATGCAAATACCTAAAATAATTGAAGCATTATATTTGTCATTGCAAGTATCATTAATAATATATATCACCAGAGTCCTATATATTATTTTAATATTTATCTCCAAGTCCATAAATAAGCCTCGTATTTCTGCCCCCCTGCGTGGCACGGTGCGCTCCGCAAACCCCAAGTACCTTGAGAGGGTAAACAAGTGGCAGAAACACTTCCTCAACCGATGTCAGTTATCCATTATATCGGTCTGCGTGACATGACCGGCGTTGAAACCTTCGTCGTCAGCCTCGCTTCAGCCCAACGCAAGCTAGGCATAGACGCCGCCATCACCTGTCACCCCTCGGGCAGAGGCCGCCTCTTCGCTCTCGCAGCCGAACGGGGTGTTCCGGTTCTTCCATTCATAGTACCTGCATCATCCACTACCGTGGGTTTCAGGCGCAAGTGGGAGCGACTGGGCTTAATGCTGGCCCGTGTACAGTCGCTCGCTGCACGCCTGCGCAGCGCTCCCTACGCAGTGATCCACATTCATCCTGTGGGCTTTGGCTGCCTGCCCGCTTACGTTGCTGCAATCCTGTCGCGTCGCACCCGAGGTGTCGTGGTAACCCACCACACGACGCTGTCCTTTAATTCAGCACCAAAAGGCCTGCGCGCGCGCACCACCTTTGGATTGGAGCGCCATACCGCTGATCTCATCACCATGCCTTATGCAGCTGCCGCGGCTGAAGTATGCGCTGTAGGTGTGGCTCCACATAAAGTCGCGATGATCCCGTTCTGCGTCGAACTCGAAAAATTCACCTACGCAGAACGAACTACCAATCTTGAAGGAACTTTTAACCTGCTGATGTCCGCTCGGCTCATCGCCGGCAAGGGCCATAGTGAATTGATCGCAGCCATGCAGCAGCTTGTCGCTGCAGGCAAAGACGTACATTTAACTATCGCCGGCGATGGCCCCGAACTCAGCAGCATCACACATCTGGTACAGACCAAAGGTCTAAACGCACATATTACCCTTGCCAGGCAGGTCGAACACCGAGATATACCCAAGCTCCTCGGGCGCATGGACGCCGTAGTTCTGCCCAGCTATATGCCGGGCGAAACCTTTCCCATATCGTTGCTAGAAGCTGCCGCCATGGGCGTGCCTGCGGTTGGCACGCGTTGGTTTGGCATCCCTGCCATTATCGTCGATGGAGAGACCGGTCTGCTAGTCGATCACAAAGATGTTGATGACCTGACGCGAGCGCTACAGTCGCTGATCGATGATCGACTGAATGCCAAAAGACTGGGCAACAATGCGCGAGCACGGGCAGCATTGGTGTATTCTGCCACCGTCATCGCGAACACCTACCTTAACCACTACAACCGCATTATTGGACTAAAAAAATGCACATAGACGTCATTCGTAGTGAAGATGAATTTTTTGCCCTTAGGGAAGCATGGACCAAAATCTTCCACGCAGCAGCAACGAATCATCCATTTTCGTCCTTTGACTGGGCCGCGGCCTGGTGGCAGACGATGCTACCGACAAGCCGGTGGCAAAAGCATGAAATGCATATCGTAGCAATGTACTCAATGGGAGAACTGGTAGCCATAGCACCACTTTTCCTCACTACATATGGGTCGTGGTTTTTCGGGGGGATCCGCTACCTACGCCCTATAGGGTCGGATAAAAATACCACAGAACTCCGCAGCCTAGTCATTAAACCAGGCCATGAGGCCGCAGCGTCTCAGGCCTTAGCTCAGTATATCCACAGCAACCGGCAGGCCTTCGATTTTGTTAAATGGCCTGATCAAATCGTGACGCCATCGACTGATTCTGGCTTGACCGATACGACTACGGTCGAAAACTTTATCTTGCCGCTAGGTTCAAATTGGGAAGAATTTAAGTCCAGTCGCAAACGCAATATCAAAGAATCGATTCGCAAGTGCTATAATGCGCCGGCACGCAACGGTATTCACCTGAGTTTCGAGGCGGTGGAAGATCAAGCTGCGATTTTGCAACTTTTGCCGGACTTTTACCGGCTGCACGGTCAGCGCGCCGCCGGCAACACCGACGCCGTGCATCTCGATTATTTTAGCAGCGATCAATCTCGCCGGTTTCTCAGCACTCTGATCGCAGGCCTGGCCTGTGTTACCCCAATACTATTTATCGTACGCCACGATCAAAAAATTATCGCCGCACGCCTTGCCTTTGCAATGAATAGTAGTCTCTATCTTTATTATTCTGGGTTTGACCTTAGCTACGGTGACTATAGCGTCACCACACGGCTAGTCGTCGAAGCTATGCAGTATGCCATTGCACGGAACTTGCCTCTGCTTAACCTCAGCATTGGCAATGATCTGTCAAAGACACGCTGGAGCCCGGAGGTCGTCACCTATCAAAATACTCGCACGATTTCAGCAAACCTGCGCACTCGCTGCATGGCTCCCATCATTAAGCGCACCGCGGCATACGACAATTATCGCCAAACCCCTGCCAGCACCCTGCTGAGTGCCGAAAACGCTGGGTAATCAGCCACGCAACACTTCAGTCCTTATGCCTGGCGACGTTAAAATCGGCAAGAATCGCCACTGAAGAACTCGAGCCTATCCGATCAGCGCCTGCCGCCACCATGGCCAGCACAGCCTCTAGCGTGCGAATGCCGCCCGAGGCTTTGATCTGGACATCCGGGTGACCTACCAAGGCGGCACGCATCTGCACGATGTCTTGGACCGTCGCGCCACGCGGACTATAGCCGGTGCTAGTCTTGACGAAGGCAGCGCCTGCTTGTGCCGACCACAGGCACAATTCCTGAATCTCACTGGGGGCAAGGTAGGCGGTTTCGATGATGACCTTGACCGGTACCCCCTGGGCCGCACGAACTATGGCCGCTATTTCGTGGCGCACTGGCGCCTTATCACCACTGCGGTAATAGCCGCTATTGATCACCATATCGACCTCACGAGCGCCCTCGCCGATTGCGCGCAGGGCCTCGTCGATCTTGATATCGGTACGATTAGCGCCTAAGGGGAAGCCGACGACAGCGATCGGGAGCACCTGCGAACCGCCCAACTTTTTGGCGACTAAGGACACATAGCAAGGGTTGACACAGACACCCTTGAAACCATGCGTTAGAGCCTCCTCGACTAGCTGCTGCACCTGGAGCTGAGTCGCCTCGGGCTTGAGCAAGGTGTGATCAAAGAGCGCCGCGAAGGCGCTGCTATTCATGATGGCTGGCGATTGATTCTTCATCTCTCAGCTTTTACGCTGAAGGGCCTATAGGCGCAATAGCCGTCAGCTGGCGCCGCAATATCACACTGACGCGCTCGATGAATTGATTGCTTGTGATGACCTGCTGCCCGATATCCACGGCGTAGATGATGCGCAGAGCAGGACCCGCCGGGTCAGCTGTCAATACTGCTTGGACCAACCCGAGCCATTGGCTGCGGCCGCTGGCGGCCTTGGTGCGGCACCACACTAGGGTTTGTGTCTGGGCACTGCCTGCGTAGAACTGATTGAGCAGTGGAATGGGACTCTGGCCGGCGCTTGCCGCACCTTGGCAGCGTTCCTTGATGGATATGCGACCTACGGCAAGATCCTCCGCAGCGCCAGACTTAGCACCATCAAGGGCTGCTGCGAAGAGGGCTTCGTGTAAGCCGGCATTGGGGTTGAGCGTTATTTCGAGAAAATTCCGGGGTAATGCAGCGATGCCTGCCGCGACTTGGTCGCTGCTAGAAGGTGTGGCGTCGCAGTAAGAAGCACCGTCGCCTGCGGTGACCAGACGCTGATAGGAGGCTGTACAGACGCCGTTATTGCCAATGATTGTGCCGCCGCTAGGCATTAACAGTAGGGAATGCGTGATGCCGTTATAGGTTTTATCGGTAGCATAGCCTGCAACCACGGCGTTGCCGGGTACCGTCATTGCATAGTAAGCGCCCACTTGAAGAAATCGACTCTGGCTGACTAAAGCGGCTGGGGTCGAGGGCTGCACCGCTACCGGTAGGTCGGCTACTGAAGTCGGCAAGACGATGCTATCTGCCAGACTTCGGGGGGTACCCGGTAGGGCAGGAGACTCGCCACCAAGCATATCTACGAAAAACGACACCGATACGGGGTTGGCATCGACCCGTCCATCGGCACCATGGGCCCGAATGGCAACGCTGTAGTTTTTGCTATGCACCAAACGGCCGAAGTCGTAACCAGCACCCGCATTGCACGCCACCCAACTCGATTGGCCACCCGTCTGGCAGTCGAAACTTGCCAGTGGGTCGTTGGCGGTGACGCTTACCCGCAGGCTAGTGGCTCGCAAACGAGCTGGGATCTCAGTCCCAATGGCCAAACGGGTGAGCAATGGGGTAGCTGCTAGAGCCGCTGGAGTCGCGCGCCGAGGTTCAGGGACTATGGTAGCCCTTGGGTAGGGATCAGGGTCAAAAGGCGCCAAACGATGCTTATTGGCCACTAGGTCCTGTACCCGACCACAACCAACGGCTACAGCTGCAAACCCAGCAAGCACTAGCAACAGTGAGAGTTGTTTCTGCAAGTGCATAAGCAGCCTTAGGCGGTGAAAAACCACTGACTTAATAAATAGACATTAAATATACTAATTTTATATTAAATCGTCAATAGTATATTAAAATATATTATAATAACTGGTTATGGTTAGGTTTTAATGTCTCATGTAGGGTCCATCGCTTCAAGATTATCAGATGCTTACGCAAGCCCCTGGTTTCTGATAAACTGGGAGTCCGTCGCTAGACTGGATACGATAGAAAGGCCTACGCATGAGCGCTAATGGCAGCATGGTCGATGTCATTGTCTGCACTCCCCAAGCCGAGCTAGCGAAGTTCGCAAGTGATTACCTAAAGATGAAGAGCATCAGCAATATCGTCTCCGTGGCCGACGCCGAGGGGTGCATCGAGGCGTTAACAGCTCATCCGAAGGGTATGCTGATCATCGATTGGCAGGTCGGTGCCGCCGCGGTGGTGATGGTGCTTAGCCATAACCGCAAGGCCCCTACTGGACCGCTGCGCCCCATTTTGCTCGTCGCTAAGGAGGTCACGTTAGAGATCGTGTCGACGGCAGCGGAGTATGCAGTATCGCAGATCTTCTCCGAGGAGATCACCAAGAAGAGCATCAGCAACCGCTTGTCTAGTATGCTCTTAACCGAGACAGTGCCTGATGAAATCAAGCAGGCGCTTGGCGAGGTGCAAAAGGCGCGGCTTGCCGACGATCCAGCCAAAGGTACGAAGATCCTGATCAAACTGCTGCCGAAGCATCCGACCAATATGCGGCTTAAGTGCGAAGCTGCCGAGCTGATGCTGCAGATGGACGAGGCGGAAAACGCCATGACGATCCTTGCCGGAATCGATAAGGTGAAACCACCGAACCTGCGTGGCCTACACCTGTTAGGCCGCTGTTTGATGAAGCTTGGCCGCTTCGACGAAGGTCTCAAGACCCTGGAACAAGCTAGCCTCTTCAATCCACACGATGTTGATCGCCTCGTCGATATCGGCCAGGTGTTGCTCAATTTGGACCGCGTCAAAGAAGCCGAAGCCAGCTTTAACAAAGCCCTAGAAAGCGCCCCTGACCAACACGATGCCCGCCTTGGCAAAGCCCAGTGCAAGCTTTTGGATAATCAGGTAAACGATGCCTTGGACCTGGTTAAGGGCGTGGCCAGCGACACCGAAATGGCCTCGATCTTTAATACCTGTGCTGTGTTAAATATTCGCCACAAGCGCCATAGTGCGGGCATGGGCCTTTACGCAGCGGCATTGAAAGTCTTAAGTAAGAGCCCGAAGCTGCAAGCTCGGCTACAGTTCAATATGGGTCACGGCTATCGCCGCATGGGCAAAAACGAAGATGCCCTTGAATGCATGCAGGCCTGCTTGCAACTCGATCCCAGCTTTAAGAAAGCAAAGGACGCCATCCAGGCCATCCAGCAAGGCGGCAAACCCAGGCCAACCGCACCCAGCGGCGAGGCTGTAGGAGCGCCGGGAGCCGTCCCTATGCAACCATTCGATCATCATGAGTATGGTGATGACAGCATCGGCCTCAGCGACTTCAGCTCCGGCCTCGACAACCTACTCGAGGAACACCTAGACACCTCGCATTTTAGTAACAAAAATTCTGCCTAAACAGTCCTGATCGGCCCTTAGGGCCCGTCCAAAAATAAAGTGCCTTTCTGGGCGTCAGCTGACGGCCAGAAAGGCACTTTATTTTTGGACGGGCCCTAAGGCACCTAGTCGCGGCCGAACTCAAAACAGTCCGAACAAAAGTAGAGCTGGCGTGGCGTCGGCTTGTCGCTGTGCGCACCGAGGAGGTAGTGCCAGCCCAAGCGCAGTATAGTCGCTCCATACCAGCCAATCGGATAGCTGTTAAACGCCGGTCGCTGCTGCTTTAGGTAAAATCCAGCATGCACAGCCTGGGCGATGATGCGAGAAAAATCCCGTCCGATGACGTAGGGGTTGATCATGAGATAGATGCGCGCCTTGGGCGCGGCGCTGCTAATGGCTAATTGTAGAAACGCAGCAGCGCCAGCCACACTATAAGGCGGATCAAGAAAGACCACGTCCGCCCTGCCATCCCAGCCCAGCCCCGCCTGAAAATCTGCCGCGATGATGTCCGGCGGATTGGCTAGAGCGCTGGTCTCAGCGCGGATTCTTGCAAGTAATTGCTCATCACAATCAGCCACGGTGACATGGCTAAAACCGCGCTGCGCCAGCTCCACTGACAGTAGGTCGTCGTCGCCCAAGACCAAAATGCGGCAACTAGCTGGATCCTCATGTGCCAACAGGTCAGCACGCGCCTTGCGACTCGCCACCGTGCAAGGCAACTGATTAAAGGGGCGGCGCACGCCGATACCATGACTGCTGCCGTAAAGATCCGTATCGTTTGCGGTGGCGGCTGGCTGCGATTCATGATTAAAATGCCACAGATTTTCTAGATAAGCGCGTTGTTCCGAGCGCTCCAAACCCAGGACCTGCTGGGTCGTCGCATTCATGGGAACCGCACGCCACAGGGGACCAAAGATCGAGTTCGACTTAGTATAAGTGCCCACCAAGTATCTGATAATCGTTTGGCTGTGGGTAGAAATAAGCATCCTCTAGAAATGTCGACGCCAGCAGGACTTGCCTAAAATCTTAACCTACTTAAGCGTAGCTCGATACCCCAATTTAAGGTCTAAGACCAGCAGACATGGCGGTCACAGGTCAGCATCACGAAACTCCTGCGCCATGAGGTCCCTTAGATGATCCCGTCTCCCCTACCCGCCTCCGGACTGTCGCTATGGCCCAGCGCCAGTTGCCTGATTTCAGAGCTTAGTTCTGAACTTGCCGGCCTGTCTCCGGATCAGCTGCGCAGCTGTCACATCGTCCTGCCAACCAAACGTTTGGCGACCTGGCTATATGCTATGTTGGCCCAGCAGCGCACGGCTTTCATCCCTCCCTGTTGCTACACTCTAGAGGACTTTATCGACCGCCAAGCAACAGCGCTGGTCGCCTCGGGCCAAAACCTGAGAGGCATGGGCGACTTGGAGCAAGAACTGCTCTTGGCCAGCCTGCTTAAAGAAGGTAGCTATCTACACCTGCGTTACGGCCATGAACATGAGGTCAAGCAGCTGCTTGCTGAGTTTGCCGACTGGGGTCTGGACCTCGAGGCCTTTGACCGGCTGGCGGCCATAGCCGCCAATAATGTCTATCTTAGCGAAGGCAGCCTCGACACCCTAAGCCAGCGACTGCGCGAACTGCGGCACCTCGCCGCACGCTTTACCAACTTAGCCACCGTGGAACATGGCGCTGAGGCGAGCGAGCGTCGCCTCGCCCGCCTCAGTGCCAACCTCGCCGGCTACCTGGCTGGCGACCAACTGGTGCCTTGGCAGCAACTCTATGTGGTCGGCCTAACCAGCGCACAAGGCTGCCACCAGGCCCTACTGCACGCTCTAGCCAGGCGCAGCGACACCCACATTTGGCTCAGCGAAACACCGGAATTATGCACCGGCAAGAGCCCCCTTGAACGGCTGCTCGCGATGATCGACACACCCGGAAGCCAACGCCGCCCGACCATCCGGCGCCCAGCACCATTACCACTGCAAGTACGGCGGGCCGATACCGTTCTCGCCGAAGTAGCGCATGCCGTAACCTTGACGCAGGAGGCACTGGCGGCTGGAGTCGCGCCATCGGCCATTGCCATCCTCGTCACCAACGATGCGGCCTATGGCAAGCCATTGCGCGCCATGCTCAGGGGAGCACAGCTAGTCGCCAATGTCGCTCTCGGCACGCCCCTCGTCGAAACCCTGCCTGGGACTTGGCTAAGCGCCGTCATTCAATTGCTAATCGGCGACCACAGCGTGACCCGCACCCTGGCCGTTTTAATCCATCCGTTAACGCTACGCTGGTGGCGCCGCATGCCCGGTACCGCCGTCGGTGGCGAGTCCGAGTGGAACAGCCGGCTTAGCCGCGAACTGTGCCGAGGTGACGGTGCCGAGAGCTTGCATGCACTATGCACAGCGCGCCACCTCAGCAGTGAGGTACGCAGCTATCTTAGCAGTGTCCTGACGGCCTTGGGCTACTGGGCGGAGAAGCCGCTACCGCAGGGGCGTGCCCTGGGCGATTGGGTCGGTGTCCTCAGCGTCTTGGTGCAGGACTTCCTCTTTGAAGACGACGCCGGCATAGACGACGAGGCAGCAGACGGGACACCCCGCGGCATTATGTACTCGGCCGCCCAAACCTTAACCGATTTTTGCCAAAGCATCGGCGCCCTAGCGCAACACCTGGGCACTCCACTAAACCGCCGCGAATTCCTGCACATCCTGCGCGACAAGCTGCTGCTGGCCCCCGTACGCAGCGTCGGCCATCCACTGCGCGGTGTCCAGGTCCTGAGTGTGGCGGAGGCCCGCTACGTCCCCTTTGACGCGGTCATCGTCCTGGGTGCCAGCGAAGGCAACTTCCCGCGCGCTCTACCGCACGACTACCTTGTCGACAACTACCTAAAAACAAGAATCGGCCTACCTGGCTGGCAGCTGCTTGAGGCCATCGAGGACACGACCTTTAGCCTGCTGCGCGCCAGGCTGCCGTCCATGATCCTACTATACCCCGCCGACCTTGGCGGTGACCTGGTGGTGCGCTCTCGCTTTATCGAAGCCGCCATTGCGCTGGGTCAAACCCAGGAATTGCACGTCAATGCCGATGCTGAGCTCCTCGCCTTATTGACACCGCCACAAGCGGCAGGCCACATCAGCAGGTCCAGAACTGAGCGCATGGGCAGCCAAGGCGTGATCACCAGCGAGCTGAAGGAACGCGTCCTCGCGCACCAGTCAGCAAGTTCCTTGGCCTTCTTACTCACCTGTCCCTACCGTTTCCTGCTCTACCGCCTCGGACTCAAACCCATCGAACTCCCCAAAGAGGATGATGCGCGCCGCGAGGGCGATTGGCTGCACAGTATACTCGAAGCCTTCTTCACTGGACGTCATTTCGAGCAGCAGCTACAGACCGCACTCGCCTTCACTGGTCCCAGCGAAGACTGGGAATGCCAAGCCCTAGAGCGCCTGAGCGAGCTAACCGAGCGCCTCCTACCAAAAGCCGCCGAAGACTCCCCGCTTGAGTTGCAACTACGGCTACGTGCATGGCCAGCCTTTGCGGCTCATATCGCTGCGCTATATGCGGCTGCGGCTAGCGGCACAGACAACGGCGGCCAGCGCGAGCAGCCCCTGGTGCACGCCGATGGCCGCGCCGTGCAGCTGCAAGTCGGCGAACGTCAGGTAGTGCTTAAAGGCAGCATCGATAGCGTCGACAAGCTACCTTCCATGCACTTGATCACCGACTATAAGCGCCGCAGCACGCCGCGCCGCGCTGCGGTGAAGGCAGGGCTAGTGCCGCAGTTACTGCTATATGCCACAGCCCTAGAACAGATTCATCCCGAGCACCCTATAGCGCAGGCTGTGGTCGGCTACTGGAGCATACTCGGAGGACAGTGGGTACAAGGCTTCGCCGGCAGTGCAGCGATGGACCAGGCCAAAGAGCTCAATTTGATCCCACCGCGCGATAAGACCACGTTAGAGGACGCTATGCATAATCTGATGCAACACTGGCAAACGCGCCAGACCGAGCTGCTCGCCCCGTTCGGCGCCTTTGCTCCAGTGCCCCAAGACTGCCAATTTTGCGGCTACGCCGGTGTCTGCCGCAAGGATGATCCCGAATTTGCACCACGCCTAGCCCGCGCCCAGCGAGGTGCGTTATGAGCCACGCGCCAGCACCGTCGAACGCCGGCCAACCGCAAAATCCCTACGCTAGCTTTCTGGTCGCAGCCTCCGCCGGCAGCGGCAAAACCTACCAACTAAGCCAGCGCTTTCTTTACCTGGTCGGAGCCGGCGCCGCACCGGGCTCGATCCTGACTGTGACCTTTACCAAAAAAGCCGCCGGCGAGATGCGCGCACGGATCCTTGAAGAGGCTGCACGCCTTGCGGCCGACCAAACCAAACAAGATGCCTTTAGCAAACAGCTACAGCGCTTCCATGCTGCACAAGACCCTGGCCTGCGGCGGCCGCCACTGCCGGCCGGTGAGGTCGCTAAACGAGTGCTGGCGTCATCGCAGTTATTGAAAATCTCGACCATCGACAGCCTATTTTTGGAATGGGTCAGCAAATTTCCACTGGAAGCCAGCGCCGCCTTGTCCGACCCGGCAGCGCCCCAACTGCCCTCGCCCTTTCAGCTGATCAGCCCGATGGATTCGCGTGGCCTGCACCGGCGGGCTTGGCGCGCCACCTGTCAGCTCATGACTCGTGCAGTAAAACAAGGCGATGAGCGGTTTAAGCCCTTGCTGGAAACGCTCATCCGCGACGGCTTGCCAGATCTCGAGCAGCGCCTCAAGGGCCTCGATCTGCAGGACACCTACCTGTGGTATCGCGAAATGCAGAGCAGCGATGGCCTGGCCTACCTCGCACACGGCAACGAACTCCCGGACCCCGCCACAGTCATGGCCGAGCTGGCCACGCCGTTCGCTCAAGTGGCCGCCGCTTTAGCTGATCGCGGCCGCGCTGCCGCAGTCGTGGCCGCCTGTGCAGCCCAAGACTACACGGCATTAATAGCAACGGGAATGATCACGAAAGCTGAATTCAAAGTCAGCGGTACCTACATCCGCGGCAAAAAGCGCGAGCTGCTTGCGCGCGAGATTGAAACCATCGAGGCTGGCGTCCAAGCCCTTGTTAGCAGCGAGCGCCTCTCGCAACTCAGCCGCGAGGGGCACAGCCACTATCAACTCTACGGCACCTACCGGCTGCTGCGCGACCATCTAAAATTTCAGGCAGGCGAGCTGGAATTTCGAGATTTAGTCAAAGGCAGCTACCGCCTACTGCATGGCGCTGGCAGCGCTGGAGTACGGTTTTTGCTATCGCGCACGGTCCATCATGTCATGCTCGATGAATTCCAAGACACCAGCCGCCTGCAGTGGGGTGTCTTTCACGAATTGATCGACCAGATGCTGGCAGGTGGGGCGACCGATGAGGCGAGTGGTCTAGACCCTAGCGTTTTTATCGTCGGCGACGCCAAACAGTCGATCTATGGCTTTCGCGAGGCCGATGCCGCAGTCCTCGGCGAGGCACGCGAAAGCCTAGGTGAACGCCTCGAATTAGCACCGCTAAATGCTAGCTACCGCACCGCCCAGGTCGTGCTTGATTTCGTCAATCAAGTCTTCAATAGCGGACTTGGTGGTGCATTTCCAAGCCACTACACTGCTAGCTCGGCAGGAACAGCTTTCGTACCCAATGTCGGGCGTGTCCTCGTAGCACCCCTGATCCCATTGGTGGCAGCCAATATCCAGGCCGCCGCCAACGATGATTCGTCGGGCGCTGACGAACCCGATGCTGAAGACGAAGATCCGGCAACGCTTGCCGCTAGTGAGCGCGAGGCCGAGCAAGTCGCTGGCTTGGTTGCGGCGATGATCCGCGGCGATCAGCCGTTCCCGGTCTACCAAAAGGAGACAGGCGGATTTCGTCCCTTGCGCGCCGCAGACTGCGCCATCTTGTATCGCTCGACGACGAAGGCAGCCCTGTTTGCGTCAGCCTTGCGCCGCGTCGGCATCGCCTGCCAGCGCGAGGAGGAACGCGGCTTTTTTTCCCGTCCTGAAATCACCGATGCCTGTGCTTTGCTGCGCTTTTTGGCCCTGCCCGGCGACACCGTCGCGCTAGCGACGGTGCTACGCAGCCCGCTAGGTTGCATTGCCGACGCCGACTTGCTGCAGGTGCTAGCGGCGACGCAGCGCGATGAAGAACGCAGCTGCAGCGTCCTGGCGCAGGTTGCGCAGCTCCGGCCGCAGCTAGGGGCGGCCATGCAGGCCCTGTTGCAAGCAACGGACCAGCTGCTACCCCACGCCCTGCTACTCGATGCCTATAGCCGCCTTGATGCCTTTAGCGCCTACGACCGCACCTTAGGTACAGGGACGGAAGCAACCTTAATCCGGCGCAACCTGCTGCGTTTAGTCGAGCTGATCATCCGCCTCGAAGCCGATGGCCTGACCAGCTTAGCGCCATTAGTGGAACGGCTTGAGCTGCAGGCTAGCGATGACGAGATGGGCAACGCCGCTGCACCTGCTGATGCCGTGACCCTGATGACCATTCATAAGGCTAAAGGCCTAGAATTTCCCTGTGTTTTGCTCGTCGATACCGCCAGACCGTGGGGCCAACAGGATTTATATTGGACCCAAGGGTCCGATGCGGATGGGCAAGCTGGACTGTATTATATCGGCAAAAAGGCCGGCCACCCCATCAACGACCCGGTCTTTAGTCAACTCTTGACGAGCAGCGCCGCAAAGATCGCTAGCGAATGCCAACGCCTGCTCTATGTTGCCCTGACCCGCTCGCGCCAGTATTTGGTGGTGACCGGGCATGAGGTAAACGCCAAAAAGGGACTGCCGGCCACGGTCGTCTACCAGCAACTGGCCGCGGCCATAACAGCCAGTCCAGGAAGTACCCAGCTTAGCCTGGGCGACCTGGATCTACAGTGTGTCTGGTCGCCCCCAACCAGCAGCACCGGGGATGCGCCAGCCGCTGCCGCGCCAAGCGCCGAAGTTACATGGCGGCAAACGCCGCTGCTCCCCCGCCAGATCACCGTTACATCGCCGTCGCGACATGGCGGCATCATTGGTCGCGGGCGCAGCGTACTCGCGGTCGACCAGCGGCTGAGCCCGCGGCTGGCCGCAGCAGTGGGCTCCTTCATGCACCGCGGCCTCGAAGCCTTTATGAGCGGTAAAGTATTTTCGCATGAGGCGGCTTGGGCAACCGAGCTGGCGCTCATGCAGCCGCCAGCAGATCTGCAGGCCGAAGTCTTTGCGGCCTGGAAGGCCTTGCGTGCAGATCCACAGCTAAACACCTTGCGTGAAGGTGCGCGTGGCATCGAGACAGAACTGCCGGTGGTCTACTTAGACGGCGACCAGATGATCGTCGGCACTATGGACTTATTGCTCGAGGATGAGACGGGGCGCCTGCTGATCATCGACTATAAAACCACCCGCTTTGTCGAGGACGGAGCCATGATTGCGGATGCCGCGCTGACGATTTTCAATCGACAGCGCGGCTACAGCGAGCAGCTTGCGGATTACACCCGCGCGG
>Ga0315291_10007242_pt1 | contig 13742 bp, 8 predicted proteins | sample YL17G12_20_MG_FD_203070 | JGI IMG/M metagenome (GOLD analysis project Ga0315291, IMG submission 203070) | Sediment microbial communities from Yellowstone Lake, YNP, Wyoming, USA - YL17G12_20 | ecosystem: Environmental > Aquatic > Freshwater > Lake > Sediment | place: USA: Wyoming | collected...
GACTATCTTGAACAGAGATAGGATGTAGCGTAAACCTTCTACATTTTTTTTATTCCATTCAGAGTTGGTGAAGTTTCTTATGGATTTTGCGGATAGAGACTACTTTGAGGGAATCAATCTTACTTCATCCTGATTCTCAGTATGATTTTCTAATTGATATAATGAACTGACTTTATAGGATAGAACAATCGTATTTAATAAAGGACTTCGGATAGAATGAGATACATTATGGTACAAGATTTGGCAGTTCCCTCCATAAAGGATCGTCTAACAATCCAGACCTCTTAAACATCTGCTGATAATTCAGGGTGTCACCTTGGGGAGTAATGTGCCGGGACGGAAACAGACGGTTTTTATCCATAGGCGGAGCTCCATTTTTAAATAGATAATTGATCAGATAAATAGCATCTGAAACACTTGTCTTGCTATCTAAGTTCACATCTCCTTGATCATCAAGAGGGAATAGACCGGGTCCGTTTTTGAATAAATAATTGATCATATAGATTACATCCGCAATATTAAGGTTGTCGTCCGAGTTAACATTCCCTCTGAAGTAACCTTCGCTTTGCATCAACCTATACAGAAATCGTCCAAAGGTGAGCCCGTTAACCGGATTAGTTTTATCATACGCCCAGATGATATATTCGTTGCGATATCTTTCATGAGGAGCTAAGGTAAATGGATAGTCAGTGAGCATCATACCAACACCCGTGGGTTGGTCTCCATAAGGGTTCATAACCCAGGAATTCCACTCTAACACCTCCCACAGGTGTTCAATAATCCAACCGCTTTGAGGCCAGATTTCCTTGACCCAGTTCACACCCCAACCTCCATAGGTTTTGTCTCCTTCATAAACCGGCTCAGGAGTCATTCCCATTAGAATATTCGCTTCTGATGGATTATATGTCCACATGGTTTGGAAGCCGGGGATCCCAGCAACAGAATTGCCCTCAGCGGAGAATATATCCAGATCTAAATGGAGAGCGTCAGCTATATTCTGGACGACCTCTTCACTCTTGTTGTAAATCACATACTTGACAAAGATAGCATCAGCACAAGGACCTCCCTCGGGGTCAATAACTCCAGTAGCAAAAACCTCAACCTGCAAAGGCAGCGCTGGATGCTCAAAGCAGGAGTAATGGCGAACAAACGTGTATCTAAGTGGGTCACTTCCTGGGACTTTCCGCTCAAAGTAAAGATAATCCTGTTTCCATCCATCAACTGGAATGAATTTGAGCGCATCTTGACTATAATCAAGAGCTAAATTATCGGCTTCAGTTCCCAAAATAAAAGAACCATTATAACCGGGATAGATACTGCCATAAAGAGGATGGAGCCATCTCATTCCTGGGGTTCCTAAGGTACCATCGTTTTCAACTGGAATCATAAACCTGGATGAATAGACTTCAGCCCGTTTTAGCATAGAGTCTTGGTCAATATAGAATTTTAGAACTTCCGAATAGGCACTGCCTCCAGAGTCATTAACCGCACATACGTGCCAATAGTAGAAAGTCTGATTTAAAAGATTGTTCGCTGGGGTGTAATAAGTCTCGCTAATATTGTCAACTGTAATTGTTGAAGGACCTTCAGGAAAATTATGTGAAGTGGAATATTGCAGAGTATAATTATTACTATTGCTGGATGGATTCCAGACAAAAATGGGAGTTAGAGTAGTTAGTATTGTATTATCGGCTGGAGAGAAAAGTACCGGAGTTGAAGGTAGATTAGTAGCACAGTCAACCCAGATTGGACTTGACCATACCTTTTGTCCATCTTGTTGTATGATTTTTATAAAGTAGTTATTTTTACCGTTGGGAGGAGTAATTTCAGGTGTCCAGGTATAAGAGATACTATCGACGGTAATCGATTTGATGAGCGTGCCATTTTGATACAGTCCTATTTTTCCAAGGAAATCCCCCATATCCGGGTCGTTTACACTTATCTCGAAGAGTATGTTATCCAGATGATTGAAGCTCTCTCCCATCCAGTGACCCTCAGCTTTAAAAATCAACTCTATGTTTCTATCCCAGGTGGCATAGGTCCGATGATTTCTCATTGCATCCAGAATATTCTCCTTTGTCAAGCTGGGTGCAAGCACAACGGTCCAGCGAAGACGCTGTCCCCAGTTGGCAGTGTGATTATCCTGTGGCCCATCTACACCCACATACCATCCAGCATTCAGCATTTTGATATACTTAAGTTCTTCTTCGTCATACCTTACCTCTACACCGTTGACTCCACTGTCTGCCATAGGAGAATAAGCATAATTGTTATAGCTTAAATCGTATGGATGACAAAAAGTTGCAGTAGAGCCGCTTGACTGGAGTTCGTTATAAAAAGAATCTAAATCATAAGTAGGAGCTGTGAGCACGTGGTCAGCTTCATATACATTAATATGATTATACGCTCCATTTATTGGATCCCGACCAACCCACTCCTGTCCTGCAATGGCTATGAAAACATTATCTTGTGTACAGGCATTTGCCTGAAATAGTATATCAGCATATTCTCCTTCACTGAGACACCAACTGGTGTCTCCCCCGATATGGTCGGTTATTGCAAGAAAATCGATTCCAGCTATATCTCTTGCGTATGCAAATGCTATGGCTGGAGTACCTACTCCATCTGAATAGGATGTGTGAGAATGAAGATTACCAAAATAGAGATTATAAATGCTATTAGGCTTCTCTCCAGAAATTTTGTTTCGTGGCTTATTTTTCTTAACAAACTCGGGGACGATTGAGGATTCTGACCCAGGAACCGTAGATTCAGACAGTGCAATATCTGGTCGCGAGTTACTTAAAATAGCCAGATCCACTACGACCAGAAAAGCAATTATTATCAAAAACATTATTGCTCTCTTCATTTTTCCTCCCTTATTTATGGATAACTACTCAAGTGATTGTCAAAATCTGCCTATCTTGTTTCCACCTTTATGAAGCAAATAAAGAAGTCACAAAAAAACTTCCCCTCTCAATTAACCAAGCCAGAATTGGCACCTGTTGTAGTATAAGCAAATAATCCAAAATGTCAAGCTAAGACTTTATAACTCAAACACTTAATTATCAGTATAACTCCATTAACTTTCATCGTTCCAAACAAGGATTAATATTTAAGTTAAAGGGGATAATCGTATCTTATCAGTTGAGTTAAAATCTTATCAGGTCCCTGTAAGCTTTTCTGCCCGAATAGTATAAAGCAAAAAGCCCCGGCAATAACCTTAGAAAACGCAATTTAGTAAAAGGAGAAATAGTCGGCCTGATCTTTAAAGCTCTTATTGGGGAATGTGCTTTGCGATAAAGCCGGCTATATAGTCTATAGAACTCCCGCATGGGAAGCTCAGTAGGCAAAAGGCTATGAGCCAGGTCAAAAAGTCGGTTATCTGAGAACAGTAACTTGCTTTTGACCTCATCATAGAATTCTGTTCCGGGGAGCGGGGTTAAAATAGTGAGCTCATGGTAGAAGATCTTCATCTCATCCATATATTTCAAAATGGCTTCGAAATCCTTCTTTTTATAATAAGGCTGGATGATGAAAGCGCCTAAAGGATCAACCTTATTTTTGTGCAAAATTTCTATAGCCTGATTATTTTTCTCCACCGTGCATCTTTTATTTAGAGATTTAAGCTCCTCGTCTTTGAATGACTCCAGACCCAAAAAAACCTTTTTCAGCCCGATCTCTGCCCATTTCTCCACAATGTCCGGATGACGGTTTATCTCGTCTACCCGGCTCAAGACATAATACTGTTTTTTTATTCCTGCATCCTTTATCAACTGGTAGATTCTCAAAGCATGCTGATAGTCGTAGAAAAAGTTATCATCTCCGGCATATATATATTCCTCTTTTATCCGGGAAAGTTCCTCCAAAACCAGCTCAGGAGACCTTTTAAGAAATCTTCTCCGGGTAAGAACCGGGCAGGGACAGAAATTACAATGATAAGGACAGCCGGCTGAGGTGACAATCAGCGCAGTTGGTCGCCAGACTAAATGAAAATATCTTTTTCGATATTTTTCAGTCAAATCTCTTCTGGGTAAAGGGAGATGGTCTAAATCAGTTACCGGATTTTTTATAGGAGTGAAGTGTAACTTATCTCCATTGGTCAAAGCTAATCCCTCTACTTCTTCAAAAGGTCTGCCTTTCTCGAAATTCAGCAACAGTTTCTTAAAAGATAAAACCCGGTGACCGGGGATTATGACGTCCACAGCAGGATGATTGAAATCGTTAGGCATTAAAGTGGCATGGGTTCCTCCTACTACAGTCAAAGTGTATCGATTAAATTCCTTGACTTTTTTTAGAACCTCTAACATTCGGTGAGTATGAATTACCGTACCGGTGATGCCAACAACATCAGGCTGAAACCCCTCAATCCTTTTTTCCCAGGAATTCTCCATTTTCATATCCAAGATTTCTACCTCATATTCAGGAATTGCTCCAGCCAGATATTCAAGTCCCAGAGGCTCTATATTAATCAGTTTTCGGGGTATCACGCTTTCCGGGCTGGTATCCGGGTAAACTAAAAGAACTTTCATATAAATCTCCTTTGTCGATATTTCTCATCATTTATCAATAGCAAGGAGAATGCCAGTCTAAAAAATGAAATGAAAAAAATTATCCTCAATCAAAGCAGGAGCTTATGAAAGGCTTCTGATCTTTAAACTTCACAAACAATTGTAGATGTTATGATTTAGAAGACAGAGGTGTAACTTTTTTATGAGTAAATAAAAAGAGACGCATTCGATGCGTCTCTACAAAAAAAAACACCCGATATCCTCCGTAGATATCGGGCGCTACGACCGTTTGATGAAGGGCAGGGGCGTAATGCCTTACGCCCCTTCGGAGATCTCACAGCTGATTAATTTGATTAAGCTGATGATCCCGCTTTTCTAATCCCTTTAATCCGCTCAATCAGCTGTGAATTTTATCGTTTTACTTTAACAGGCTCATCTTTTTGGTCTGGACATAATTTCCTGCATCCAGTCTATAGAAGTAGATACCGCTTGATACTCTTTCTCCGTTCTCATTTCTACCATCCCAGACCACCTTTTTTGTACCTACGCTCTGGTATTCATCCACTAACACCTTGACTTTCTGACCAAGCACGTTATAAATTTCAAGCTTGACATAAGAACCTTCTGGCAGGGTGTAGGCAATCTCAGTCTGTGGATTAAAGGGATTGGGATAGTTCTGGAGAAGCTCAAAACCTTCAGGCAACTCCTTCTTTAAACCATGTTTTTCTGCGATCGGGTAAGAGCTGATGATCGATTCTCGCAGCTTATTAGCCAGGAAAATCAGTTTCTCTGCCGCTTCAGAAGATATATGCTTACCAGCTTGAGCTTTAACGTGTCTCCTGAAAGCTTTTAGACTTCCCAGGGCATCATCATATTCTTCTTTCTTCAAGGAGAAGTATACTTCTTTTAGCTGGTTTTTCAAACTGTGCGCGATTCCATACCAGTCAATCGAGCCATTTTCCAGATAGAGCCCAACTACTTCCAACAGAGCCAGGGTCCCTTTGAGCGGGTCAGAAAGTAGTGCCAGATCAATTACTCGACCTTCTGTATAATAAGAAACAGGAGAATGAGAAATCATAAAGTCTTTTACCACAGTGTACATAAAATAATCGGTGATCTGAAGGTTATTAATCTGAAATCCCGGGATCTGGCTCAGGAAAGGAACCACACCATCCGGAACAGTAACTGTGTAGCTGGAATATGGATTTAAAGGTTGCCCATTCACTGAAATTGACGAATAATCAACCCTCGAGCCTGGAGAATTTAATGAATTATAGATATAAGAGAAATTTGAGCAGTGCAGGAAGAAATCCTCCATAGACGGGAGATAGTAGACTGAAAATTCCAGCCCGTGGATAATTGACACTCCATCCGTCTCAAAGGTCGCCAGTTTCAATCCCAGACCAGTAGTCTGATCAAACCCGTATGGTATAGCCTGAAAGATGTCCGCTCCTTTGACTCTTCCCTTATAAATCGTCTGTGAGGAAAATCCCTGAGGATGAAAAGCGATATCTGTTCCGGTTTTGCCTCTCAGAGCATCTGAGACCAGATTCCCTAAAGGATTATCTTTAAACAATCCCTCCCCCAAGGGTTTCTTTATTTCCGTATTAGCCCGTGCAATCACCTGGGTATAAACCGGACCAAACCTGGGATCTGCCTCTACCCCTGCTGCTAATTGTCCCACCATATAGGCGGTAGTCGGCTCTTCTGGAACGGAGGCATCTACTGATTGAAGCTCATACTTCCAAGTCTGGATAGTCTTGTTGTTCAGATAGAGTGTCAACTTACCAAGGTTCCTGCCAAACTCTCCTGCCTGGAGAATCAAAGTGCTGCCGATCTGGATAGGTGAACTGATAAAAGTGTGAGAATGACCCCCTACGATTATATTTATCCCGGAAACAGAGGAAGCAACTAACTGGTCATAATCAGCACCTAAATGTGAAAGGAGTATGATTAGATCACAGTTGTAAGCTTTTAGGGTGTCTACCCAGGCTTGAGCATTGGCTAAAGCTGGCAGAACTATCACTGGCGAAGGATTCGAGTTCTGATTGGTAAATTCGGTTAAAAGTCCGAAAATGCCAACTTTCAAACCATTATACTCTTTTATGGTATAGGGCTTGACAAAGTTGCTCAACACCGGGTCTCCGGACATATCCAGATTTGCGCATAAGACCGGAAAACCAGAGCCAGGGAATCCTGCCTGACTGAGCACGTATTCTAATGTCGAGGGATACAGATCAAATTCATGGTTACCCAGCTCCAGTGCATCATAACCTAAGCCTTTCATAATTTCCAGTTCTGCAACTCCCACGTATTTCTGAAACATAAAATCACCGGTAAAAAAGTCTCCAGCATGCAGAAGCATTACTTTGTTGGCAGAGAGCCTATTCATCCCCACTAATGTGGCTATCCTTGCCATTCCACCCCAGGTCCAGTTACCAGCACAATCCTTAGGACCATAAGGTAGAAGATGGGAATGGGTATCGTTCAGATGCAGAATAGTCAAAGTATCGACCTGAGCTTGAGCAAGTGGATATATACCCAGAATCCCAATAATCCCGATTAAAACTATTAGCTTTTTCATTTCTCCTCCTTATTGTTGCTTTGCGAGATATTCAAGTATCTCACTGTTTTGATTGTATTCCCCTTCAATTAAATCCCCTTACTGAAAGTCACATCTTATTTTTGAATCACCTCCTCTTTAAGCATCATCTCTTGCAAGATAATCTCCATCCCTGGAAGGTTTCTTTGAAACAGCCCCGCTGCAGGCGGGACTCTCCGATCGGATAACATTCTTGACTTAAATACACGGCTTCGGTCCACCTTTGAAAAGATAATTGATTAAGTAGACCGCGTCTGCAATGGTTACCTTTCCATCGCAATTGGCATCTCCAACTATGGTGCCAGGGATGGGGGCAGGTCCTCCTTTGAACAGATAACTTATCAAGTAGACCACATCCGAGACATTAACTATCCCATCATGATTAGCATCCCCGCGCAAAAACTGAATATACTTTATGGTGGCATAATCATAGTCTGTCCCACTGCCTGTACTCCAACCTGTGACATAGACATTTCCAGAACCATCCACTGCTATGGCATTAGCCCCATCATTGGAGTTTCCTGGTCCGTTGTATCTTTGAACCCAGCGTTGATTACCTAAAGAATCGTAGCTTACAGTGGCACAGTCCTGATAAGTCCCGATTCCGGAACTCGATCCGGTTACATAGATATTGCCTGAACCATCTGTAGCTATAGCAAGGGCTCCATCAGATGAGTTATCAGGCCCATTATATCTTCTCACCCAGGCAGTATCTCCATTCGGATAATACTTTATGGTGGTATAGTCCCAGTATGTCCAACCTGCACTTCTTCCAGTCACATATATATTATTAGAACCATCTAATGCTATGTCCCATGCTTCATCCCAATCGCTTACCGGTCCATCATATCTTCTCACCCAGGCAGTATCTCCATTAGGATTATATTTTACAGTAGCAAAGTCCCAGTGTGTCCCTCCAAAAGCAGGATCTCCGCCATAACTTCCACCAGTCACATAGACATTCATAGAATCGTCAACACATATCGCATGAGCAAAATCAACAGAATCTCCTGGCCCATTATAGCCTGTTGCCCAGTTGAAATATCCACTGGAAAAGTACTTTATAGTAAGAAAATCCCAGTCTCTCGATGTGATATATTTTCCTCCGGCAACATAGACATTACCAAATCCATCGACTGTAATACGACCCCCAGCTTCGTCAGCGTTATCCCATTCGAGGTATATTCCAACCCAAGCGATTGTTCCAGTTGGCAAATACTTTATGGTAGCGCAGGCGTTAGATGCGTCCGTGTCGTAAATATATCCCGTCACATAGATATTACCGGATTTGTCTATGGTTATCCCGTTAGCACCATCATCACCATTTGCCCACCAACCGTATCTTCTTACCCAAGCCGTGTCTCCGTTTGGAAAATACTTTATGGTGGCATAGTCCTTGCCTGTTCCACTACCATAACTCACTCCGGTCACATAAACATTACCAGACATATCCACTACAATGCCAGTAGCCAAATCGGTGGAGTCTCCTGGACCATTGTATCTTCTTACCCAGGCAGTATCTCCGTTCGGGTAATACTTTATAGTGGCATAGTCATAGTCTGATGCACCTCCATAACTGTGTCCGGTAACATAGACGTTGCCAGAACCTTCCACAGCCATAGCACGAGCCTCATCAACTAAGTTTCCTGGCCCATTGTATCTTCTCACCCAGGCGGTGTCAACGCTCTGGGCAAATGCATAGTTCGACAGTTCGAGAAACTCACTGTCCTGTCTTCGCCCCTGAAGCTCAGACCCGAAGGGAGCAAAGTTGAAGGACAAGCTCACTATGTTAGGGATACCACACAAAAGCAAAGCCACAAAAATGATTAGCTTTTTGCTCATTTTTGTCTCCTTTTTAAAGGTTAAAAGACCCCAAAGTTCTGTCTCTATAATTAACCTAAATATGCTTATGATTGACACTATATCTATACTACAAATACCTAAAAAGTCAAGAAAAATCCTTTGACGTAGCAGAGGCTTAAAACCCTTGCTACGCTTTGCCCCTCCTCCACCTTCTCGCATTTTGGAATACCCTGCTAACATTAACTTCCCTCTTGTTCTTATTAAGTTCCCAAAAAAAATATGTCGACTTGGTTGTCCAAAAGTAAGCTCCCTCATCTAAAGAACCTGTAACTCAGCCTGATTGAAAAAGCACTCTCCCTTATGGGTTTAAAGATTTCCACCCCCTGGGTCTCGACTGCTGGACGATAGGTAAAATTCAGGGACAAACTCTTTGAGAGTTTCAACCCGCCTTTTAAAAGGAAAGACCCTTTCTCAAAAGGCTTTTTGTCACAATATCCTGCCCACAGGGAGAGGTGCGGAATCGCCTCGGTCCCAACCCCATAATTGAGATACCCTCCCCCGGACAGAACCGGAATATTTTCCAGGTGGCTGACCGAGGCATAAAGATATTTCGGACTTCCTAGACGCAGATGGAAGCTGGGCAGGATTGTTTTTGACCTGTCGTTTCCGGTAAAGTAATCTTCGTTGTAAGAATCCTGTTTGAATGATGGATAATATAAACCTCGCGTAGCCACAAATAAGCCCGCACCAATCCCTATTCCTTCCCATTCAAAGGAGAAATGGGGATTGATGATATAGCTGGTCTTTGACATACTAAGGTAGCTCTCGTTATGAATTTCTATTCTGGTATCCTGGATGTACCCGGTTCGAATTCCCAGCTTCGTTTTCTTTGAAGTTGTCGTTTCCAGGCCGATACCGAAATCCTTGTAACCCACCTTCTCCCTATTCTCATGATAAGTCCAGTAACCCCCGCTACCGCCTCCGTCACAACCTGAACCAGATCCCGGAGTATAGGTTCGCGTGTAAAACGTATTACCGTAAGACCCCCCTCCTGCCCCTATTGTCAGATCCGTGTAAAGTGAATCTGAGTGATGCTTCTGCACTCCCATAACCAGCGGCAGAACCATCAAAGCCGAACAAAGCTTTAATCCGATTTTCATTTTTACTCCTCCTTTCTAAAACTTAGCTTGAAAAAGGTTGACTTTATAACTGCTTGATCTTTTGGAATCAGTAGAGAGATTTACCTGGGGAAAAGTTAAACTCAATTTTCCATTATTCAAACTCAGCATGGCTCCGGATGAAGCTTCGACTTTCTTCTTTCTAAAAAGATTGAAGCCTGCTGTAGCTCCTGCAGCCTGAGCAACGGTAAAAAGAACAAATGCAGGTACTGCTGGCTCATCCGGCCCCTCACCCTTAACCATGGATGAAATTATACCCAGGCCAAGTAACGTTCCGACTATGCTTCCACCTAAAGTTGCAGGGTAGGAACCTTTATCTTCCCCTATGTTTCCGATAATATAGACCCCTAAAGCACAGGCAAATGGCGAGGCAATCAGATACCCAATGCCAGCTCCTTCCAGGCCGCTGAAATCGAGAACTGCCCCATCGCCGCGTTCTTGCTTGGTAATATAGTAGCCTATGCCTCCGCCTATCGCCCCCCCTAATACCGCTCCTGCTCCACCTGAAAGAAACTCACCCACTACCTTCAGCGGTTTTGCCGGACCAGGTTTCAAGTATTGAAAATTTCTTTCCGCCCTTTGCTTCAAAGAAAGAACCGACAAGGAGTCACCTGAATAAACCCCTTTTTCCGAAGTGAAGACCCTCTCCTCGGCCAGAGAATTTTCAAAACATGTCGCAGCCAGTATTAGACCCAATCCGAGTCCTGCTAAAAGAACCATTAACTTTTTCATCTTTCTCCTCCTTTAAAAGTTTTCGCTGAAATGGAATTGCAAAAGATGTGCCAGCAGGAATATGGGATTGGAGAAAAGAGATGAGTCTGCGTAATTTATTGATATTTAGTAAGATAGAAGGGTTACCATTCCGGGGTAGTTATTAATGGAAGAAATTTTCCTGGAGTAAATGTTATGAAAGATTAGACTGAATGTATGATTATGGATAACTCTGCATGTGCGGGAATTCCCCCGCCTCCAAGGGGTCTTGACGACAATTCCCGCACAAACAAAAAAAAAAAGAAAAAAACGTCCGGGATAAACTCCGAGAAACGGATCCGTAGGACCGGACGCTACGAAAAAATTTAGAGACGCATGCTATGCGTCTCTACCGGTGTAGGGGCGACCCGCTCCTCAGCTTTGCTCGGAGCAGTGAGCCTGTCGAACTGCCGGGTCGCCCCTACGGATTTATGCTATTTTAGTGAATTAATGACTGGATTTGAGTAAGTCTCAACTTAAATCTATTTCCAATTCCTTAATCAGCCGGTTCAGATAGGTCCTCTGAATCCCTAAAATCCTGGCGGCTTGAGACTGGTTGTTTTTGGACATAGTCAAAGTCTTACAGATAAACTCTTTCTTAAACTTTTTTACAGCATCCTCTAATTGAATTCCAGGTGAGATCTCCTCTTTCCCTTTCTGGCCCATCTGTGGTAGAACGAGATCAACAGTGATCGTCTTCCCCGGTGCCAAAACTACTGCTCTTTCCAGGACATTCTGTAATTCCCTTATATTGCCAGGCCAGTGATAAGTCAAAAACATATCTAACGTAGCTGGCTCTATGGAGCTTACTCTTTTTTGCATCTCCTGATTCAATTTTTGTAGAAAATGGTTAGCCAAAGCAGGTATATCTTCTTTTCTATTGCGGAGCGGAGGAACCGTTACAGAGATCACATTTAAACGGAAAAAAAGGTCTTCTCTGAATTTTTTCTCCTCTAAGGCTTTGTATAAATCCCGGTTGGTTGCTGCGACTATCCGGGTGTCTACTCTTAGAGTCTGAGTCCCACCTACTCTTTCAAATTCACCTGATTCCAAAAAATGCAGAAATTTCGTCTGAATTACCGGGGTTATGTCTCCGATCTCATCCAAAAAAACTGTTCCGGTATGGGCAGTTTCCAATCTTCCTTTTTTCCTCTGATATGCTCCGGTGAAAGCTCCTTTCTCATGGCCGAAAAGGTCGCTTTCTAAAAGCTGTTCCGATAAAGCCACGCAGTTGACGTAGACAAAAGGTTTATCTTTTCTCGGACTTAAATTATGAATGGCTCTTGCCAGAATCTGTTTCCCGGTGCCGCTTTCCCCTTGGATCAGAATAGTCGATTTAGTATTTGCTACCTGCTCAATTATCCCCCTGACTTTTTTCATCTCAGGACTCTCGCCCCAGACAATGTCGTAGTGACTATCCACCTCTTCCTTAAGATACTCTTTTTCCCGAACCAGATTTTTCCTCTCTAAAGCTTTCTCAATAGTCAAAAGAATATGCTCAGGCTCGCACGGCTTGGGGATGAAATCATAAGCTCCTTTTTTCATCGCCTCAACTGCTTTCTCGATAGTCCCGAACGCGGTCATCATTATAACTATGGCCTCAGGCTCTTCTTTTTTTAAAAGATTCAAAGTCTCTATCCCGTCCAACTTTGGCATCATCAGATCCAACAATACCAGATCTGCCCCCTCCCTTTTAAATTTTTCCAGTCCATCCTGGCCGTCTTCAGCAGTTATCACCCGGTACTGGTGAAATCTAAGTCTCTCTGATAACAGAGTTCTTATCTGGGAGTCATCATCTATGATTAAGATTTTCTCCTGAGCCATATTTTATACCTTTCCTTAAATTAGCCCTGAGGCAAAGTGAAGCTGAATTTAGCTCCCCTGCCCGTTTCCGGGACAGGGCTTTCCACCTTTATCTCCCCGCCGTGAAGATGCACTAAATTCTTCACGATATCCAGCCCTATGCCCAGACCTTTTTCTCCAACCGTTCCCGTAGGGGAAACCTTATGAAATCTCTCGAAAATCCTCTCCAGATTTTCAGGAGAAATTCCGACCCCGTTGTCAGTAACTGCAAGCTCAACGAGTTTTTCTGATTCAAGTCTTTTGGCTGAAACAATTACTCTTCCTCCTGAATCAGTATGTTTTACAGCATTATCCAGCAGATTAAGAAGTATCTGTAAGAGACAATGTTTATCCGCATATACTGAGATACCTTCACATTTTTCTTTGACTAAATTTATTCCCTTTTTCGTTGCCAGAGGAGTCACCATATTGCAGGCTTCATCCAGCACCAAATTTATTGGGAGTGTTTCTCTGCTCAAAGTTATTTTACCGGATTCGCTGGACGACAGGATTAAAAGGTTTTCTATCATTCTCGAAAAGTGCAGGGTGCTCTCCTTGATCATCCGGAGACATCTGCGGCTTTCTTCTGAAAGCTCTCCGCAAACTCCCTGCAGCATATTGTCAACAGAAAACCGGATAGCAGTCAAAGGAGTCCTCAGGTCATGCGATACGTTGGATATGAATTTAGTCTTCATCTTATCTAACTCTTCTAACTTCTCCTTCTCTAACTGCTGGAGCATGATCCTCTCCCTCATTTTCATATTTTGTAGAGCCTGGACCACCTCTTGAACCATCTGGGAGACAAGCTCCACGTCTTCAGCCGAATATCTCAGCCCGGATTTTTTCTTCCCGACCAGAAGCAGGCAGGAAAGCTCTTCTTTTTCAGCCGGAGGAAAGGATAGTTTAATCTCGTATTTTTTGAGGGTCTGGTTTTCCGGCAAAGCTTGAATTACCCTGAAATCGGTGGAACCTTTTGCACCCTGAACTGCTGTGGCTGTGAACAAGCTCACTGGCAGGCTATTTTTCTCCCTGTCAATCTCTCTTATCTCGTCTTCGGAA
>Ga0315291_10007246_pt1 | contig 13736 bp, 23 predicted proteins | sample YL17G12_20_MG_FD_203070 | JGI IMG/M metagenome (GOLD analysis project Ga0315291, IMG submission 203070) | Sediment microbial communities from Yellowstone Lake, YNP, Wyoming, USA - YL17G12_20 | ecosystem: Environmental > Aquatic > Freshwater > Lake > Sediment | place: USA: Wyoming | collected...
ATAGGAAGCGAAGGGAGGTGAATTAAATGACTGCCCGAAAAATAATTGGGTCCGGGTTCACACTGGTTGAACTTCTAATCGTTATTGCTCTTCTTGGGGTTTTGGCTGCAGCCGTTCTGGCTGCTATTAACCCGCTTGAGCAGGCAAACCGAGCCCGTGATACCAGAATGAAATCCGATGCTAGCCAACTTTTGGCGGCAATTGACCGCTATTATGTTGCGTCGGACCATTTTCCATGGTATGTTGTCGGCGTACAAACTGACAATGCCGGCTATGGTTTTGTTAGTGCAAAAACACCAGGGGTTGGTCTTTGTAATGCCACCGGTTGTGGCGGAACAAACTACGGCTTACTCATTTCGAACAACGAATTAAAGAGTGAGTTTGCGAATAGGGATTTTATAAAGGCTGCGGATAGTGCCCAGACGGACCTGCTCTATATTGGTAAGGGTGATAGCGGAACAACCGAAATTGCTGTTTCCGTCTATGCTTGTTGGGTGCCCAGGTCAAAATCAGAAAGACAAAAGGCTACCAAAAGCATTGCTGTTAGCGATCCAAGCATGACAACGCAAACCGATTGTGCAACGAGGGCTTATAGCAGTTTGGGCACCTCGTGCGTAGTCTGTTTGCCGCAGTAATTCGTGATTGGGATAATATTTTTGCTGGGACTTGCAATTGGGTCCTTTGTGGGAGTTGTAACATGGAGACTTCCGAGGGGAAAGCAATTTCTTCTCGGTCGCTCCATTTGCCCGCACTGCTTACGGAAGATTGCCTGGTTTGACAATATTCCTCTTTTTTCCTACTTAGTACTCGGAGGGAAATGCAGAAATTGTCATAAGAAAATTTCTCTTAGGTACCCTTTAATAGAACTTGCTACCGCCGTTGGGATTTTGGGGATTTATGTCTTAGATTTTGAATCCCCTATTTTTCTAATCCTCATTCTTCTTTTAACCATTTCGATTTTTGTAATTGATTTGGAAAAAAAGATTATTCCGGATGAGCTAATATTCTTGGGCTTGGGGCTAATTTCCCTAGCCCTTCTTTTGGGATGGAACGGCTCATTTTACCTTCATTTTTTGGGAGGCTTTGCATCCTCTCTTTTTCTTCTTCTTATTCATCTTGTAACTAGGGGCAAAGGAATGGGGCTGGGGGATGTAAAGTATGCTCTTTTTGCAGGGACGTACCTGGGCTGGCCCAAGGCAGTTCCCTGGCTGTTTCTCTCTTTCTTGACAGGCGCAGGGGTCGGCGTCATACTGATTTTACTGGGTAAGGCGAAGCTAGGAAGGCAGATTGCTTTTGGTCCCTTTTTGGCCATCTCCTTTCTCCTAACATGGCTAATAGGTTAAAAAAAGGCGTTACTCTTACCGAACTTCTGATTATTGTTGCCATAATTGCCTTTCTGGCACTCCTTGCTTTTTGGGCTTATAGGACACAGGTTTATAAAGGCTTTGACGCAAGAAGAAAGACAGACATTTATCAGATAAAAGTGGCTGTTGAAGAGTACGAAAAAGACCATGACTGCTATCCCCTGCCCCAATTTGTAGTTTGTGACCCCGGTACGGGTTTAAGGCCGTACTTAGACTATATTCCTTGCGACCCTCGGACGGGAGCATCATATTATTATGACCACGAAGACTCCATTTGTCCCAAGTGGTTTAGGCTATATGCGGCGCTTGAAAATTTAAAAGACAGAGACTGCGTCGGAAACATAGGCCCAAATGGGGCCTACTGTTACTATTCTGGCAGTCCCAATGCTCCTTATCCCGGTTTTCAAGGAGGTGGCAATTTTTACGGATGTCTAAGCGGGTCTTGTGTTGGGATTCAATGGGACCCGGCCCGCCCGGGACCCGAATGTGACCCCAACTATCAAAGTTCCACCTGTTACGGGCAATGCGGTAGTCCCGGTACGGAATGTCAGCCTTGGCAGTAGAAAATGAAATTTTTTACCAGAAAAGAACTTTTTGCAGTTATCTTAATTTTTAGTGCCATCATCTTAGCTTCTCTTAGTAATTTTAAAGTAAGTTTGAGGCGCGCCCGTGACGTACAAAGGAAAAACGACATAAGGACGGCTGCAGACGCCCTTGCCCTCTATACGGCTGATTTCGGCGCCTTTCCCCTCTCGGAGGACGGCAAAATCGTTGCCTGCCAAGGCCCCGAAACAAAAATTGACGAGAAAGGAAGAATTACCGGTTTAACCTCCTGCGGGTGGGGCAAGGACCCTTTGGCAGATATTTCGGATCCCTCCTACCCTCCCTATAAAGACAGACTCCCGCAGGATCCATTATTTGAGAAAGGCTATAGATATCTTTATTTATCAAACGGCAACCGCTTCCAGCTTTATTCCTCCTTAGAGGGGGCGGACGAAGCGGAGTATGACAGCAAAATTGTTGCCAGAAACCTTTCTTGCGGGAGCTATATTTGTAACTTCGGGCTAGGTTACGGGGCAACGCCACTTGATAAATCTCTGGAAGAATACGAAAATGAATTATTGAGGCAAAAATGAAAAGAGGCTTTACCCTGGTCGAACTTCTGGTAGTCATGGCCATTATCTCTATTTTGGCAACTGTGATTATTGGCGGCTTTCGTTCTTCGCAAAAGAGAGGCAGAGACGCCCAAAGGAAGTCCGACCTAAAACAAATTGCAAACGCTCTTGAGATTTTCTTCACCGACTACGGAAAATATCCGCCTGCTAGCGGGGTTCAAATTTCAGCTTGTCCATATTATGTCGCGACTCAAGGAGGAACTGCTTGTAGCTGGGGGACCGGTGAATTTAGGGATACCGACGGAAGCATCACAAAGACAATTTATATGAAAGTTCTTCCTAAAGATCCAGTCTCAAGCCAAAATTATGTTTACAGGGTTTCATCCACCCAAAACATGTTTCAGCTTTTTGCCAGGCTGGAAAATAGCCAAGACAAGAACTGTATTAATGGAAACTGTATAAATCCAGTAACAGCGACCTGCGGGGGAGGAAATATTTGTAATTTCGGGGTAACAAGTACCAACACGTCGCCGATTGATACTTTGCCATAGTTTTTATGTATAATAAAAATACCTGCCGTGATAACGAAATACGCTAAAGCCTTCACACTAATTGAGCTTCTGGTCGCCATATCGATAATTGCCATTATTTCTACGGTACTTCTTGCAAACTTCAATGCCGCAAGAGAAAGAGGTAGGGACGCTCAAAGAAAAGCCGACTTGAGAAACATCTCAACCGCCCTTAGAATCTATTACAACGACTACGGAGTATATCCGGCGAGTGGAACCGGGGCCAATGCGGGCAAAATTATCGCCTGCGGCCAATCTACCCCGCCGGGACCGTTTACTTGCGAATACGGCTCGGCCTGGACGGCTGATAATAAAACCTTAATGTCTACCCTCCCCAAAGACCCCCTCTCTTCACAATCCTATCAATACGTTCAGATTGATTTGGATAACTATACCCTAACGACCTGCTTTGAGAATGCCAGCGACGAAGACGGAGTTAACGAGAGCGGAATAGACTGCGCGTCAAACCGGATGTACCAAATAATACCATGAAGAAAAATTTCGGATTTACTCTGATTGAGCTTCTGGTGGTTATTTCCGTAATAGGGATCCTTGCAAGTATTGTCCTTGTTTCTTTTACAGGAAGCCAGAAGCAGGCCAGGGACACCCAAAGGAAATCGGATATAAAGCAGTATCAGCTAGCTCTTGAGAATTTTGCCAATAAAAGTAACGGCCTTTACCCGAGAAGAAATTCAACCGTTTCGGCCGATACTACCCTATGTAGTGACTTGGGCCTGACAACTTGTCCTTCAGACCCCAGAGAGGTAAAAGATGCAACATTTGACTATAAATATCAATCCGATGGAACGCTCTCGGACGGGACGGCCGCCGCGTCTATCTATGTTTTGTGGGGCAAAATTGAAAATGTGACCTCAACCACCTACTGGGTTGTCTGTTCAAACGGGAAAAGCGGTACCAAAACATCCGGGATTCCCCCGACAGGAGGAGCATGCCCACTCTAAGAAGAGGCTTTACGCTAATTGAACTTCTTGTTGTCATTACAATTGTTGGCATCTTAATTGGCCTGTCTGTTTTTGGGCTTGCCGGCTCAAGAGAATCTTCCCGGGATGCAAGAAGAAAGGCCGATTTGGAGCTAATCCGCTCCGGAATCGAGATTTATAAATCGGACTGCCTAAATTACCCCATTGCAACTTATACAACCAGCTGGCCTTCTTCTATCGTAGGTGACGGAAGTCCAACCTCCTGTGCAGTTTCAAATGTTTATTTAACTCCCCCCTTAGATCCCGCCTCCCCCAACCGCAATTACTACTATACTTCGGCTGGGGGGACTACCTACACCCTTTGTGCGAGCTTAGAACAGGGTTCCGGTAGCGTCCCTTCAGGCTGTGGGTCGTGCGGAGTAGCCTGTAACTATAAAGTGACCAATCCGTAGGAAATGGCAAATGGCAAATGAAAAAAAAGGCTATACCCTTATTGAAATCCTCGTTGCCCTGACAATAGTCGGGCTAATCTTCGGAATAGGCTATGTAAATTTTAGAGATTTTGCCAGGAGGCAGGCGCTTGCCGGGGTAGCCAGAAGCGTAATGGGAGACTTAAGGCTTGCCCAAGAGCAGGCTCTTGCCGGCAAAAAACCTACGAGCGCATTTTGCGATTCCCCTAACCAGCTTAACGGATATAACTTCAGGGTAATTAATGCCTCAAGTTACCGCTTGGCAGCAAACTGCTCGGGAGGAAACGTTGAGACAAAATTGGTAAGCCTTCCTGCGGATATAACAATTTCCTCGCCATCTCCCAACCCTATCACCTTCAAAATTTTGGGACAGGGAACAAATCTCTCCGCCGATGCGAACATTACCTTGACCCAGGCGGGCACCTCAAACACCCGAAGTATCACGGTGACGCAGGGAGGCGAAATTAAATGAAGAGCCAGTCCGGCCAGTCACTTTTTGAAATCGTCTTGGCTCTGGCCATTACCACCCTCATCATTGTTGCCATTGTTGCCTTAACGGCAACTTCCATAAGGAATACTACCTTTTCGAAAAATAAGACCTTGGCTTCCCGCTATTCCCAAGAAGCAACGGAATGGCTTAGGGGAGAAAGAGACACTGATTTTGACGCTTTTAAAACCCGTGCCTTAAACTCCACCCTTTACTGTCTCCCCTCTTTATCCTGGAGCCCAGAAATCATTGGGGCGTGCGGAAGTGGCCAAGAAATTGCTAATACCCCTTTTAGAAGAGAAATTTCTTTTTCCACAACATCAGTTGCTTGCGGTGATCTTATAGAGGCAGGGGTCAAAGTCTACTGGACGGATAGCCAGGGAATCCATGAAGTTCGCTCAGTTACCTGCTTTTCGGATTGGAGGGAGATATGAAAAAAGGAGTTTCCCTTATCGAGATTCTTATAGTTGTTGCCATTTTTGCAGTCTTGGGCCTCTTGGTCTCGAGGGTCATATTAACCACACTTAGGGGTAGCAATAGGAGCGACTCTCTGGTCAAAGTCCGGGATAACCTTGACTATGCTCTTTCCGTAATGGAAAGGCAGATAAGGAATGCCGATTCGGTTAGCCCCTGCCCCAATCCGGATACGACAAGGATAGATTTTAGAGACTCAAATGGTATTGCTACCTATTTCGCATGTACAAATGTTGGTGCAAGCGGTTATGTTGCTTCTGGCTCTGCGAGGCTGACAAGCGATGAAGTGAGTATTACCGCCTGTTCTTTAACCTGCACTCCCGCCGCAGGTCGCGTTCCCCCCGCAATTGATATTTCTCTTGAAGCAAGGGGAGCAAATCAGGCCGGTGTCGAGAGGGCAATAGTCACAATCGCAACCAAAATTTTCTTGAGAACCTATTAAAACCCCCATAGAGATGTAATACAGTAGTTGTATTCAAAGTAAGCTTTACAGCAAGTCTTTTAATTTCTCCAAATTCATTCCGCTATCTTTTAAAATTCCAGATAAAGTTCCTTTTTTAAGGGTTTTATGTTGCGGAATTATAATTGTGGCTTTTCCAACTGGTTTCAAGTTTTTTCGAAGCTTTATATGACTTCCTTTCTGACTCACTTGATACCAACCGTCTTTTAGAAAAATTGTAACCAGTTTTCTACCGGAGACTTGAGGCAGGTTTGACATTATGCATTTATGCGGACGGAAACCGGGGCCATAAACTCTTTTCGAGCCTGCTCGGGAGTAACGCGATAAAGTTCCTCATCTGCATCTTCAAGGTAAAGCTCGATGGCTTCGGCTATATTGGCTTTTGCCTCTTCGAAATTATCTCCTTGAGTATGACAACCCGGTAAATCCGGCACAGAAACAGAATATCCTCCTTCTTTTTCGGGAGCAAAAATTGCGTTATATTCTAAAACTGTAGCTTTTTTCTTTTTGTTCATATTGTCTTAAGAATATAACAGAATTATGACAGCTTTTGCAACTTTACGGGGCTACTTCTTTCCATAAAAGTATCTAAGTAGGCAGACTAGAGAACCGGAGTGCGTTATTTTATTCTGGTCAATCATCCTTTTTACCTTTGATATTGAAAATTTGTAAAGACTTACACCTGCCTCTGGTTTTTGAATTTGCTTTGCATCTCTTGCAAGATAAAGGTAAACGGTAGTTGTTATATTAGTCGGAAAGGGATGAGTGATTCCCAAGAGTGCCCAGTTACCGGCTTTTAGTCCGGCCTCTTTCAGAAGTTCTTTTTTGGCAGACTTTAAAGGAGTCTCGTTTTTATTCACGCTTCCGCTTGGAAGCAGAAAAGAAAACTTTTTAATTGCATATTTATATTCTTTAATAAGAAAGATATCGTCAGCATCGGTCGCAAGTACGGATACTCCGTCACCGTAATCCAAAACCCCATAGACCCCCTTCTTATTATCGGGGGTAATGACCTGATGTTCCTCTAAACTTAGCCAAGGATTCTTATAAATCCCTTTAATTTTTACGGTTTTTATCGGAATTTCTCTTGACGAACCTTTTGACCGTATCACAAATGAGATTATACCAGTTTTAGTGTAAAATCAGTTTAGGCCCCGATTGTGGGCACATTTTATGTTAAAAACTCTAAAAACATTTTATGCTTTTCTTTTTAAAAAAAGGGCGGTTGCTATCTTATTTCTCACAGTAGTAATTGCTTCTTCGGTGGCAGCCAGCATACTACCCTATTTTTATAAGCTTTTTGTGGATGCAATCCCCTCCCTTGATTTTTCAAAATTGCTCTATATTCTTTTTGCCTATCTTGGGATAAGGATTCTTAATTTAATTCTCAATACATCCTCTTTTTTTCTTGGAGACGTACTGACAATAGATGCTTCGGCGGATCTTAGGGAAACCGTATTTAAACACCTCCACGACTTAGATTTTGCCTTCCACACGGATAAGTCCTCCGGGTCTTTAATTTCTGCCATAAAACGCGGAGACGGTGCATTCTGGAACTTTTACTTTTCCATCCACTACAGACTAATTGACGTTTTGGTCTCTTTTGTCGTCATGCTTTATTTTTTTAAGGCACTGGATTCTCGAATATTTATTTTGGTAATAGTGTCTTTTTTGTTTGCTCTTGTCGTAACCATGTTTTTTATTAAGGGAAATATTAAAACCAGAAAGACTGTAAACAAATTAGAAGATAGAATTTCGGGTGTTGTTGTTGACAACATGATTAATTTTGAGACTGTAAAACTTTTTGCAAAAGAGCTCCGGGAAAGATTGAGGCTTAAAAAAGTTGACAGTGATTGGAAAGAGGCGGTTTGGAAATATGTTCTGACATTCCGGGGCCTGGATATAGGCATGGGCGTGGTAATCAATACCAGCATCTTTCTTCTTTTTTTATTTGCTCTAAAGCTTACCATTAGTGGCGATTTAACAATTGGTGACTTTGTACTTGTAGTTGGCTTTTCGGGGAGTTTTTATCCCAAGATTTTTGAGTTTGTCTGGGGTTTTAGGGATATTGCCAAAAGCTACTCCGATATCGAAAGATATTTCGGCTTACTTGATTACCAGGTTGAGGTTAAAGACCCAAAAAATCCAATTAAACCAAGGGGTATAAAAGGAGAGATTGAATACAAAAATGTCAGCTTCTCGTATGAGGATAAGCAGGCAGACGCCATTAAAAACATCCACCTCACGATTCGGGAGGGACAATCTATTGCTCTTGTAGGAAGAAGCGGAGTCGGTAAAACAACCCTGGTCAAACTTTTAATGAGATTTTATGACGTTGATAGAGGAAGTATCACAATTGATGGCATTAATGTTAAAAAATTTACAAAAAGCGACCTTCGCTCTCTTATGGGCGTTGTCCCTCAAGAGCCCGTACTTTTCAACAACAGCGTTGGATATAACATCGGCTACGGAAAAAACGGAGCAACCAAAAATGAAATAATAGCGGCCGCCAAACTTGCAAGAATACATGAATTTATAGAGACTCTACCCCAAAAATATGACACGAAGGTCGGAGAAAGAGGTATTAAGCTATCGGGGGGGCAAAAACAAAGGGTTGCTATTGCAAGAATGATTCTATCGGAGCCTGAAATTATTATCTTTGACGAAGCAACTTCTCAACTTGACTCGGAAAGCGAAAAATTAATCCAAGAAGCTTTCTGGAAAGCATCTAAAGATAAAACCACCATCATTATTGCTCACAGACTATCGACCGTCATGAGGGCAGATAAAATAGTGGTTATGGAAGAAGGAAAAATAAAAGAAATGGGATCTCACCGGGAGCTGCTTTCCAAAAAAGAAAGCCTTTACAGACACTTCTGGGATTTGCAGATTAGGCTGGATTAGCAATTCTACGGGGCCACTTCTTTCCACCTCATTCTTCTTTGAGTGAAGATACTGGGAAAGGTAGAATTTATTGACGGGTTAATGTAAGATACAACCAATATGTCAAGAAAGGCTATCCCGGCATTAATTTGGAAAGAGGGCGGGCTTTATGTTGCTAAAACTTTAGGCCTTGAGCTTGCCAGCCAAGGAAAAACAACAAAAGAAGCCCTAAGAAATCTTCAGGAAGCTCTCGATCTCCTATTGGAGGATGAGGGGACAAGAGTTCCCTACTCGTCAATTCCGCAGAACCCAAAAATTGAGCAGGTTTATGCCTAAACTCTACTCCGGAAGAGAAATAATAAAAGCTTTTAGGCGAGCAGGATTCCACAAAGTTTCTCAAAAAGGAAGTCATATAAAGTTAAGGGGTTTTTGGAACGGGAAACTGCAAACAGTTATCGTTCCAGTCCACAAACAGATTGCTTACGGAACGCTTACAAGTATCCTAAACCAAGCTTCTATGACAAAAAGGGAGCTAGAGAGGTTTGTAAAGTAACCCTTACGGGGCTACTTCTTTCCACCTTATCCTTCTTTGGCTGTCGGCTGTAATTTTCTGTACGCAAACAGTATCTTTTGGAGTATTCCCTATCAGACACTTTGTAAACCCTTAGAGATGTAGGTTTTTATCAACGATTGGTAAGGAACATTTTCTTCGTTCGCTTTCTCTTTCAGCCTTATTAGTATATGTTCGGGAAGGCGAATCGAAATCGGCCTGGTTGTTGGCTTTAGGTTAGGAAATGATACTTCCACAAAATCCGAAGGCTCAAAATATTCCGACAAATCAGCCTTAGACCAGAAATTCCTTTCAGCCTCTTCATTTTTAAATTTCGGTATCTTAAGTTTCCTTTTCATATAATTTCCTTTCTCTTTTATTAATATCTCTTGCTGAAATTACTCTAACTTTATCACCCCCTAGTGTAAACGCTATAAAAAGCAACCTGTCCTTTTTCGTCTTTCCCAACAAAATGAACCGTTCTTCTTTGCCGGAATGCAAAACGTCCTTAAATTGAACCTTTTTCTTATCAAAGAAAACTTCTTCGCATTCCGTGTTCTTGACCTTATGTTTTATCCAGTTTTTATCAATGTTCCCTTTGTCCCAAAGAAACGATTTTACTCTTTTTACTTTCAGCATTGATAATTCTCAATATAATCTATTGTATATACTACATGCTACATTGTCAAACGTGATTCTACGGGGCCACTTCTTTCCACCTTATCCTTCTTTGGGTGAAGACACTAGGAAAGAATCATTTCTTCAACAATCCAAGCTGATACTTTTTGACTTCCTCGAAAATTGTCTTTTTAGCCCTCTCCCAGGAGAAACTCGATTCCAACACTTTGACAGGTCTTTTTTCTTCTTTGTCTTTTATATCTTCAAAATAGGTCAAGGCTCGTAGGGCAAGGTATTGATTAAAATTAGGATATTTCTGGCTAACTAAAGAGAGCATTTGTGCCAAATTAAAGCTCTGAAGCAAGAAAAAGATATCTATATAATCTCGCTTGACTGGCCTATGGGTAATGGCAATCAATTTCATGGCTGCAATGTCCTCGAGGCTGGCCAGAGGTACTCCAGCAAACAATACCGTCTTTTTTATAAGAGGGTATTTGTACCAAAAAAATGAAACGTCAACTCCGACAATATTTAGAAAAAGCGTGTCTTTTTCTTTTAATGTCTCTATTGCATTCTCTCCAAATCCCTTTTTGATCTCACCGATTAGTTCATCCGAATCGAAATGTTGCGGTGTGTAAAAGTCAAAGTCGATAGACGTTCTATGGCCCAGCTGAAGGGCAAGGGCAGTTCCTCCGGCCAGATAGTACCCCTTTTTTGACAGGAAACTAAGTTTGGGTAAAACTACTTTTTGACTTTTGTCCAAAACTGCGGGGTAGAATTTCTTCATCAAGGATTCAGGTCTAAAATGGCCCTTTTAAATTTATCTTGGGGGATGTTGATGTCCAAAATTCTCTGCCAATATTTAAGGACACTTTTCATCCACAACCCTCTAATCGGAGAGGAGACTACTTCTCTTACCTCTTCCTGCGTGTAAGTCTTGGTAAGCCAAAATAGTGCGTTGCCATCTCCCTTATTCAAAATTTCGGTAATAATAACGTCCTTATCCTTCTCTATATCCAGACTAGAAAGGTCATACGAAGCAAGATACGGTTGCAAAAACTTGGGGATAGCCATTCTGAATGATATTATACCAAATCTACGGCGCCACTTCTTTCCACCTTATCCTTCTTTGGGTGAAGACACTGGGAAAGGTGGCGATGATGTCGGGGGCGTAAGTGAAAACTTCCGCAGGGGTATTTGCATTTGAGGCACCTAGATCTCTTTGCAGGGACACTCCTTCGTAGGCAACGACCGAACCCCTGGCATTAAACTGGGTAGAGGCCACACCCGTTTTAAACTCACTCTCGGCCAAAAATATTCCTTCAATACTGCTTACCGAGGGGTCAACAAGGATATCCCCTTTGAGGCCACTACCGTCTTTGCCTACAACCATCATAAAAAATCCCTGACCGGGGTTTTGCAGCTGAATCCCGGCGTTGATGGTAACGTTTGCCCCTTCGGCCATTAACACCACTCGCCTACTCCCTACCAAGTTCACATTCCCATTTATGGTCAAATCCCCCAGAGTTGCCCCGTTCCAGTGGTACCAAACATAACCTCTTGAAGGGGCTCCTCCTGAGTTAAAGGTTCCCCCGGTAACGGGGGGTGTGAGCTCATTTATGACGACATCGTCAGGGATTTGTCTTTCGAAGAAGGCATAGTCATAAGTGCGGCCGTTATAGCGGGAAGCGGCCAGCCAATTATAAGGGTCTTCGGCGGCCCTTCCCGTTCCGGCTCCAGCTTGAAAATCGGCCGTGGCTCCTCCGTAGGCAGGTACTCCCGGGAACCCCCCAGCGCCTTTAAGACCAAATACAGGATTACAGGCGGGCAAAATGCATGAGCCCGGAATCGGAGAGATTATGTCGCCATTGCTTGTAACGTCCGCATCTTTGACCTGCCACCAGGGACCCGGAGGGGTTACTGTAAGGCTGGAAATATCGTTGCATCTTGATGAGCCCCCCATAATTACATTCGCAGTTACAGTTGTTGAGCCAACGGCGACCCCTGTTGCTTGGGTTGAGTAAACAACCGTGTTATCCAAAGCAGGGTTCACAGTTACGATGCCTGTATTAGCTGAAGCGAAATCTACTCTGTCTACCGTACCGCTTCCTATTGTTACATTTGTAGTAAGGGTTGTCGAAGAGCCAATTTGTATACTGGCCGTTGCTGGCAAGAGGTCAACGGTGCAAGATGGCGTCGGGGTTGGGGTGGGGGTAGGAGTCGGACCCCCTCCCGTTGGGGTAGGAGTTGCACCACCGGGACCACAACAGCCTAAAGTTGTAGGAGTCTTAGATTCGCTACAACTCGCCCCACTCCAGAGACAACCATCCAATGTCCCCGTCCAACTACACTGGCCAGGGCCGGTATTATTACAATTAACGTCTGCGTCTAGAATAACACATTTCCCTATATAGTCTGTATCTATGCAAACCCGTAGACAAGGATTGCCGTAAACGTTACATTCTGGTACATTGCCCCCCGGTTCAGGGCACGATTTAGTCGTATCGCCCGCACACCGATAGGCATATCTATCGCACGTCGCACACGCCCTCTGGTTGATTGAAAGGGTCGACCAACACATTTCCCCGCTCGGGCAAGCCTCACTACCTGCAAAAACTTGCTTAACGTCAAAGGTTAAATAAACGCCGATTAGAAAGGCAAAAAAAAGAAAGGTATATCCTTTTATAAAATTTTTCTTTCTCACCGCACCACCCCCAAGTGTACAGTAGTCAATGCAAAACCAATAGGAATTTGCAAATCATATTTACGCGTGTGAAATTCTTCTATCAAAACGTCCAAAACTTGCTCGACTTGTCTTGGCCCATCTTCCTCTCCCTTTATACCAGTAAACTCAAAAGTAGGTCTTATTATCACGACCTCACCGGGCTCAACTGTCTCGGCAACAAGAGAGCTCGGAGTACGTTTCCAGGTGGAGCTGCCTTCAAAAGACCCTTCATACGTACCAAAAAATGTATACTCGTCCGTACCTCCCACAAAAACACGAATTTTGCGTTCTAAAGGGTCTCCCTGAACTTGAAATATTCCCGACAGTAGTCCTCCCCCACTTTGCAGCTTTCTAGCAAAACTTCCCTTTAGCTCATAGATTACTCCCTTGTCTCCGGAAATTGTCATCTTGACAATAGGGTCGCCAGGGAAGGAAACAACTTCAGTTACACGCGCCTCTTCTCTTGGGAGTGTGGATACTGGTATAGAAGCTTTTTGGAATCGCAGATAAAGAAATACTGACAAAAAAATTAACAGGATCAATAGCAAAGGGGTAATCCAAAAGAATCTATTTGTATTCATGTTGTATTCATGGGCAAGGTATATACTCAGAATACAAAAAGCAAAAGACAAAAGCAAGGTTTAAGGAAGGCCAGAAGTTACTCTTCAAAAAGAGTTTCGTCTGCCCAAGTAAATGATGGTGTAAAAAGTGTGTCAACAACTAACGCTTCTCCTCGCCTAAGGTTCGCCACAAGTTCGTCCCAGGCATCGTTGTATATACATGCGTATATTTCAGAGCTTGACTCATTGGTTTGAAATGCTAAAACCATTTGGTTTCCAATTGCTTGAGGCATTTCGGTAGCCCTGATTAGATCTGCCCAAGGTCGAGGCCGCTGAAATCTTTCATCAACGTTTCTGGAGGCAGGAATGAGCCACAAGTTTAAATAAGTATCTGTCTGGTTAGGAAGACTAAAAACCAAAATCTGTCGTTCATAGCGCAAAGGAACTTCAAACAAAGTCCAATATGTGCGCCAGTCGTTCATCACGTAGTCAACCGTTCCTAAGGTGTAGCCCGAAACAA
>Ga0315291_10007247_pt1 | contig 13735 bp, 5 predicted proteins | sample YL17G12_20_MG_FD_203070 | JGI IMG/M metagenome (GOLD analysis project Ga0315291, IMG submission 203070) | Sediment microbial communities from Yellowstone Lake, YNP, Wyoming, USA - YL17G12_20 | ecosystem: Environmental > Aquatic > Freshwater > Lake > Sediment | place: USA: Wyoming | collected...
GGCATTTTCCAACCGCTCGAAAATGCCCCAGTCAGGATGCGTAACGGGACGATGATTCGCTCCATCGAAATAAGTTTCAGCCGGCATCATCTCTGTGCTGAAGTTCGCGGCCATGAAATCCACAAAGCTGTTCTTTGTGCGTTGAACGGAGTTGAGGTTGTTCAACGCGATCATCTTGAGGACGGTCTGAGTGAAAGGATTAGCAATCTCCTTGAACGTGCCGGTCTGTTTTTTCACGCCAGCGGGAACGTAGTCCTGCAAATAATCAAGCACGCCAAATGCAACATAGTATCCTTTGTTTGGGACAAGCACGGTGTCGAATGTCTCGCGGTTGTAACTGCCAACGCGGACGCCTTCTTCGACCACCCCCCAAACAATCTCGTGGAATTTTGCAACCGCCCGCAGCATGACATCCATGCGGTCAGGGCCGAGCTCTAGCCGAATGCGAAGAAGCCCCTCGCGTGCGCTCTTAACGTCGTGGCCGAGCGGGTCTGCGATATTCCCTCGATCTCCGTGAAGGATGCGTTGGAAGAGAACATATTCGCCAAGTAATCCCATCGTTATGTCCGCGGCCTCAATCGGCTGCATCACTCCGCGGTGCAATAGGTCGAGCATTCGAGCGTTGACGTTATCCATCATCAACTGCTCCTCAATGAAGCGGCGAGGATCAACGGTCGGATCGGTTTTCTTTCCAGCCTTCTCGGCTTGTTGCATCTTTCTTATGACGGGCGCTGCTACGTCAATGATTTCTTGTTTTACGGTAAGCAACCATCCCTTCGTACTGGTCCGACGAGCCTCGCGCTCTGCCGCCTTGCGGGCCATGATGTCTTCGCCCTTTCCAAACATTTCCTGAATGTCGGCAGAACGCTGCTCCAGCACGGGGAGCCGGCCACTTGAAAGGAAGTCTTGAAGCGAGAACAGCGCAACTTTCATCTCCGGCTTGCTGTCCAAGTAATCCCAGAACATCTTGTACGCCAGCGGCGCAGTGTCTGCTGCGAATCCGGGTGAGTTGAATAAGGCGCTCAGGAAATCCGCGTACAGTTCTACGCTTGAGTTGCGGTATTTCTTGTACGAATCGCTAGAGGTCGCCTCATCATACGGATGCCATAACATTGTGAGATTCCGCAATTCCGCGGCAACCTCATCGCGCTCAACCAAACCGCGGGCTTTGATTTCTTTCTTCTTTAATTCAGCGAACCGTCGGGATACCTCATGCTGCCAAGCAGTCAACGCCGCGCCCGGAGCGGGCTGCGGGCCGGCGTCTTGCTCTGCTTGACGCCGTAGAATTTTCCGATCAGTTGGCGTAAGTGAATTTAGCGAACCCGTGTTGCGAAGGGGGATAGTAGTTGCGAGCCAGCCGCGTAATCCTCCAAGCCGTCCTAAAATGTTGCCGCGGTCAAGCGTCAGGTCAGGCAGGTAATCGGTAAGGTGCCCAAACTCATGAGCCAACACTTTTGCCGCAGCAACGGGATCGCGGAACACGCGAGGGTCTATCTCGATAGTGAAATTATTGCCTTTATGCCTGAACACGCCGGCTGGGCCTCCGAGTTTTTTTATCTTCGGTAGATGACCTAAGAATCTCTTCGCCAACTTCACAAGCTCCGGCATGTCAACCACGCGAACGTGATCGAGCCCGCCAAGATTGTACGGCATCTCGGACTTCCGGCCTTCCACGTTGCTGAAGATGATAATGGGCTTGGATTTCGGCTTGCCTGCGCTCAACAAGAGTGAGCTTCTATGACTGATTCCCATCCAATCTTTTGTTTCAGACAAATCATCGTTCTGCATTGGGATAGCAATGGAACGCATCTCTGTCTTGTCAGCAACAAAATCGTAAAGCGCTCCGCTCCTTATCAAATTTACAATTTGCGGTCCTAGAATTCTTGATTTTTGAGCATCAAGTTTAGTCATTACCGCAACGACTATTGAAGCACCCTGCCCTCTTGCGATTTCCCTGAGATGCTCTGGCGTAAGGCTCGGGAAATCCCCAACCGAAACTTCATACACAGCGCGGATGATGGATTCTGACTGGTCTAGGAACATTAGGGCTATGGTTTCACCCTCCTGAACGCCCTTAACCTGATTGCCGACCTTCTGAATCATGCCGGCGTCGATTTGATCAAAAAAGCCGGTAATTTTTTGCTGGGTTAATTTGCCCGCTTTACTGATGAGCGGATCAGGGCTTGCCGAAACTTCGGTTTGATGAAATTTCGGTCTTCCGCCAAAGGAAGGGTTCGAGGCGCGGCTCGCGCCGTCACCGTCAATGACGTGGAACCTGCCGTGATCAGTTACAACATGCCCCCAAAACCTGCCGTTCCAATTCTTATTTAAATGAAACGCAAAGCTTTTCGTGGTCTGAATGTCTTGATCGCTCGGAGAAGAATTCCCGCTTGGGTGATTGTGGCTGAACACGGTCGTGTCTGCGCCCAAGCTGTTGAGCCATTGAACTACCGTCCCAATATCCTCGCCGGGCAGCAGCATGGATGTCGTGTTTGGGAGATTGGCCGTTATTACTCGGGATCCAACAATTACGCCATTTTTGATGGCGTGAATCGCGGAAACCTCGAACTGAGGGCTGCGCCAAAGATTCAATAAAACGCCAATATCTCTTACGTTTTTAACAATCTGCCCGTCAATCCTTACGAACCCATTGGTGAGCATCTCGCGAGCTATTCGTTTCTCAACCATTCTGGCGGGTCCGACTTTTTCCGCTGTCGGGACCGGCTGCGTGCCTTGAATCTCTTTTGCAATCTCTCTTGCAGAACCGAGGTTATTGTACTCTTGGCCAAGGCCAAGGTGTTCAATCGCAAACAGTGCGTTTAATTCAAGCTGCTCGTAGTCAGTTTTTGTGGATGGTTTCTTAGTGCCCTCGTTAAGCACCATTTCTCCAATGTCACCCTTTACTGTTGCTTGCAATGTGCCGAGTTTTGATAGCGAGATTCCAAGGTTCCAGTTGTCAACTCGATGGTTCGCCAGAAGAATCTCCATCGTGGCGCGGCTCGCCGTGTTCAAGCGATTAATGCGGCCGGCAATCTGAATCAGGTCAAGTGCGGAAAACGGCGATGTCACCAAGATCAGGTGCCGAGGAGCGTCCCCGCGGATGTCATCCAAACTGATGCCAGTGCCGCCGGATTGAGGGGTTGAAAACAATATCTTAATCTTACCATTCTGGAATCCATCTACCGTTTTCTGAGTCTTGGCTGCGGACGCAGCCGTACTGGCACCACCGTAAATGCTCCCTACCGCATCTCCGTATTTCGCCCGCATCTTGGCTTCCATTGCCGCTAATCCATTCGGAAGCCCCCAACCGCCGCCTTCAATACGGTGCGCGTAGATGATGACCTGTTTGCCTTCGGCAAGAGCTTTTTCCACGCTCTCCATTGCGTGCCGGCCTTTTTGCGCCTCCAACGCCGAACGGCCAGCCATCATAATCAGGCCGGCTCGAACATAACTAGGAGCGTCCTCGTACTTGAGCTCCGCTGCGCCCATCACGTCTTGCACTGACTTGTATTCCTCCGGCGTAAGTTCAACGCGAGTTAGAACCACGTCGAGGTTGTCCAGCGGCACCTCGTGCTTGATGCCAAGCCCAGCTTTGTAAACTCCATCGAAGAGGCTTTCCAAGCCGCTTTCGATCTCCTTCTGCCCGACGCCTTCAATCGACTCGAAGAAAGTGATTGGGTTCCCGTCAGAATCCCAACGCTGTTTCGTCTCGATGCCGATTCGCAGGAGCGCTTTTTCAGGACTCTCACTCAAAAGTGATCGGAGATACCACAATCCTTGAGGGCGATCCAGTGGCGTGCCGGACGCGAACATGACGTGCTCGGCGGATGCCGCGAATAGGTTTCCAATATGCGGGCGCAGGCTCTGCCCTTGGTTGCGGAGGTGGTGGCTCTCATCGAAAATAACCGTGGCGAACTGGCCGGCGACAATGCTTCCAGACGAAACGTCGTTGTAGGTTGCAATTAAAACATTCTGCCCAGCGGCAAGCGCGGATCCTTTGTAGCGGAACAAGTCGATGCCAAGCATCTCGGCATCGCGAGCAAACGCATCGCCGATAATGCCATCTCCCGCAGTGACGATGATGGACGGCTTGCCCGTCTGTCTCGACATCAAGTATGCAGTGGTGAGTTCGGTGACGGTCTTGCCCGCACCCGTGCCGCTGAATAGGCCGAAGTTGCGGCCATTCGCGAATGCTTCCAAGGCGAGGTTCACCTCGTCAACTTGGTGCGGTCTGAGAATCTTCTTTAACTCTGGCGCGAGTTCTTCAAGACGGTCACGAGGCTTTTCTTCTGGGGCGTACTCGGCGCGGGCTTTGACGAGTTGCTTGGCATTCCCAGCAATCCCCCCTCTACTCCGTTCTGGTTCTTGGGGTTCTGAAAACCAACCAAGCTGAACAGCCCTATCTCTCTGCTGTTGTGCAGGTCCGATAATCTTTTTTGTTGGTCCGGGTTCATTTGGAATGTCTTTCGTCGGCCCAGTATCAAAACCGGGGAACTCATTTGTGCCTTTGCTTCTACCTTTATCTGAAGCGAACAAAGTTCCCTGTTGAGGAAACAGCGTTTCGCCCTGTAACGTCAAGTCGCCAATCGTGTCTTTCGTCAACGCCTGAGCTTCTGCGAGTCGCTTTGACTGCTCATTTGCTTTAGCTTGACGATCTTCAACCTCATTGAAGAGGAACATGAAACTTTGACCGAGAGCCGCCTCAATCAAAATAATCTCGTCCGCCTCTCTCTGCGTCAATGTGCGCTTGGATTGCTCTTGCCGCAACTTGCGGAGACGCAAAACTTTCGGGTCGCCGGGAGACTTATTGTTTCCGCCTTCACGGAGAGTGCCATCGCCTAACCTTGCATGGATGAACTTGGCGGCAACCAATGCCATTGTTTGCTTCTCACCGAACATGTCGGGCGCTGGGTCAAAATGGTTTACCGTCGCCTCAAAGTCGCTAAATACCTGCTTGAACTTTCTAAGGGTTGCCACCGAGTTTAACGAAGTAGCTCCGCTCTTGCTTGTTGACTCTTCAATTTCTAAGCTCAAAACGCCCGCAAGCCCTTGCGCGAGCTTGAACTCTGGTGGGGCATTGATTTCCTCTTGGCCGTAAACCGTCTCAAGCACTGACCTAAAATTGAGACTTGGATCGCTCTCCGCAACCTCGCCGATGCGCTGTATGAGCGCAGAGAACCCATCCGCAATCCCGTGTTCTCCCTTGCCCCTCATTGCAACAAGCATGGGCACAGCCAATTCAATAGTGCCTCGGGTCGTTGCTGAAGACGTGGTGGCGTGCAAGTCAGCAATGGCGGGCTGCTGGTATGCCGCGGTGACTATCATGTACTGAGCGTAGAGCTTCAAACCGGCATCCGTCTTCATCACTGCCGTCCGAGTATTTCGATCCAGTACGTTTTTGCCTATAAGCTCGGAAATCCACGCCCGATGTTCTTTGGCGCTGCCGTCAACTCGCACTCGCGAAAGGTCTTCAGCGGAAACCTTTGCGCTATCGTTCACCGCCATTGCAACTGCATCTTCAACGAGGCCGTCTGAGGGATTAAGAATGTCGATAGTGAAGTTAGTGGCCGCGATACCCTCCACACTATTCACCGAATGAGCCGGCAACACTCGCACGAGGACGTGCCCATCTGTCGGGCGTGGCGGGAGGCTGAACATGCTCGCGTATTCATCTTGCAACCGGCCAAACTCAGCCTGTTGATCCAAGGATAGTCGGGCGATTATCTGGTACCTTCCGTTTCCGCCAAGCACGCGCCAAACCCCGTCCGTGCCTTCGCTCACCATCATGGGGCCAACGGCGGCGGATGGAGAGAATGCCACATACTCTTCTGCCACGAATCCATTCTGCCCTCTATGCACTTTGATCTGCTGCTCTGGCGCTTTGTAATCTTTCGTGTTCTTTACCTTGGCTTCTAGTGCGCCGGCGTAGATTTTATTCTCTGCGAACGACTCGCCCTTGTGGCTTGCTTCCAGAGACGCCAATGGTGCCCACGCATAGACAGCCTCGATCCAAATGTCGTTAGCGCCTTTAACTTTCGTAGGCTTCCCGTAAATCATGTCTCCCACAACGCGAGGCGCTTGCGTAGCGTCAGGTGTGGTGTTGACGCGGGGAATTTGGATACCAGACGGGGCCGGCGGCAACTCATTCGCCCCTGTCTCGGCGGTGGGGGCGGGCGCGAGGTCGGGATAGTCGGCGAGGACTTCGGCAGGGACGGGCTTGCCTTCGGCGTGAGCCTTCTCCACGGCAAGCCTGTGAGCGTGTTGAATCGAGAGCGCACCGCCGGGCGCGTAGCGTAATGGATGCGGGCCTTTCGCATCGAACACCCACACCACATCAAACGCGGGCACTGTGAAGGAGATAACATCGCCACCCTGCTTGTTGGCAAACTGTTGAGCGTGTTCTTGATCGAGGGTTACAAAATCTCCGGGCGCAATGTCTTTGACTCCCCTTACTACACCACGGTAAATCGTTACTGTCCCGTCAGGGTTTAGGTTTCTGATCTCGGCGTGGCTAAGTTGATCTATCGCCTCTTGTTCCGTCAAAGGTACAGCGCGACCGCGCTCCATCGGCGCATTACCCTGAAATTGCGGCGAGCCTGTGCGTGCTCGCTTCCATTTGGCTTCCCACTCTGCTTTCGTCATCTCCCACGGCTGCCTCCCCTTCGCCCCTGTCTCGGCGGTGGGGGATTCCATCAAAGGATCCGGCAGTGGCGTCGTCTCAACGGCCAGCGGTACGGATGGCGCTACCGGAAGTGGAGATTCAGGGCTAATCGCTTCCGTGGGCACAGGCGTTACAGCAGTGCCAGTCTCAATGTTTGCCGAAGGGTCGGGCAGGCTCTCGGTTTTTGGGGTTTGCCCATTTTCATTGTAATAATTGCCCTCAGAACCGGGAGGGAGAGCATCTCGATTAGCGCGTTGTTTCCTCACCGCTATTTCAATTTCAGCCAACGCCAGCAACTCATCCGATGATTTTGCGCTCTTTTTAAAATCAGCAATCTTCAAGTCAACGCTGGCGTCGTGTTGATCCTTAGCTGCTTGCCTAGCTTTTTTCTCCTCGTTAGCGGCCATTCCGCTATGGGTAAGACTCATTCCGCTGCCGAGTGTTCCGCCAATAAAATAGGCCATCGCCATCTGCTTTAACGTCTGGCTGATGGGCCTGTTAGGGTCGAACGTGAGTCGGTCAACAAAATCCTGAATGCCCTCATCTGTAAGTTCTTCGGCAGACTCGTATTTTCCGGCTCTCCGAGCATTTTTAATTGCTTCTACAAGCCCTTTCTTTCCGCCCTTTTCATAAATAGCCTCAAGGCCGGTGGCTCCAAATGCCTTTGTTACAAAGCCCGTAATCAACCCGCTCGTTGCTCCAGAAACGCCGGCCTCAAATCTGCCGGCACCACTCTCGCGGCGTTCGGCGTACTTGCCGGCAGCGCTTTGAATACCGCTCATTGCCGCACTGCCAGTGACGCTAGCGTCAGTAACGGCCTTCTGCGCCACGGTAGAGCCAAGGTTGACGGCGCCCCCCGCCGTAACCCGACTCATGAGTTGCATCGTCTTAGTCGCTGCTGCTGCTTCTGCTGTTAATAGCGTTAGCGGCATCTCAAAGGCAGCGCGAGAAAGTCCTCCCAAAAACTCTACCCCAATCCCGCCGCCAGCTTCCTTGGTTTGTTCGGCGTGATATTTGTCCTGTTGCGCGTAGTACTTCTGCCAGTCTGTGCCGTACTTCACTCCGGCCATGTCCAAGCCAGAAGACAGTAACCTGTGAGGCAACGTAGTGCCCTGATAAGCTCCGTAAGAAATAGCCATAGCAGGCGCGAGCCACGCCGGGTAGGCGTTTTCACCATCTTCACGCGTTTGATTCATCGCCAACTTGTACCCGTACCGTTTCAGGTTCCGCGGGTCTTCCGAGCCGGTAATGAACTCGTCCCGAGTCTGGGCAAACGCAGTGCCGCCTTCAACCGCCTGCGGCTTGACTGTGGCGATTCCTCCGGCACTATCGCCGATAGCATCTGGCGTCGTAACTATCTCGGTGGGCGTTGATGGAGGGAGTGATCGAGCTTCTTTGGCAGGAGCAATGGCGGGCTGGCTATTCTTTGCAATAATAGCCTCAATCTCAGCATGACTCATGCTGTCTGGAAAACTAACGCGCCTCCCGTCCGGCAATTGTACGATTGGCATATTATTTAATCGGAACGATCTTGCCGTCTTTATCCACGGTGTATTCAGCGCCACCAGCGCTATCGTCTCTACGGCCAGTTAACCGTCTGGCTTCAATCATCTTTTGCTTAAAGCCTTGAATTAAGGCATCAATATCTTCATCGACCCTGTACCAAGACGACTTGTGGACAACACCATTATCATCCACACGCGCTTTCGTCTCTCCATTAATTTTCATCCTCTCCAATTCCTCAATAGTGCTGTTCATCTTCTGAATGCTAAGAGCGGCAAAGCTATTAAAGCTGTTTTCTGGTTTCGGATTATTGAGTTGTTTTATGTCACCGTCCCTGGTCCTGTAGTAAATAACGCCTGTTTCAGGGTCTTTTTGGATTTCCGGTTTGTAGTCAAGTCTGGGAGCCGGGATTAAATTCATGCCTCCATCTTTGCCTGTTGTTACGGCAACGTAATTGGGCAATCCGGGTAGGTTTTGGACGGTGCCCGGGAGCAGCGGAGGATTTTGGAAGCGACTTATATCCTCGGGTGTAACTGAGTAACCCTGAGGAATGCCTAACAACGAAATGCCACCGTTTTGTTTGTTAACAAAACTTTGTGTAGCCTGCCTGTCCAAAGCAAGGTTATTTGCGTTCACTTGTGATTGGCCGAGGTTGTAATTGCCAATTAATTGGGTAAGACGGTGAGCCTCATCCGAGCGTCCTTCTTGTCTGGTTTGCATCCATTCATTGAACGTCTGCCCTCGATCCATCCGTCCCTCCACTCTGTTCTGCAAGCCTTCATTGAACGTCTGCCCTCGATCCATCCGTGCCTCCACTCTGTTCTGAAAACTATTAACGACCTGCTGTTGCTTATCTTGCCGCTGTATCTCCCGCTCCCTTTCGCTCTTCTTCAACGCAACCTTCACGGACTCGTTCATTGCCATCTGAGCGCCCTTGCTTGCGCCCTCGTATCTGGCTAGACCCTCTATCGTTTTTACGTCAGCTTCCGTGACGCCTCCCTCCTTGTCGTTTAACTCGCGGGCTAGAATTTCACTGTTTGCCTCAAACTCTCCACGGCGAATTTCTCCAGCTTGCTTGTCTTCTTGATACTTCGTAATCGCCCCCGCAATGGAGCCACCAACGCTGGAGATGGCGGATGCGTAACTGCGCCCCGGCGCGGTCAAAGTTTCCATGTAGCCAGCCGGCAAACCCCAGTTGCCGCCCACGTTCTCGGAGTACATTCTTTGACGTGCCATAATTTTAGTTCTCCAGAGTTTTGATTTTGGAATCCATCCAACGGCGGATAATTGCTTTCACGCGAGGCAGCGGGCGAATCATCTTCGCGAACCGCTCCCCGAAACGCACATAGCTCGAGTGGAACCAATCCGGCGCTTCCGTCTCCAGCCATTGACGGAACAGCAGCCAACTGGGATTATCCTCCCCATAAACCTCGCGGGCAACCCAGCAGCCAGCCGCTGTGCCAAGAGCTTTACCGTAACCCCCCGCAAAAGCTCCACCAATAGCGCCAACTGCACCAATGCCTGCACCAATCATTGCCGCCTTGTTCGCCGCGGTCGCCGTTCTCGCGGAAAGTTCCCCTTGGTAGTTCTGGTTGAAAATGTTACCCGCGTAACTCGATTCCGGGTTGAAAAGTGAAGGCCCGCTTCCTTGCGAAATGCCCATGCCCTGCCCCGCCATTCCCTGACCGGCTGCGAACGCTTGCCCCGGCCTGCCAAGAATTGCCATGAACGGATCGCCGCCGGTCTGCTGATTCAGCCCAACCACGTTGCCAGCGAACTGCCGACGTTGAGCCTGCCGCTCGTTACCCAAGCGATACTGCTGCAACACCTCATCGGCAGCGCTCTGCATTCCCATGCCCATGCCGCGGGCGGAGAACGCCGCACGGCTGGCCTGCTGCGCTCCACGCAACTCGCCGGCGGTGAGCGACTGACCGGCCTGCAAGTCTTCCATCGCTTGCCTGTTAAATTCGTTTAGGAGCGGGGCATTCCCGCTCATCTGCCGCAGGGCGGTCGTGGCACGGCCACCGTACTGCTCCACCGCACCAATGTCGGCCTCACGCTGGGCGCGAAGGGCTTCCGCTTCCATGCGAGACATGGCCGGGTTCACGTCTTTTTCGTAAATATCGAGAAGACCCCGCTGAGTGCCGTCGCCGAGCAATGACATTTGCAGATTCTTTAATTCCAACGCGGTGTACTTAGGCTGCCACTCCGACTCGCTCGCGTACAACTTCGGAGCCATGTCCACTTGCGCCTGCAATGTGTCTCGCGTTTCTTGGCCGTAGTTTCTAGGGGCCGGTGCTGAAACTTTTGTTCCCATATTTATCCTCCAATTTGGTTTTGAACTTGTCCCATTTGTAAACGTGATACCGCTTCAGCCCGTGCCTTTGCCATGCTACGAACGGCAGCGGATAAGGCGCAAGCTCCAAGAACCGCTTGAACGGGTTCCCGCCGAGTCCATCCGCAGCCGCGAGATGCACGAACCAACAGTTCGATGACACTGCACCAACGTAAAGCTCGCCATCCTCCCAGCGCGCTTGCTTCGCCAGAACAAACTCCGTTGGACTGCTCCATACATAGCCCTCGCGCATGAACATCCCAAGCACCTCCTCGAAGGAGGCCGTGCTCCCCGATTCCGTGTGCCATTTCTTTGCGCGTTGCCATGGGAGTAGTGCCATTTAAGTCTTGATTAAACAGCAGTGAATGTCCCGGCCGTCGTGAACGTGTGATATGTGAATCCGTCAACGGATGTTATCGTTCCGCCGGTTCCAGTCGCTGCGCCGTAGTAACGGATGATGGCTACGCCAGCCGTACCGCCCTCAACTTGACTTCCGCCTCTCCCATAAACAGAAAGTCCGGGGAACCCCGGTTGTGAGGCGTTAATAGACCAGCCGCCGCTTCCGTACTCTTTTTTGTCAATCCAAATCCTGCCAATGCCTCCCACTTGAGCTGACGCATGCCCGCCCGCGCCACCGCCGCCTCCGCCATTGGCGGAGCGACCGCCTATTCCCCCTTGACCGATTGTCCCAAGCCCCGGATCGTTGCTGCCTGTACTTCCTCCTCCGCAGCCACCAGCGACTCCAGCTATGCCATTAGTTCCGCGCCCACCCCCTAAAGCTGTATATGTGAAACCAGTTGTGTTGCCCCCGTTCGTATCGTAAGCTCCACCTGCCCCAACAACTATAGCGGAGGTTGCGTACGGTATGCTAAACGTCAAGCAACCGCCACCGCCACCAGAGCCACCAGTGCCGCCATACGAACCTCCTCCGCCAGCGCAGAGCAACACGTCCATCATTTTAACGGTGATTGGAACACCCCAAGAAGTGCCGTTGTAAAACTCAAAAGCAGACAGCGTAGAGTTGTATCTGATGTTGCCGCTGCTCGGACTAGCGGGACGCTCGGCAGTTGTTCCAGATGGTATGTCAAGATAACCGGTAGATGAATTAACTTGGTCGCTGATAGAGGTAATCGTTGCTCCACCAGAGGTCGTGATTGAGACGTTAGCGGAGCCGTCGAAGTTGACGTTACCAGTCACAGAACCCGTCAGCGCAATGTTGCGGGGCGTGGCAAGAGCGGTCGCATTTGCCGCAAGTGTCGCATTTGCCGCGAGTGTCGCATTTGCCACAGTGATGTTCGCGGCAACCTGCGCTAGCGTGGACTTCCGTAGCGCATTGTCTGCTGCAGAATACACCAGCACGGTGTCGGCACTGAGCGGCACCGTCTTTGCTGTCTGATCGGTGATTGCGCCCGGCAACAGCACCGCGGCGTCCACATGCGCGTTTAGATTGGTGTCAGTGACTAAAGAGCCGCTGATAAAGTTAGTACCCCTTTGGATTTGTGCCATATTATTCCTCGCTGTTCAGTTTGCGCCCCGTCAATGACGCTTCCACTCGCAGGCCGCGCACGGTCGGTCTGCCTGTCACCGACTCAATCAGCACGTCCATCCCGTACCCGCGGCTCCCGATGTGGAACCGGCGCGTGTGATCCTCTGCTGTCGGAGCGCCGAACCCGTCCACTTCAAAACTCGAATCGGGGTTAGTCAACACAGCGGTTGTCTTCACATAATCGCCGAGGCGCATGGCAAAGTCCACTTGCGCCGCAGAGAACCGCTTGGAATGGAACGAGCCAAAATGGTAACGGCGCGACAATATCTGGCCGGCAATCTGGTGCTGCGTGAACGTTGTTGTGATTTGGCTCGGCAACGTGAACGGAATAACAGGGTTGCCGGCGGTGACGCCGAACTCGTCCCAGTCGCGTTCTTCGAGCAGATAGACTCCGCCTTCCGCATTGGTAGCAAACAGGCGCTTGCTTGAGCCAAACGTTGCCACAGAAAAATGGTCAATAAACATGCCAGCAGGATAAGTGTCCACGCTCTCCCAAGCCTTCGTGAGCATCGAGTACACTAGCACCGTGTTGTTGCGAACCGCAGCGTCCAGCGGCACGGCGAGGTAATAGCGGTTGTTGTGGATGCGCCCCACTGCATTGCCAACCGCCGCGACGTTGATGCGAGCGATAACGTCGGAGATCGGCTCAGACAACGGCAACTGATTGCCGAGTAGTTTCAGGTCGAGGCTCGGAGTGAGAATGTGAACACCCGAATCAGAAAGGAAAAAGATGTGGTCACCAGCGTTCACGATGCTCTTGCGAGCAGAGCAGCCAAACTCGAACGTGAGGCTCTTGACGTAACTGCCACCACCCGGCCCAGCGCCGGTGGCGTAACCGTTCGGGTCGATGAATGCGTAGTAGATCGAGTTGCGCTGGAACAGCACGAACTTGTCTTCCTGCCACGGCATGAATCCCACGATGGAGTCGTTCGCTCCAAGATTAATTTTGAACTGGTTAAACGTGAGATCCCAAGTGTCGAAATCGAGAATGTCACTGCACGCAATCTCGTCTCGATCACGCTTGACCACGATTCGGTTTTGGAAATAGACACCGAAATCGGATGGCGGAAAGTTTGCAGTCGGCCCGCTGGGGTGGGCGGATGGGGCGACGGTGATGGTGACGTTGCCGTCCCAGATGAGAGGAGACTTTCCGCTGACCTGCCCGCGCAGGATGTAGAACAAGTTATTCGCTTGGAATGCGTCGGGGATGTCGGTCGGTACAACTGTCTGGCCGCCGGGATAATTCACCGTCGAAATGGCCGTAGTGGCCGTGTTGAAAATGTAGATTGCCGTTCCGCCGATGAGGATAATCTTCTCGACGCCAGTCGTTGGGTCGGAGTAAACGCCGGATCCATGAATCGTCTGACCTATGGCATCGCCAGACGTGAGCCGGCGAGCGCCCTTGCGAACACTCGCCACGCCGCGGTCGAACCGCATGTTTTGCGCGTACTGGACGTATCCAGACGGAATGGTGACCGGGTTATCACGGCTCGCAATGCCAATGAACCCGTTTTCTCCGTCCGTGACGATTTCAGACCTGATTCCCATTTACAATCCTAAGCCCTGTTTCCTGTCGGCAATTAGTCTCCGGTGCGCTGCATCGGTAGCTTTTTGCAACTCCTCTTTTAATAACAAAACAGCATCCTCTTTGCCATCTGTTTTCATTCTTTCTTTCGCTGACTCCACAGCA
>Ga0315291_10007248_pt1 | contig 13734 bp, 11 predicted proteins | sample YL17G12_20_MG_FD_203070 | JGI IMG/M metagenome (GOLD analysis project Ga0315291, IMG submission 203070) | Sediment microbial communities from Yellowstone Lake, YNP, Wyoming, USA - YL17G12_20 | ecosystem: Environmental > Aquatic > Freshwater > Lake > Sediment | place: USA: Wyoming | collected...
CTTCCCGTCTCAGTCCAGATTCCAATTCATCGGTATCTATAATGTCAGCAAGCATTGACGGCGCAGCCATAAGGAACCCCCCTCCAGTCATGCCAGATAGTGCTACCCAAATAAAGAAGCTCGAAGGCCACTCCGGACGGACGAGCGCCAGAAAGAAGACGCCCACCACACCGCCGGTGGCGACTGACATCATGAAGCAGTGCTTCTTCTCGACCCGCCGCGCCACAGCAGCCCAAGCCGGTAAGCCTAGAACTATCCCGGAGGCATACAAGAACGCGGCGTGAATTACTCTGCCGGGTTGGTGGAGCCAATGGACCACAAGGAGTGGAAGCATGAAACTCCCTATCTGGGCGGTGGCAGTGCTAACTAGAAACGCGCCAATGTAGATTCGGAAAGGACGATTCTTGACTGTCGAGATAATTGACTGTATGGGTGGTGTGCTTGCGTGTCTCTGAAACAGAGGATTCTCTCGCGTCGCGAGGACACTGATAAGAAATAGCACCAGCACAACCGGTGCAAACGCAATTGCTCCGATACGAAAGCCTGCACCATCCATGTACCTATACTCTGTAGCGAAGCGAGAGGCTGTAATGATTCCTTTCCATCCGACAGAGCGGATTTCAGGATTCAGCCAGCTGCCGAAGCCCGATGCGAGGTTGATCAGGGCGCTTCCAAGTATGAATCCCACGAAAGACATGCCTTGCTGATATGCCATGATCGAGTTGCGTTCATGATAGTCCATCGTCAGTTCCGCACCGAGTGCGGCGTACGGAACCATGACGATTGTCTGAAATGTGGTAAACAATAACTGAGCTATCAGGAGATAGGTAAAGACGAATGGCAGTGACCAACCCACTGGAACACTCCAAATGAGAATGAATGCGCCGGCAAGAAAGGGAGCGCCAAACATCAGATATGGGCGCCGCCGTCCGATCTGCGAGCGGGTCCGGTCAGAAATGTGTCCCATTGCCGGGTCGGTTATTGCATCCCAGAAGCGGCCAACGGACATCGCTATTCCGATCCAACCGGCGCTAATCCCCACGATGTCCGTGTAATACATGAGGAGATAGAAGCCAATCCCCATCCCCATGATCTGGTTAGCGCCCATGCCCGCGCCATAACCTATCTTCGTCCAGGCAGGGAGCCTAGCAAAACCGGAATCCAATTTGCCTTTCAAGAAGAGCCATTCTCCCGAAAACGAGCCTTGCTCGTGCGAAACGCCAACTCCGCATTCTGCCAGCGCACCCGCATCCCAGTTCGTTCAGACTGCACCGGCTCTGATTTGGCTCATCGTGCCCAATCACCCGCGCAGGGACGCGCCCCTGTTGGTGTTGTTACGACACGAAGTCTTTGCTTGCTCATTCGCGATCTCTCGAGAAATTGCAGTGAGCGGCGCGCGCGTACACTTCGTGAGTTACGCAAGCACGGTGACTGGGCCTTCTGACGCCTCGGTCTCGAGCTCGCCTAATCGCACGATTCTGGGTTTGACGACGGTGGATACTTGTTCCCCGACATACCCATCGCTAATAAGGCGGCGCAAGTGTTGGAGAGCTATTCGAGCGATCAGGTCGATCGACCAGTCAATACACCATGCGTTCCTGCTTCCAGAGTACCCCGCATGCATCCAGTGCAGTCCGCCAGCAAGAACCAGGTCGTTCGGAATCCGTAAATTCGTTTTGCTGGCACCGCGAATGAGATCGCCGATGACGAGGCTAGCTGGCGCGACGATCGCGAACGGCGTCCTCCACCGTGCCTGCAGAGATTGGAGAGCATTTTGTGCGTCGTCAGTTCCCACTTGAATCTCCAGCACGGCAAGCTCGGCATCGCTCACAGACATACTGCGGACCGCAGCATCCCACTGTTGACGAACTAACTCAGAAAGCGCCGTCTTTGCATACGTCTGACTCAAGACCGCAGCAACTCGCCGCAGACCATCTCCCAGCACTCCCTCAAAGAGTCGCCGATATACGTGTTCGTAATCCACCGCAATATGATCGCCTATGGCAAATGGGATGCCTGCTATCCCCACAAGGGGCATGCTCTGGTCTCGAGCCCAGCGCACTATTCGTCGTCGTTCATCGTCTCCGGCCGAGAACATAGCAAGAATCCCCGCAACCTGGAAAGCGGCGAGAGCGCGCACGGCAACTGTGTCCCCCCCAGGTTGAAGAGGAGCGAATCGGACGATCGTCTCGTAGCCGTCGCTTGCAGCTCGGCTGATGATTGTGTGAATCCCCTCGAGAAAAACGGCGTCCCTCGAATCCGGAAAGACGACCCCTATGGTTCGACCAACTCCTGAGGCAAGAGTTCTGGCTGCAACGTTTGGGACATATCTCAGTTTTTTTGCCGCAGTGATCACCCGTGCGCGCGTCTCCGCTCGAACACAGAGCTTGCCAGCTAGCGCCCGTGAAACAGTTGCCTCGCTTACGCCAGCCAGGCGTGCCACATCAGAGTTCGTCGGTTTCCTATACATTCGTCCAGCGACTTTGATCCCCGCGGTGAGACTACACGAATTCTATCGCGCGTTCTGCGAACTCTATCTCGACAGCAGATTCGACATGTGCCAATAGGTCCTCTTTCTGGTACCATGTGGGACGAAACCGCCGGTCACGAAACAGCGGTGCTTGATCTGTGTAGTGACGCGATTCAGGACTCTGGCTTTGACCGAAGGGCCGTTGGGCATACGATATCACCTTCTCGCCAAGTATCACGATCGTTGTGGCGATCTGTCCTGACTCTGCCAAGAACGTTCCGTCCTCACGCAAAGGCCCAAAATTGACGTTTCGCACGCACGCGAGACCAAGATTAAAGAACGATCCACCGGCAACAGGCCACGTGGCTGTGCCGCGTTTCATGCACTGCACCTTACGCAGAGGCACCCTCAAAGAGCCGTGCTTGCTCCTTAGGGTCTCAGCCGCTTTCGTCAAAGACTCCAACAACTGCCGGAGTTGTTCCGTATCCTGAATTGGGGTGATCGGCACCGTGAAGGGGTCTGCGATATTGTCCTGCATGAGAGAATATTCATATCCCGCTATCAAGTACAGTGCAGCACCGATCGAATTCAGACCCGCTGTCTTATCCCATTCTCGCAACAGGTGCAGCGCTTCCCCAACAATTGCCGCCTTATCTACCATCTCCTGTGCGAACAGGCTCCATGCCCTCTCATACGCGTCGATCCTCAGTTCCGCACCGATAATGCTGAGGTCTGTGGCAATGCTCATCGCGTCTTCAAGAATTAGCAGGCGCTCCCTGTCAAACAGTCGCTCGTGCCATGTGGCACGTGAATCGGTTTGTGCGGAGGATAACGGGTTTGCTGCCTTCCCACCGACTACGGCGACAGGATCAAGCGGCTCGTTGCAGTTCTGGATGATCTCCGAAGCCGGATTATAGATCTGAGGCAAATCCTCCACAGTGACGAACCCATGCCAGTCCGATTCGCGCGTCCATCCAGGTATCTCTCCCGGTTGTTTATGGCTTGTGCTGCGCAGTGGCGCTCTTGCATGAAGGATGTAAAGCATATTCCCGTCGCGATCGGCACAGAACATGTTACAGTTGGGCAGCGCCAGCGGCCGCAAGGCACCTCGCCACGTGCGGACCGTATTCGCTCGCACCATACCGTAGAGTTGCTCCAGAAAGCGACATTCCCGAACCATGGGACTCCGCACAACATAGGCGTACTGAGAATCACGGCGCACGACCGGTCCGTGTCGCGTGAAGGCAACGCGCTTCCGTCTCGTTTCGAACCCTGAGTTTGTGCGGACCTTCACTGCTATATCTGAAACTGTCATGAACAGCCACTCGCGCTCGAACAAATACCTCTCTGGATCGTCAGGGTGGACCTTCTCCACATATGTGTTACAGATATCACTGCTGCCCATCGTCTCAGTCCAGAAAATGTGGTCATTATGCCCGAAAACGGGAAAGGGCAGTCCCGCGATGAAGTAGCCGAAAACATTGATCGTCTTGCCATGAATATGGGCTTCGTGCAAACACCATAGTCCTTCCCATGCCAAGTGCGGGTCGATCATGCCGATGGTGTTTCCGTCAGCCGTTCTAGATCTGCCGACAATCCAAGCACTCGATCCTGCTGGCATTTCTTTCACGCTTTCTTGTGAAGAGGGTCTCTTCGCTTCAGCCGACATGCCGAAACTCCACCACAGCGGCAACCAACACGAAAACTCGAACACCCGGCGAAGGTCAATAGGTTCCACCCAGTCGGGCAGGTCAGTCTGCCTTTCCGTGATCAGGGCATTAACGCCTTTGGCAAAACAGATCGTCAAGCGTGCCACGTCGGAAGGCACAGCTTTCATCTCGCTCTCCAGGTCAATCTGCGCCATCCACTGGCGCGCCCAGAAATCGGATTCGACGAACTCATCTCCTCCAACTTCTGCCATTCTGCCTTCGGCAGTCATGATGTTCCTTAGGACCTGCTGCACGCAGTCTTCGGCCATGGCATAACCGTGCGCATACATCGCAGCTTCATCTGTATCGGCGTAAATGTGCGGCACACCGAACAGGTCTCGGTATATGGTCACGCTCTGTCTTTCACTCGTTCCTTCCATCACGATCCCCCATAGGAGAAGCAGTCGCACATAACGTTCCGTATAAACCACGGCCTCGGCTGGCAATACGAACGGCGGCCCCGTCGTACAAGGACAATCACCGGACAACTGGAAGGGCAAGACGGCGTGGAGGGGAGCACCTCTGAAGAGGCGCTCCCCGCACACCACATATATTCAGAAGCGTTTGTTTCAACCGCCGCCGCGGTATCCCATCTCGAACAGAACAACCCAGTTCGAGCTCAATGGCCATTTCACTGGATATCGGACAAACTCGACGTGCCCATCCATGTAAAGCACGTTCGAGCCGCCCGGGACGTGGTTGAATCCTCCCGGATTCGCGATATAGTACTGGCGTGTGTAATCTACGCCCATCGCTGCATAGGCATCCCATTGTATCGGTATCTCCGATTGCGCTTTCGCGCTGCTCGCAGGATTGTTAATGTCCGTGATCAAGAACCTCTCGATGCCGTCACGCAACCGATACACTGTGCATCCCACGTTCGTGGCACCGCACGTGCACGTACCCCCTTGCCCGAGCATGCCAGCCTGCCCGGCAGCGTTCATGCTGATGTCGGATGCGGTGTTGCACGCCCACGGTGCTCCAGAGAAGTTGAAATCAAGAGCCCGCACCGTGCACGTGCTGCATGTCGGAGCGACTACATCCTCGCGTCCCCATAACATGCCGATAAGTTCCGGCGCGTTTGAAGTCACCCATCCCGTGTAGTAATAGGAGCGACCAAGAGCCGCTGACACAAGGTACTCCAGCGAGACTTTGTCGCCGCGTTGCCGCGCATCTTCGACATACTTGAGAATGTCGCCGCTCGGATACTGTCCTGCTGCTATTGCAGCTGGCATGGACGTAGGGTCCGACGGACACAAACCGACCTTGAGATCACTGAGGTACTCAGGATATACAGCAAGACCTGACGGAGCTTGATGGAGCAACGTCGGGGACGTCGGCGGAAAATGGCCGTTCCATTCGTTCGCATACATCTTGAAAACTAACCCGAACTGCTTGAGATTGTTTGCGCAACTGGCACGCCGTGCAGCCTCTCGTGCCCGCGCGAGCGCGGGCAGCAGAATCGCTGCGAGAATGCCGATTATCGCAATGACCACCAGCAGTTCGATCAGCGTGAAACCGCTGAAGCGCCTTCTGCGATTGATATAGCTCGACATGTCCGTACCCTCCTTACCTTAAGTAGCTCTAGAAAGAAACACGATCACTCCTCACATACGACACGCATGAACGGCCACCCAGATCTCTTTTGGCGTAGCGCCTACTTACTGTCATCCCCCCCTTCTTGTGAAAGATACCACCATGCTGATTTGAATGCGCTTTCATTCTATCATGACAAATCCGATTTGTCAAGAGGGAAAACTCCTCCAGCCGCCTACCCCTTCAATGAGAACGGCCAATTCCACATTATCAAGTTCTTAACTACCTGTTATGAGATTACTTACATACTACATCTTGCTCCTTGCCAAGCTCTCCAAGATGCCAACTTGACAGGTAACAGACTGTTTGATAAGATAATGGAAGCGCTTGCGTTCTAGATATTATATATGGCGGATGGCGGTGGTTTCTCTCTGATGGCGAAAGAGGTGTTCCCCGATGGTACAGAAAACCCAACAATTCATGTTTGATCTACCCAACCTTGTGGGTGAAGACTTTGCGGAACATAACAAAGAAAGTTCCCATATATGGGAGGTGTTCAAGAATCGTTCTCACAAGCGGGTGCCGATCCGGCTCAACTCAAACCCGAGAATGTTGATGCTCGATCCTCATTACAATACGCGGGGTATCACCTACGAAGAATACATGACCGACCCTGATGTTATGGCACAAGCTATACTCGAGTGGCAGTACTGGACCCGGTTCTTGCTCCCCGGTGACCATGAAAAGGGGTTGCCGAGGCACTGGGCGATGGGGATTGATTTCGAGAACCACTACGACGCCGCATGGTTCGGGTGCCCAATCCATTACCGCGACTGGCAGGTGCCTGACCACGAACCAATATTGAGAGACGGGAACAAACGGATGCTGTTTGACAGGGGGATTCCCGATCCTTTCGGTGGCGAATGGGCAGAACGTGCGCTCCAGTTCTATGAACACTATGAGAAGAAGCGAAAGAAGGGCTGGATGTTCCTGGGAGTACCTGTCGCCCCGCCGGACGTTCCTACAGCTGACCCGGATATCCCGCCGTTCGAGAATTGTGACGGGCTTTTTACAATTGCCGCCTGCCTCCGTGGTCCAACGGGACTGTGTATGGATTTGGCGACTGACCCAGATTATGTGCGGGAGCTTCTGGAGTATGTCTGGATCGCAGTCACAATGCGGATGAAGGCATGGCGTGCTAGGTTCGGTAAGCCGATCAGACAGGATGATTACCTGATTGGCGATGACTCGATACAACTCATATCAACGGAAATGTATCGCGAGTTTGTCTTACCTATCCACAGAAAGTTGTATGCTGAGTTCGCGACAGAAAAGAATCGCGGGATACACCTCTGTGGGAACGCCCAGCGCCACTTCGTGACTATCAGAGACGAACTGGGTGTCTCCAACTTTGACACGGGTTTTCCCGTCGACTTCGGCAGACTGCGGCACGATCTAGGGCCGGATGTGCTCGTCTCAGGCGGTCCACGTATCAACTTCTTCCTCGAAGATGACTCGGGCCCCATCATCAAGGAGGTTGAACGCATTCTCAGTTCAGGGATACTTGAAGGGGGACGTTTCATTCTGCAGGAGGGCAACAATCTTCCGCCGACCGCTCGGCTTAAGGTATGCAGAGACTTTTATGAGGTTGGGAAACGTTTTGGCAGGATACTGTCGTGAATCATGGCCTGCAACGATTGTGCTTCGCGACACTAAATTGTGAGACCAGGAACACGACACGATGACAAAGCCGCTCTATCAAGGGGACATTGAGATCCTCAGGGACGATTACGGTGTCCCGCACATTTACGCCAGTGCGCTCGAGGGAGCATGTTACGCGCACGGGTATGCTCAGGCTGAGGACCGTATCGAAGACATCATGAAGAACTTCCTACGCGCTGAAGGGCGTCTTGCTGAGTTCTTCGGCAACCCTTTTGTTGTTGACGACATTGCGGTGCAGCACCATCTTGATGCTCGGAAAGTTGACGAAGCCTTCTCCGCTCTCGACAAGGAGGTTCTGAGATGCCTTGAAGCGTTTTGCGGTGGCATCCAACGCGCCGTTGACGACGGCGTTGCCTCCCTCCCATCATACGGCGAGTGTCCAACGGCTTACAGGGCTTTACGTCTCGCAATGTGGATGTCCACATGGTGGAGCTTCATGCACAGCGAAGAGGGGCGCAAAGCTGAAACGGCGGTTAGCCACTACAGACCCATCGGCTCGAGTGGCGTGATCATCGGCAAGAGCCGAACTCGAGATGGGTCAGTGCTGGCAACCATCGACCCGCACACCAATTACTGGGAGACGTGGAACTGGTATGAGGTACACCTTCACGCGCCAGGTCTCGATGTGTTCGGGTACACGCTGTGCGGTATTCCCTTCGTCATGATCGGTCACACAGAGCGAATCAGTTGGACTGCTACGATGGGCAGTAGCGATTGCTGCACGCTGTACGAGCTCAAAGTGGACCCATCAAACTCTGGCTGTTACCGTTTCGACGGAGAGAGCCGTCCTTTCTCGCGCAGAACGTTAATCCTAAGGGTGAAGACTGACCACGGTATCAAAGAGGTCGAGAAGCAAGTGCTCGAAACGGTGCACGGTCCGGTGCTGAGAATTGCGAAAGACTCGGGTGTAGCGGTTCACTACCCGCTGCGAGGTGATAGCGGTTTGCTCAGCCAACTGTTGGCGATGAACAGAGCAAAAGACGTGAAGCAGGTTGAACAGGCGCTCCGGCGCTTAAGCTTCTTTAACGTATGCCTTTATGTTGCCGGGAGCGATGGAACGATATGGACCATGACCTGCGCTCGGGCGCCGCTCCGCCCCAGACAACGCAAGGCAGCCGAGTTCATTCCCGGTTGGCGCTCTGACATGCTCATTAGGGGATGCGTGCCTTTCGAGGACCTGCCGCGTGTGTTCAATCCGCCGGAGGATTTCGTTGAGAACCGTGACTGCCAACTGGACTTGGTTGCTTACGCTGGCGCAGTCCCTCTTCCGGTCGAAGAGGGAGCGTTGCCTGATCACGTGACGAATGAGCGGTATTGCGGCTCCGGATGGTCGAGGATAAGAAGGCTGATCTTGAGCTACTCTAAGATGGGCCCTGAGGAACTGATGGCGATCTATACTGACCTCAAGACGATCGAGATGGGTCCGTGGCAGGAAGTGATACGAGATGCCTGGTCATGTCATGGTGACCAAGGCAACGCCGATGCACGCAAGATCATGCACCAGGTGACTCAATGGGATGGTGTTGCGGACCGCAAGAGCATAGGCGCGTCGGCGATGCGCGTGTGGGCACACTGTTACGCTGAGGCGTTATCGAAAGATCTGAGCGTTTCGACGTTCTCCCACTACTATGCGAAGCAGATTGATTCAATGCCAGAACGCGTTGTACTCTCGATACCGAAGAGCGCCCACGAGCGTGAAGTCGCAGCACGCGCTATTGAAGAAGCGGCTGCCTTTCTCAAAAGACATTACGGGAGACTTGAAGTACCGTTCGGAGAGTTGCAGCGGTTCAAGCGAGGTAAGGTGGACCTTCCAGTGGAAGGATTCTGCGTCGAAGGCATGCCGTCCACCCCTCGTGTTCTGCTCTCAAGAGCTCACGATGACGGCAGATTCTATGCGTGGGCAGGGAATGCTGCAACCACGATCGTCCAGCTCGGGACCGAAACGAGATCCTGGGCTCACCGCCCACTCGGGCAGAGCGAGAACCCCAAGTCGCCGCATTACTCCGACCAGTTAGGACCCTTCTGCGAACAACGGTTCAGACCGACGTGGTTTCTGAGGGGGGACCTTGAAGGTCACATCACCAGCCGAAAACTTTTCCAGTCTCCCCTAAAAGCATAGCTTCGTGTCGAGACTGCTCAACAATAGCAGCCATGTTTCTCGGCGGCTTGGGCGCGCGAGATTCTCTCGTGAGACTGCCGACGCGGATGCGGAAATGATTGGGGTTAATGAACGCTCGATCTTGACTGGTTGATCAGGGCATTTCAGCTGTTCGTGCGGAGCCGAACCATCTGCGGCGGCTGCGCCTAGAACTCTGTCAACCTCAGGCATGCTCCGCTCGCAGCAGAGTAGATCTCTCCCATCAGCCCAGACAGAGAGCAGGTCATCTGCCCAGACTACCAGTTCATCAGTTCCAACAGCTGAAAGAGATAGCCAAGCATTGCATCACATACGAGTTCTTCTGCCTTAGCCTTGCTCATATGCGGCGGCGCCATGCTATCGAGCGCTTTCACTATCTGTTCCTGCAGCGCTTGTACAGGTCTTCTGTCGTGCTTTCCTGCCTGCTCTTTCACGAGCTTCGCTTTGAGCTTATCCAGCTTTTCACGCAGCTCTTTGTGAGAGCCAGTTTGTTCATTCATTTTCTTATTCACCTCCTTACAATGAGCCCCGGGCTATCTCGCAATCCCGAGGCTCTTGGTCTCTCCCTCAAGATCCTTGCTCGAGTGGAGCTATACTCTACTTGGCTACGAGACATATTCTGGTTCTTTCGCCAGCGCCCGGTCTATGAGTGCTGACGCTTGTGCTTTGGTCAGATTGGGAACAAACTCAATCTCAAGCTTTTTCAAGAATCGCTTCTGTTTGTCTGTTGCTGGGTCACCATTCTGTTTCTCGCGCTCTTCTTTCATCTGTTCCATGCGCGCATCCTTGCCAATCTCTGCGAGTATCGCGAGCGCATCTCTTGGTTCGCCATTTATCCGCTGCCTGATCTCGTTGTACAAAGCAATGTACTCAGTCAATTTTCCTTGTAATGTTTCTTTATCCATTTTCACCACCTCCTTTCAAGATTTATTAGTTTGAGGCTGTTTTAATCGCCCCAATATTCCTAATATTGGGCGTCCCCACTGTTACGCCTCAAACTCCGCTGAACCCCGTGGCTGAAAGCCGAAAAACCTAAAAGGTTAGCTGGCAAGCGCCTTTTACGTTTTTCAGGGGGCAGCGGCGCGCAGTCTTGCCACAATGATCGCGAGACCCGGCTGAAAGCGAAAGGCTTAAGTGGTTAGCCGAGCATCAATTTGCGAGGTGCCTCTTAAACCTTTTCGAGGGTCGAGCACATTATTTTTCCACTTCAAACACCGCAAGGTTTATAAAGCCTCATTTCTTCTCATCGTCATTACGGAGTTACAACACCATGGAAAACTACAGACCTTACGAGGCTAGCGGAATGAATGGCATCTATGATTCTGGTAGTGGATACGCTGTCCCTCAACCAATCTCATATCCTGGACGGATGTACCGCATTCCCTTGCCAGAATACGAGGGTTTTGAGGGCATCCAGAAGGACGCAGCTACACTTGCTGAGATGCTTGCCCCTGTTTCTTTGCCTGGCGAATACCAGAGCATCGCGGAGCAGGTGTTTGGGAGCCAAGCGCGACAGCAACGGCTATCAATGAAACATCTCGCCAATCTGCTCGAGGAACGAGTTAGGCTGCATCAACGCCATCTCAAAGATATTGCGCATCGGGACATCCATATTCAAGAGAGATTATTTGGCGCTCAACTGCATTGGAAACTCGACAACGGAAGACGAGCAACTAACCTTGAGAAAATACTCGTCGAACTCGATAAGGACAAACGCCAGGAAGAACTTGCATTCTGGAAAGATACCGCTGAACTGAGAACCAAAATGTTCGAGCTTGCAGGAGAGTATGGCGCTTTACAGCATCGCCTCTCTTTGCTGGAAGATGTGGAATATGAGGAGGACGCAGACTATGGTTGAGATTTCGAGCAAGCAGGAGCATGTCCGCGAGGTGTGCAGGAAACTTAAGCCTATTCTTGGAGCGAAGATGGACCAGCTCTTCTACGCCTACTCTGCTGAAGACGCTGAGGGCAAGAAACAGATTGAAACCTATCTCGATATCCTGGCTGCAAAGTATCTCGCGCGAGATCTCGAGGATAACGCCACGGACCTTGTGCCTCCTTCAAAAGAGCAAGCCTACGGGGAATATGTTCTTGGAACAGTGCAGTATGCCGGCAGATCCCGCTACCTGTTCGGTCTCAGGGAGGGGGATTGGATACAACATGTCGCAATCCTCGGCAGGACTGGGTCTGGGAAAACTAACCTTGGATTTCTGATATTGAGGGACCTGCTCGCGAAAAGGAAACCAACTCTTGTGTTCGACTGGAAACGAAATTATCGAGACCTGCTCGCGCTTCCTGGGTTCGAGGATGTTGAGGTGTACACAGTTGGCAGAGATATAGCTCCGTTCAGGTATAATCCTCTTATCCCGCCTCGTGGCACGAATCCGAAAACCTGGCTCAAGAAACTCATTGAGGTGGTTGCCTTTTCCTATTGTCTTGGAAACGGAACCTTGTACCTGCTGCAAGAGGCTATTGATGCTGTCTACGAAGAGTCTGGAGTGTATTCTGGCACAGTCCAGAGATGGCCCACGTTTCGTGAGGTGTTGCACAAGGCACGGGAACGCGAAGCGCGAGGACGAGAAGCAGGGTGGCTCGCCTCAACGCTGCGAGCGCTATCTTCACTTTGTTTCGGTCAGATGGATAAGGTGCTTAATACAGCCAGCAACCAGAATCTCGAACATCTCCTCTCGAAATCAGCGATTCTCGAGGTGGATGTCCTCGGACATTCAGATAAGGTGTTCCTGATACAGGCAATGCTGCTGTGGGTACATCACAGGCGTATGACAGAAGGCGAGCGAGAGGTCTTTAAGCATTGTGTTATGATTGAGGAGGCCCACCATGTGCTATCAAACGAGCGTCACAGCCTTATAGGCGGGCAATCAGTTATGGACATCACGTTCCGTGAGATTCGAGAGTATGGCGAAGCGCTCGTTTTTCTCGACCAAGCTCCGAGCCTCATCTCGCTATCTGCTCTCGGAAACATCTATTGCTCTATCTGCCTTAACCTTAAACATCAGAAAGACGTCAATGCCATGGCGCAATGTATGCTCCTCGATGGCGCTGAGCGTGACATCTTAGGCAGTCTCGAGGTGGGTGAAGCTGTTGTGAAACTGCAAGGGAGATCGCCTCGACCGTTCATGATCAAGATTCCGGAGTTTGAGATAAGGAAAGGTGTTGTCAGCGACGAGATGGTTAGCGAGAGAATGACGTACATCATCAATGAGGAAACATGCTTCGCGGAGGACGCCGACGAGGCGCCCAAGCCCCATCTGGATGAGGAAGTCCCGCACCGAGCCACCGAGGCATCTCTCGGTCCTACATCTATCGCATTCCTGACCGACGTGCGTGACCATCCTGAGAGTGGAGTTGCTGCCCGGTACAAGAGGCTCGGGCTGAGCGTGCGTCAAGGCCAGAAGCTGAAGGGCAAGCTGTTACAACAAAACCTCATCGAGGAGCGCGATGAACATACTCAAACTGGCAGGCTCAAAGTCATCCGACTGACCGAACAAGGGCGCCGGGAACTGCCTGGTTGAGGACACGGCAATATTGTGCCTTTCGTTGACGCAACGCTAGTCGCGCACGTCCCCGAGAAACGCCGACTAGCAAGGCAATGCGGTCCACGAAGAGGTCACGCGACTCTCTCTTTCCACGGATGCTCCTGAGCCCATGACAGAATCTGCCGTGGACTGCACGCGAGGAAATGGCCCTCCTCTGGCTCGATCCGGTCGGGCGACGGAGGAATTACGTGCCGGGCGACTCCTTCTGCATAACTTCGCTTGTTTTTGACAACCTCGACCTCTTCTCCGGGAAGCGCGTTCCATGCGAGGATAACCTTGTTGTCTGCTCTGCCGAGTCCCTGACCGTTGAGAACAAGTTTCTCGATTGTGACTCGTGTCATGGTGCACCACTGCCACGCGATTTTGAACTTCTGCCGAAATGACGCTTATGCGGAGCTCGGCATAAGCGGCATAATGCCGAGACAGTGATTATGCCGAGTTGGTTGGTGTGGCCCTACGGGAGTGCTGTTTCCTTGGCAGTAATTCCGCAACAACGATTTTCGCAGGTTATAACCTATTGAGCAGTCAACGAGTTAGGGGCTGTCCTGTCTGAGGGGGCAAATTCGCAGTGAGAAATGGCTTGACTTTTTGTCCGGAATCTGA
>Ga0315291_10007251_pt1 | contig 13732 bp, 14 predicted proteins | sample YL17G12_20_MG_FD_203070 | JGI IMG/M metagenome (GOLD analysis project Ga0315291, IMG submission 203070) | Sediment microbial communities from Yellowstone Lake, YNP, Wyoming, USA - YL17G12_20 | ecosystem: Environmental > Aquatic > Freshwater > Lake > Sediment | place: USA: Wyoming | collected...
AGTTGAAACCGCAAGGCTCTCATCTAAAAATTGTGACGCCCTGTTCACAAATGTGGACGTCAAAAGTTTTGTGCGGAACAAAGGGGTCATCTTTTTCTTGCACAAAGACACGAGAAGGGGAGGAGGGGTCGCATTTCTTGTCAGAACAAAGCAGGTGATGTCGACTTCGCTCATCTTCTCGAGCACCTGTTTTAATTTCTTCTCGGGGAGCGTGCTCAAATAGCGCATCTCGGATTTTCCCAAAACCTGGATGCGCCCCGGATGAAGATTCGATGTATCTCCCGTGAGGGCCAGACCCGGCTTTTGAATGCGCGGGATATTGATCCTTTTGCCAAGCCCCTTCTTGCCTGCAACGACTTCCAGCTGCAGATGGTGCTTAGTGTCTTTGAGGAGATTAATTACAGGTATGGAAAGCATTATTGCCTCGCATCTTGTTCAATGATTGCACGATATATATCATGGGCCTCTTTCGCCGACATGAGCCGAGTCCTGAAGGCCTCGTCTTTCAGCAGTCGCGAAAGCCTCGCCAGTATTTTCAAATGCATCGCCGCAGATTGTTCAGGGGCCAAAAGGACAAAGAAAAGGTGCGTCGGCTTCTGGTCGGGGGCGTCGAAATGGATGCCCTTTGAGCTCCTGCCGCATGCAACTATGACCTTCTCAAGACCCTTGATTTTGGCGTGCGGGATGGCAATGCCGTCCTGAATGCCGGTGCTGCCCAAGCCCTCCCTGCTCATAAGGACAGATGTTATCTCTTCCGCCTTCAAGGGAGGTTGACTTTCGGAGATCTTGGAGGCCAGCTCGGCGATCACCTGAATTTTGTCATGCGCCTTTAAATTGGCCCATACCATTTCCGGGCGCATCAAATCGGATAAACGCATAAATATAGTTTTAAATCAATAAGTTAGATTGGGTAAAAAAGCAAGGAGAATTAAGCGTTATTCGCCCTTGTGGTCTTTGGCGCGCTCCTTGTTTTTACGGAGCTGGTGCTCGATTTTGGTGACGGCGTCATCTATTGAGGTGTACATGTCATTGCTTTCGCTTTTTCCAAAATATCTGATGCCGTTTGACTGGAACGCAATTTCAACGGAATGACGAAAACCCTCGACTTTGAAGATCACGTGGGCGCTGACCGGTTTTGGCAGATATTTATCAAGCTTCCCAAGTTTCTCCGTTGCATGGCCTCTCAATGCTTCTGTGGCCTCGGTCTGCCTGAAAGTGAATGTTGCTTCCATTTGACCTCCGTTATGAGATTCTCCGGCGCTTTGATGAAGGAGGGATTTTAAGCATCTCCCTGTATTTTGCCACAGTGCGCCGGGCAATATCGATGTTGTGCCCCTTTAAAATCTCCGCGATCTTCTGATCGGAGAGGGGGTCGGTGGAATCTTCTTCTTCGACAAGGTTTTGTATCTTTGATTTGACCGCCTCGGAAGCTATGCCGCCGCCCTCGAGCTGGTGTATCCCTGTGTTGAAGAAGAACTTGAGCTCGAAGATTCCGCGCGGCGTATGCATAAATTTGTTTGTAGTGACACGGCTGACGGTTGATTCGTGCATCTCGATGTCTTCAGCGACATCTTTCAGGACGAGGGGTTTGAGTCGGGATATCCCCTTATCAAAAAATTCCTTCTGGAACTTAACGATGCTGCTTGAAACCTTATAAAGCGTGCGCTGACGCTGATGTATGCTCCTTATCAGCCAGACAGCGGCGCGCAGCCTGTCTTGAATATATGCCTTCGTCTGACCGCCGACTTCAGATCCTTTCATGAGCGAACGCCGGTAAAAATTGCTGATCTTGAGCCTTGGGAGCCCGTCTTCATTTAGAACGACCTCGTATTCATTGCCCACCTTTTGGACATAAACATCCGGAGTTATGTATTGCGGGGATTCCTGGCTGAAGGGCCTGCCCGGTTTCGGGTCCATTTCGGCGATCGTCTTTGAAAGCTCATTCACGCGTTCCATGGGAATGCACATCTTTTTTGCAATCGCCTCGTATCTGTGGCATTCAAGATCTTCAAGGTGTTCGTTGATGACTGTGATGAGAGCTCTGGAATCGTCGCCAAGCTGTTTTGCCTGGAGGATCAGGCATTCTTTTAAATCGCGGGCGCCGACACCTGTGGGATCAAACTCCTGTATTTTTGCCAGGACCCCTTCCACCTTTATGGGCTCTGCCGCAGATTTCTGCGCTATCTCCTCTACAGTTGCGGTGAGATAGCCGTCATCATTGATATTTCCTATGATTTCGCCGCCGATATTCAGATCTTCAGAAGTTCCACCCAAAAGGTGCAGCTGCCAGAGGAGGTGGTCCTGCAAAGATTCGCCTGAACGCAATACGTTTTCAAACGTCTGGCTTTCTTCCGTCTGTTCACGATCGCCCTCGTATTCCGGGGCATTGTAGGTACCGATGTAACTTTCCCAATCAAAGTCGGTCGGTTCTTTGAGGGCGCCGTCTTTGTCGCCTATTTCATCTACCGTGTGCTCGTGTCCGCGGTCCTCCTCCTTTGCAAGCTCGTGCTTTTCAGCTTCGGATTGTTTTTCCTGGTCCTCTTTAGCTTCCTCTTCAACCTCCTCGACGTCCTCCAATACAGGATTTTCAAGGAGTTCCTTTTGTATGAGGGTGTTCAGCTCGAGACGTGACAGCTGAAGCAGCTTAATTGCCTGCTGGAGCTGCGGGGTCACTACAAGCGATTGCTCTAATCTTGCCCGTTGTTTGATTTCAATTGCCATATCCAGTGTTAATGATACGGCGCCACTTTTTTAAAGTCAATCTTGACACTTTAAAAAGAATTTTAGAGGCAAAGAAGCCTTCTATGCTTCTTGCGTCTTTGCTTCTTTTTTTGCCTCTGTCTCGACTGTAATGGCCGTTTTTTGCTGCTCCCACGAGCGCCGTTTTGCCTGCGCAACAGATGCCCTGATAAAATGGACGAAGAGGGGATGGGGAACCATCGGACGCGACCTGAATTCCGGATGGAACTGGCAACCCACAAACCACGGGTGGTTGGTAAGCTCGACCATTTCAACAAGTCCCGTCTTTGGGGAAATGCCGACGATTTTTAAACCATGTTGAGTCAGGATATCCGTGTATTGATTGTTGAATTCGTAGCGGTGCCGGTGGCGCTCTGAAATCTCTTTTTCGCCGTAGGCCTCGTAACTTTTCGAATCTTTTTCCAGCACGCACGGATAGGCGCCAAGGCGCATCGTTGCGCCCTTGTCGTAGACGGCCTTCTGCTCTTCCATAAGACTGATTACGGGGTCCGGCGTGTTTGAATCGAATTCCAGGCTGTTTGCCTTTTCAAGTCCGCACACATTGCGGGCAAACTCAACTACTGCAAGCTGCATCCCGAGGCAAATGCCGTAGTAGGGGATTTTCTTCTCGCGCGCGAATTGTATCGCACGGATCTTGCCCTCCGTGCCGCGCTCTCCGAATCCGCCGGGGACCAGTATCCCGTCAACATCTTCCAGAAGCGAGAGCTTTTCATCTTTTTCAAGCTCTTCAGCGTCGATGAACTTCAGGTTGACCTTCGAGCTGTTGGCAGTTCCGCCATGCTTCAATGCTTCGTTAAGGCTCTTGTATGAATCCGTGAGGTGGACGTATTTCCCGACGATTCCGATAGTCACTTCGCCCTGCGGATTTTTGATCTTTGCCTCCAGATCCTCCCACGACTTGAGATCCGGCGCCTTTGTCCATATGTTCAAAAGCTCCGCAATTTTTTCGTCAAGGCCCTCACCGTGGAACATGAGCGGCACATCGTAGACGGATGCCACATCGACCGCCGAGATCACGCAGTCGGGCGCCACATTGCAGAAAAGGGAGATCTTCGATTTTATTTCTCTGGAAAGCGGCTTTGCCGTGCGGCACATGAGGATGTCGGGCTGGATGCCGATCTCGCGCAGCTTCTGGACGCTGTGCTGCGTCGGTTTTGTCTTTATCTCCCCTGAAGCCGAAAGATACGGGATGAGAGTAAGATGTATATAGAGCGCATTCTCGCGCCCTATATCAATCCGAAACTGTCTGATCGCTTCAAGGAAGGGAAGGCTCTCGATATCGCCGACCGTGCCGCCGATCTCAACCAGAACGATATCCACACCGGTGGCCACCTTCATGATCGAGGCCTTGATCTCATCTGTTATGTGCGGGATCACCTGAACCGTCCTGCCGAGATAATCGCCGCGCCGCTCCTTTTGGATGACGGAGTCGTAGATTTTGCCCGTCGTGAAATTGTTAAGGCGCGTCATCTTGGCGCTCGTGAATCTTTCATAGTGGCCGAGATCCAGATCCGTCTCCGCCCCGTCATCGGTCACAAAGACTTCGCCGTGCTGGAACGGGCTCATCGTTCCCGGATCAACGTTGATGTACGGATCTAATTTTTGGAGTGTGATTGTGAGACCGCGGCTCTCCAGAAGCGAGCCGATCGATGCTGCAGCGATGCCTTTACCCAAGCCTGATACAACTCCGCCGGTAATAAAGATGAATTTAGTTTTAGGTGGCATCGTCGTCGCTCTTTTTGATTTCGCGATGCGAGTATAGAAAGTGATCGTTCACCTGTCAACAAAAAGGGGAGGCTTCTCCTTTTCAAAAAGAGAAGCGTCCCCACTTTTTTTCTTGCATTCCTTTTTTCAAAACAAAAAGGGGAGGCAATTTGCCTCCCCCATTTCAAACAGGGTGAAAATTAACGCTTCGAGTATTGCGGCCTGCGACGCGCCTTGCGGCATCCGACCTTTCTTCTTTCCTTTTCGCGTGCATCGCGTGTCAAAAGACCCGCGGTTTTCAATGGCTTTCTAAGGTCAGGGTTCATTTCAAGGAGTGCGCGGGCGATTCCGTGCCGGACCGCACCGGCCTGGCCGGCAGCACCTCCGCCGCAGACATTGATGTTCGCATCGAATTTTCCGACCGTTCCCGTAACCTCAAACGGCTGGCGTATGATCATCTGGAGCACTTCACGCCCAAAGTAGGATTCAGCCGGCTTTTCATTGACGATGATCTTTCCTTCGCCAGCTTGGAGGCGGACCCTCGCTATGCCGCACTTTCTTTTGCCGGTTGCGTCGAATGCGGGACGTTTCTTTTCACGGGGTGTATGAACTATGGTGTGCATCAAATACTCCTAAATTTTTATTTGAGCCGGATTTTGGGCCTCATGGGGATGTTCCGCACCGGTATAAATTTTCAGTTTTCTTATGAGGTGTCTCGATAGCGTATTTTTAGGGAGCATGCCCCACACGGCATCTTCCAAGAGTCTATCAGGATGTTTTGTCAGGACCTCGCGTGCCGTTTTTGTTTTCAGGCCGCCCGGATAGCCGGAATGGTGGTGATAGAGCTTTTCATCGAGCTTTTTGCCAGTAAGCCGGATCTTGGACGCGTTTATCGCCACTACGAAGTGGCCGTTATCCATATTAGGTGTGTAGCAGGCCTTGTTTTTTCCGCGTAAAAGATCGGCTATTTTTGAGGCCGCCCGCCCCAACACTTTGTTCTCGAGGTCCACAAGGACCCAAGTTCTTTCTGTCTTTTCCATGGTTTTATTCCCTTTTAAAGCCGCCCCTCATTATAGGAGCTTGGGGCTAATGTCAAGGATTAAGCTATGTTAGCTTACGGGGGAGAGACTTCTTAATCTGCTTACGATACCGGGCATCTTTTCCAATATAAAGGTTATCTCCTCATCTGTATTGTAGCAGCTCAAACTGAAGCGTATGGAGCCGTGTGCCCTTGTGAAGGGTATGCCCATGGCCACAAGCACGTGTGACGGCAAAAGCGACCCTGAAGTGCATGCAGAGCCCGATGACGCGCAGATGCCAAATTCGTTCATCAAAAGAAGGATCGCCTCGCCCTCGATCGCTTCAAAACTGATGTTTGTGGTGTTCGGGAGGCGCATCTTCCGGTTGCCGTTGACGAACGACCTTGGAATCGATTCAAGGATTCCTTTTTCCAGTTTGTCGCGCATTGCAGCAACACGAGTCCTCTCATCTTCCATATTTTTTCGCGCAAGCTCGCAGGCGACCCCTAATCCGACAATTGAGGCCACATTTTCCGTCCCGCCGCGCCTGCCGTGCTCCTGATGGCCGCCCACCAGCCACGGATGGAACTTCGTGCCGCGCCTCACGTAGAGCGCGCCCACTCCCTTCGGCGCATGGAGCTTGTGCCCCGAGAGGGCGAGATAGGTGATCGGCGTTTTTTTGAGATCGATGGAGATCTTGCCCACCGCCTGAACGGCATCGACGTGCAGCAAGACATTTCGCTTCTGACATTCAGCCGCGATCTCCTCAATAGGGAAGATCACTCCGGTCTCGTTGTTCGCCCACATTATCGAAACAATTGCCGTGTCATCGCGTATGCTCTTTTTAAATTCCTCAAGATCGAGTCTGCCTTCGCCGTCAACAGCGAGGAACGTCACGTCATAGCCCTCTTTTTGGAGCTCTTTGCAAAGATTTAAGACGGCCGGATGCTCGACATTCGTCGTAATTAAGTGGCGTTTTTGAGGTGACGCGAGAAGGCCGGAGCGTATCGCAGTGTTGTCGCTTTCGGATCCGCAACTAGTAAAGACTATCTCGCTTGCCCGCTCTGCACCGATCAGTGCTGCAACCTGTTCACGCGCCTTGTCGATGTATTTTGCAACCTGACCGCCGAATGTATGCATGCTGGAAGGATTGCCCCACATCTCCTTCAAAAAAGGGAGCATCGCGTCTATTACTTCAGGCGCAACTTGCGTGGTTGCGTTGTTATCGACATAGACGGTCTTCATTTTTTGACCTCCTCCAGACGCATGGAGGGCGAGATCTCTTTGCGCAGCTCCTTTTCTATGAATTGCCGCATCGTTACGGTGGATGACGGACAGGTGGCACATGCGCCCTTGAGGGTCACGTAAACCGTATTATGATCGATGTCCACAAGCTCCAGATCTCCGCCGTCATGCTGAAGCGCAGGTCTGATCCTTGTATTTATAAGTTCCTCGACCTTGTGGATTATCTGAAGATTGGTGAGATGGGGCGCCTCCGAAACCAAGGGAGTGGGCTTTTTCGCCACAATCTCGTCCAGAATATTTTGGATCTCTTCGTGGCACTGGCCGCAACCGCCTCCCGCCTTTGTATAGTCCGTCACTTGTTCGATTGTCGTAAGATTGTTTTCCCGGACGACGCGCCTGATATCGTTTTCCGTCACTCCAAAGCACTTGCACACAACCCTGCCTTCAAGCTCGCGTTTGGGAGAGGCGAGGCCGCGATAATTCTTTATCGCCGTCTCAAGGGCCTCGCGCCCCATGACGGAACAGTGCATCTTCTCCTCGGGAAGGCCGCCAAGATAATTTGCGATATCTCTGTTTGTGACCTTCTCCGCCTCTTCGAGCGTCATGCCCTTTATCATCTCCGTCAAAGCGGAGCTTGATGCGATGGCGGAGGCGCATCCAAACGTCTTAAACTTCGCTTCTTTGATGCGGCCGTTTTTATCGAGCTTGAAGGTGAGCCGGAGCATATCGCCGCAGGCAAGGGAGCCCACTTCGCCTTCGCCGTCGGCATCTTCGATCTCACCCGCGTTACGCGGGTGGAGAAAATGGTCTATTACCTTTTCCGTGTAGTTCCACATAAAAACTCCTTACAATAAAATCCTCACGAGGGGAGGGAGTTCGCCGCTGTGCAGATCGATGCAATGATGGCAGGTCTCCTGATCCGTTTTTTTATGGCATTCGATGCACTTTTCAATAAGCTTTAAAACCCCTTCAAGCTCCCTTAAGCCCTCGCGGTATTTATCAAGCTTTGCCGCAAACTCCTTTTTCCTCGCAATAAGCGCTTCGCGCAATTTCGGCGAGATGTCGTGGACCGATCCTTCATGACCCAATTTCAGAAGGGCGCCGATCTCTTCCAAAGCCATGCCCAGCTCTTTGAGATAGAGAATCGTTTTCAGGCGGTTGACTTCAGATTCGGCATATACGCGAAATTTTCCTTCGGTCCTTCCGGGTTTAATAAACCCCAACTCTTCATAATACCTGATGGTCCTCTGCGATATTTGAAGGTTCTTTGCAACCTCGCCGATGTAAAAATTGCGTTCATTCATATGAATCTCACCCCTATAGGTGGATTATATGATCACCTTAACGTTAATGTCAAGGTCAGAATAAAAAAATATAGGTGGGTATTAGACCCTTCTTGCGTGGGCTGGCAGCTCTTCTGAAGTCCTTGCGGCGACAAGGATGTTAATCATGGATTGGGTATAACCAAGGACATTTGGGACATATGCCTTGGTTTCGGCAAATGGCGGGATCTTATTGCCATATTTTTCGACATTTCCCTCACCTGCATTGTAACCGGCCAAAACGAGTTCTATATTCCCTTTAAATCTGTCCATTAAAAATCTCAAGTACGCCGTGCCGCCGTCGACGTTCTGTCTTGGATCGTAGATATCTTTCACGCCGAAACGCCTTGCCGTGGCAGGCATAAGCTGCATCAGGCCCTTAGCGCCTGCGGGCGATGTGGCGCGCGCATTGCCGCCTGACTCCTGTAAAATCACGCCACAGATCAATTCGACCGGAACATTATATTTCACAGCGGATTCCTGTATGAGCGGGGCATATTTTGCGAGACGCTGCGCCTGATCGGTGGTTATTGTCTTGGGACGGGAAAACTGCGGCGGGGGGGCATTGCGCCTGGCTCCGCGCACGGTGTGAGACGGTATCTGGACGGGTTTCAATTCATCTTGAGAAGCGACGCGGCCCATCTGCTCCGTGAAGGACGCACCCGAACGCTCCGCCTCTTTCTTATATTCGAGGTACTTATTGAACTGGCGCGAAATCCTTTTGCCTGACACCTGTGTTGTCATATACACACCGTCCACTATAGTTATCGGCAGCGTGATAGGCCAATGTTGCTTATAATATTATTCAATCAAATCAATAAATTACACACCGGGTCCTGAAGGCGCCGGAATAATAGTCCTTGGACCCGCCGGCGGGCCTTCCGGTTGTTTCGGCGGCTCCGGGAGAGCTTGGGGCTTTGCCTCTTCCTGCGTCCTCGTGTTTCCTCCTGCAGGGGTCACGTAAAAGAAGCGCTGTTCTTTGAGTTGTTTTCCGGAATTTTTATCACGCAACGTCATTGTAACCGTATATCTGCCCGAAAGCGCATTTGGCGGAAGGGCGATGTTGTTTGAAAATTCAATCGGGCCTTCCTTTGTTATCGTTTCATGGAAATCGATAACATTTTCCAACTTGAGGCCTATGCTGTCATCGGGATAGCGGACGAGAAGGTCTTCCTGGATCCACGCCTTACCATTATCGGTTTGGAAGCCATCCACGTTAAATACCAGATACACCTTTTCTCCAGGCTCGAATATGGATGGTTTTCTTTTCTGCTCCGGCGAACCCGCCGCAAAGGAGAATTGCTGCACAGTCAGGTTAGCGACCGGCTTGTTGGAGACGCCGGCAAAACCGGCCATTCTGAAATCGACGGCCGGCAGGAAATTTATCTTGAATGAGCCCGAAAGGAAATTGTTGCGGTTCCCGAGACCCGCAAAGAACACAACGACAACAATTATCGCCATAACAACCGCGCCAATCAAGCCCTTAAGCTGACGCTGCACACTGCATAATACGGTTCCGGCCGCGACATCACCCGGGCGCTGTTTACGGATTGACAGAAGAACGCAAAGGAAACCGAATATGTTCATGTCGAATATGCGGGCTGCAGTTCTTATGGCCGCACCGCTCGTGTCGAGCGCTGTGCCGTCCTCCTGGCAAATGACGTAACCTGAAATCAGTTTGCCTATTGAAGTGGATGTGAAGGCCTCCGGCAGAAAGAAATAGAGGAAAAATGCCGCCGGGGCTGCGACCACAAGAACCATGCTGACAAGCGGCTCATCCGGGTTGAGGAGCAGGAAATAGCCCGCAATGAACATGACGAAAAAGAGCATGTCGATCAGATAGGCGCCGAGGCGGCCCGAGGCGGATGCGATGATATCAAGCGACAGCGCGTATTGGCGGTGTGCCGCACCCAGCTTTCGTATGACGACGGTCCTGCCGACAAGATCACCAAGGCGTTGGTGCCAGCCCGTCTTCTCCAGGATCACGACGCCGATCGCCAAAGGGAAAAGCAAAACATCAATGGGGCGGATCAAATTTCTTAAAAAAATGCCGCTAAGCGACGCCTGGCCGCCGGTTGCGTCCCTTATACTCAATCGGCAGATTAGTTTGCCGATGCTTGCAAAGAAGATCGCCTCAAAAAGAAAGAAGTAAAGAAAGGCCACAACCAGAAATACCGAATGAAAGATGATCCCGTGCCAGCCGCTGGCGGGAACGGGGCCTTCGGCCTGTCCGAACGCGATCGCCCTGTAGGCGATCATCATGAACCAGTAAACACAGTAAAGTATTATGCCGTCGATTATGGCCGCGGCGAGGCGGTCCTTGAGAGCCGCCAGCATAAAGCCCGCCTGTGCACGCTCTTCTGCCGGAGGCTCGGCAATCGAGCTGATGCTCTTTGATTCCTCTTCCTGCGCCTCCCCCTCGAACTTTTCCGCTACATCGGAGACGTCTATAAGATCGGTGACTTCTCTTGGCTCTTCCATGGCAGCTCCTTGCCCGCCATCGTTCTGGTGGCGGGCTTATATTCGCGATTGGACATGCGCCTTTGCCATTGCAATGTCATCTGTGATTATGCCCTCGACGCCCAGGGACATACATTGGTCGATCTCCCACGGTTCATTCACGGTCCACGTATGCACCCACCATCCGTTCCTGTGCGCCTTTTGGACCAGGCGAGTGGTAGTAATCGGCAGGGACGGATGGATCTCCGATACCCCCAGGAATTTAGCAAAAAGTCCCGCTCTTAAAAAGAAAAAATCGCCGCGATTTTTTATGATAATTGCCCTCGGGATATTGGGGTAGAGGCGCTTGAGATGGTAAAGAATCTGAAGACTGGATGATGAAACGGTGATCGATTTTCTGAATCTGAAATCCGATACGATCCCGCCTACCAGCTCCGCTATGTGAGAGGCCATGCCGGGCTGGCTTTTCAACTCGCATATGATCGACATTTCGTAAGGCTGGAGGAGTCCCAGGACCTCCGTCAATGTTGGAACCGTGACATTTGAAAAAGAAGGGCGGAAGTGGCTGCCGAAATCGATCGACTTGATCATTGAGAAGGGTGTTTTGTGTGCAAAGCCGTCAAAGTGCGTGAGAATCGACAAGTCATCGTTGTGCGTCACGAGCGGCACACGATCTTTCGTGAGGACGACATCGAACTCTATTCCGTCGGCGGAGAGCTCAATTGCGCGCTCAAAGGCCGGTATTGTGTTTTCAGGCGCCTCACGCCTGGCGCCGCGATGCGCGATGAGAAGCGGCACGCGTCTCTGGCTTGAATCTATCACCTGCTTGAGTTGCACTTTTTTCACGGTCTTTGGACTCCTACACTTCTACACTTAAACACTAAGATTTCCCAATTCATACTGCACAATGGCCAGCGCAGTGATGGCCGCAGTTTCCACGCGAAGTATCTGCTGCCCCAAACTCACCGTTGCTGCACCACACGTTTTGGCCCTGCCGATCTCCTGTTCGTCAAACCCGCCTTCAGGACCGATGATCAACAAGACTTTAGACTTCAGACCACAGACTAGAGACTTTAAATCTGTTCTGTCTTCACCTTCCCACAATAGGATCGTTTTTTCGTAATCCGGAAAGAGACTGCATAATTTGTCGAAATCGGCCGGTTGATCGACCTGCGGTATGAACGGCAGGCCGGACTGCTTTGCCGCCTCGAGCGCGATCTCCTGCCAGCGTTTATTCTTGTCCGATCTAAATTTCGGGATCGTGCGCCGGCAGTAAAAGGGGATTATGTGCCTGCAGCCGAGCTCCACGGCCTTCTGTATTATCCACTCGCTGCGGTCGTGTTTTATGACTGCAAAAGCGAGCGTCGGCGGTTCCGATGCCGCCTTTCTTCTGACCTCTTCCTTAATGATAGTGCGGATACGCCTTGATGCGACTGAAATCACCTCCGACTTGAAAGATCTGCCTTTGCCGTCTGACAAAACGAGCCAGTCGCCCGCCTTGAGCCGCAGCACATCAATTATATGATGCGCATCGCGTCCTGTGATCTTAACTTCGCCTCCGGATTCAAACGGCCTATCTATGAAAAATTGTGGCATAGATTGACCCCATGTTTACCATGTGATAGCCTTGCGCGCAAGGAGATGCGATGGAGACATATACGAAAGTTCCCTGGGATCTGCCGCAAACGGGTGAAGGGCCAAGTGCCTTCTATGCCACGATCAAGAATTCAATAACCGACCCCGTCTCTTTTTTCGATTCGGTCGGAAAGGGGGAGGGGTTTTTAAGGCCGTGGCTCTACGCCGTCATAATAAGCATAATTGTCTTCGCATGTGTGGCCGCATATCAGGCGGGCTTTGCCGCGTTGCAATTCGGGACGGAAATAGCAGATGCGATAAAGCGAGTTGTTTTGCCTTCATCGATGCTTTCGGCGCCGCTTATGATTGTCTTTTTTCTCGTCCTCGCCGCTTTTGTTATGCCTGTTGCAACGACAGTCGGCCTTTTCATTCAGGCAGGGCTCTACCATTTGGGTCTGCGTATATTGGGATCGGCGAAGAGGGATTTTTCCCAGACCTTCAGGACCGTCTGCTACAGTTTCGGCCCGCAGGTTTTCCAGGTCGTCCCCATATTCGGTGGTTTGATCGCAGGATTCTGGGTGATTGTCTTGAACATCATCGGGCTCAAAGTGGTGCATGATACAACTTATGCGCGCAGCGCGATCACCGTTTTCCTGCCGTTAATAATTTGCTGCGGGCTGATACTGCTCATCATCACGACGATCTTGGGCGGCGTGTTCGCAGCCATCGTGACAAAACAGGTATGAATAAATCTTATGCAATAGGAGTCGATCTTGGCGCGACCAACCTTCGCGTCGGTGTCGTCGGAAGCGATGGAAAGATCGAGGCGCAGGCCGCAGTACCCATAGGCTCTGATAAATCGGCCGGCCGTATTGCCGCGTTGATCGGGGAACATGTTTGGGTAATGCAGGAACAGGTGTCGCTGCCGGTTGCAGGTTGCGGGTGCGGCATCCCGGGCATTGTAGATCAGGAACGCGGCATTGTTTACAGCTCGCCCAATTTCCCGCAGTGGAAAGATGTCGAAATATTGAAGCTTTTAAAAAAAGATATCCAGATTCCGGTGATCATAGACAATGATGCGAATATGTTTGCGCTTGCAGAGCTCTTGTACGGGGCGGGAAAGGGGCGCAAGAACCTCATATTACTGACACTGGGAAGCGGAATCGGCGGCGGGATCGTCATCGACGGAAAAATATTTCATGGCGACCGCGGGTTTGCAGGTGAGGTGGGGCACATTGTGGTCGAGCCCGACGGCGTTCCATGCGGCTGCGGGAGCATGGGCTGCCTGGAACAATACGCCGCATCCCGCGCATTCGTGCATCTTGTGAAACGCCTGCCTAAAAAAGAAAAAGACTCAATTCAGGGCCGTGTGGGTCAGGACCCAGAACGTCTGACCGCTCTATTTGTTGCAGATATTGCAAATGAGGGAGATCCCGCCGCGAAAGAGCTATGGCGTTTTTTCGGAAGATATCTGGGAATCGGTATAGCCTCCCTTATCAATACATTGGGAATCACGACGATTATCATAGGGGGGGGGATCGCAAGGTCCTGGGATCTATTTATAGATGCGACGCGCGCGGAAATTGTAAGCAGAACTTACAAGAAGAATGCGGAGAATTTAAAATTGCTCAAGACGTCTCTCGGCGA
>Ga0315291_10007254_pt1 | contig 13730 bp, 12 predicted proteins | sample YL17G12_20_MG_FD_203070 | JGI IMG/M metagenome (GOLD analysis project Ga0315291, IMG submission 203070) | Sediment microbial communities from Yellowstone Lake, YNP, Wyoming, USA - YL17G12_20 | ecosystem: Environmental > Aquatic > Freshwater > Lake > Sediment | place: USA: Wyoming | collected...
GGCGCGGGGGGGCTCCGTCCCGCCGCGAGACCGACGTTGGCCCGGTCTAGTCCTCGTGGAAGCCAAGCGAGTGCTGGCGGGAACGGGCGGTCTTGTGGCGCGGCGGTTCGGGCAGCGTGTGCTGCTCGGTCCCGCCGGGGACAAGCAGGCATCGCGGGTTGGGCCTGTGCGGGTCCTTGAGCAGATCTTCGACGGTCAGGATTTGGACCTTGGGATACGCCTTCTTGTCCCAGGGCGAGGTGTACATCCCCGCGCTGGCGGCCTCGGAGCGCATCGGTTGCGTCGGGGCCTGGAGCGTGATGAAGACGCCTATCTCGGCCTTTTCGCGCGAAAGCGTCCCGACGAAGTCGCGGATGTCCTTGCTGCCGACTCCCCCGCCCTTCACCTGAACCAGCATCCGCTTGGAGACCCACGCCCCGTTTTTCTGCTCATCCAGTATGTACCGCACCCCGTCGATGCCCAAGTCGGCGCCCTTTTTCCTCTTCTGCCCCGCCGGGCGCGCCCCGATAAGCCCCAAGGCCCAGAACTGAAACTGGAACGGGTCCTCCTTGGCGAGCACTTCCGCGGCCGAGACGCTGGCCGGCTCCCCGATTACCTCGTATTCCGGCGGGGGAGAAAACCGAGTCAGGCGGTGCTTGATGAGACTGATCGACAGGTGCGTCACGTCGATCCCGATCCATCTCCTTGGCGGTGGTGGTGATGGTGGTGATGGTGGTGATGGTGGCACAGGCGTCCCGCCTGTGCTCATCCCGGGTGTGCCACCAAAACCCACACCCGAGACGGGCGTGCCACCAAAACCCACACCCGAGACGGCTGTGCCACCAACACCCACAGGCGAGACGCCTGTGGTACCAACAGGCTCTCGATTCAACGTCTCCACCGCGTCTATCGTCGTCCCGCACCCGCAGAAAGGGTCCAAAATCACGTCACCGGGATTGCTGGAAGAAGAGATGATGCGCTTGAGTAGCTCAAGCGGTTTTTGTGTTGGGTAACCAAGCCTTTCAGGAGAGGTGTTCGGGATCCTTGGGATGTCTGTCCAGACACACTGAAGTGGTTTACCCAGCATTTGGTCGAGGTAGACCTTCAGTCCATCCATGCGAGGCTTCCCATCCTTTTTCGTAAGGATGCGTCCTTCTGCCCACCATTTCTCAAGCTGGTCCAACGTGTACCCCCAACCGCGCGTGGGTGGCGGCATAGTTCCCCTCCATACGAATTTCCCAGAATCGCTATCAGGTCTGCTCGCAGTGAGATCCTGTCCCGTGTAAAGGCGTCCGGCCCTATCAGTGCGGTAGCGTTTCAATTGAACCTGGGAATATGGTGCCAAAACCGTGTTCCATCTGTACTGATCAGTCTTGACATAGAACAAGATGATGTCGTGAATCCGACCGTATTGGCGAGCGTCGTTGTGTGAGTTGGTGCGTTGCCATACGACCTCGTTCCTGAAGTTTGCGGCTCCAAAGATCGAATCCAGGACCAGTTTGAGGTAGTGGCTGGCGGTGGGGTCGCAGTGGAGGTAGAGGGAGCCGGTGGGTTTGAGGATTCGGTGCATGTGGACCAGTCGGATGGCCATCTGGACAAGGTAGGCCAGCATGGGCGAGGGCTTCAGGAAGTTCATGAAGGTCTTCATCAGGTCCACAAGTGTCGCGGGGCAGGCGGGGTCCTGGTGGATCTGGGTAAGCGCGGCGTTGGCGGCGGTGTCCCAGGTCCATGTGTCCTCGAAGGCCTTGATCTGCGCGGCCTCGGGGGTCCCGCTTGCCTCCTTGAACAGGACGTTGTAGCTCTGCTGGCTGTTGAAGGGCGGATCGAGATAGATCAGGTCGATGCACTCGTTGGGGAAAAGCTCGGTATCGGTGAGGAATCCCAGGTTGTCCCCGTAGCACAGCAGGTTTTTTCCGGCCCAGTCGGTCATCTTCCCACCTCCCCGCGGTTCCGCGGAGGCCCTTGATTTGTTGATGATATCCACGGGCAGGGGACTACGCCAGCACTGCGATTGCTGCGGGTGCATTAGAGTTTTCTTGGAGTGAGCGCGCTCGAGTGTCGCGGGCATCCCCGAAAGGGGCCCTCCGGGCCTGCCCGCGTGCCCCGGGGCCGTCTCGGCCGCGGGGAATCACGACGGTTGCGGGGGCAAGATGCCCGCGCCACGCGCGGGCGAGACGCCCGCGACACAAAGAACTGAATTCGCGGGTCCGTTTCGACGGCCCCCATGTTCGGGAGGGGCCTTGCGGCCCAAGGGCGCGATTCGCGATTCGCGATTCGGCTCCGGCCTCGGACGTGCCTCCGCCGGTCACTCCAGGGGCATGAGGACCATGCCGGTGGCGAGCTTGGGGTAGAAGTAGGTGCTCTTGTGTGGCATGGTTCCGCCCGCGGAGGCGATCGCCTCCACCGCTGCCAGTTCGGTCGCCTGGAGGCAGACGCCCAGTTGCGCCCGTCCGGTCCGGCAGGCCTCCAGCACGGCCAGTCCATCGGGGGTGTACTCGACGGCGGTCTTGTCGGTCCGCCAGGGGACAAGCGCCCGCTCGATGATCAGCCTGTGCAGGATGGCCACATCGAGGCCGCGCCAGGCGTCGGATTCCCCAGGGGCCGCGCGGCGCATGGCGGAGGGATCGGCGAGCCTGGCCACCCACATCTCCTTGCCGCTTGCTTCCAGGAACGCCATGGCCCCGCGACCAAGGCGGGCCAGGTGGCCGCCGATGTCGCGGAAGTCCACGGGGGCGATCTCGTGGCGTTGCCAGGAGAACTCCCCGGCCTGGGCGATCAGTTTGCCCAGGGTGAAATCCGGCGCCAGGCCGCTGGCCGTTCGATGCGTGGGCAGGACCAGCATCCCCGGATCGTCGCGGGCAACCAGGGCGAACATCACGAAATTGGCCGGGTGATCGTGGTCGATCTTCCCAGCCGCGCGGAGCGTATTCAGGTAGTTGAGGCCCGTGGTGTAGCGGTGGTGGCCGTCGGCGATGAAGACAGGCGCCTCCCGCATCGCGGCGGCAAGGTCAGCCAGCAGCCTTTCGTCGCTGACTGTCCACAGCCGCTCCGTGACGCCGCGAAGTCTGCCCTCGAATTCCGGGCTGCCCTCCATGATCCGCGCGAGCATCTTCGCCACCTTCCCCCCTTCGTCGCGGAAGAAACCCAGCACCGGCGACAACTGCATCCGCGTGCACCGGGTGAGCTTGAGCCTGTCGGCCTTGGGGCCGGGGAAGGTGTGCTCGTGCGGGAAGACGTCCTTGCCCGGTTCCGTGGCGCGTACGCCGCAGATGAGCGCCGCGCGCCGATACGTCCTGCCGGACCAGGCGAATTCCTGCTGATAGGGGTAGACGGACGGACGATCGTCGCGGCGCAACAGGCCGGCGGACTTCCATTGCTCCAACCGGGCCGCGGCTTGAAGGTAGACTTCCTCCGGTCCGGCGTCGTTGGGAGGCACATAGGGCATGTCCGCGGCGACGATGTTGCTCTCGCAGCCGGCCAGGAGCTGGGCCTTGTCCCGGCCCGTAAGCACGTCATACGGCGGGGCGATGTAGGGGCTGATGTCCCTGCCGCCCTTGAGGTCATACCGCCACCCGCGGAAAGCCGTGATATCCATCTGTGTCCTCTGCGCCGGGGAAGAAGGCCGCGTCAGGCTACAGGCCGCTGCGGACTCACCTGCTGCGATGCATCGAGAAGAACGTCAGTGCCATTACCTGTAGCACGACGGCCAGGGTCGCCCAGAGCTGCGCCTGCTGGATTGCCTCGGCGGCCATCCGCCACAGCGCGACCATCAGGGCCAGCGCCGCGAGCACCTGCACGATCCCTCCGATGAGCTTGGTGAAGCTGAACTCCTCGCTACCCTCCGCGCGGGCCAACTGGCGGACGTATCGCAGCAGTTCCAGGCGGACCTGGCGGTCGCTGAGTGCCTCGGCCCCTTTGGGGGGTGGCGCCGGGGCGGGCTGGGGCGGCGCTTGTTCAACGCCGGGAACACTGGGCGCCGCGGCCGGTCGCGGGTGGGCCAGCCCCGCCTCGCGAAGGATGATCCTTGCCGCCTCGACGAGGTTCCTGGCGGCGAAGTCGGCCTGGACGTCCTCGTCCTGCACCTCCCCCGGAACCGGCAACGTGCTGGCGCGGATGCGGATGGTGCGGCAGCCGGCACGCTGCCCGGCCTCGACGTCTCGCGGCCTGTCGCCCACCATCCAGCTCTCCAGCAGGTTGATGTCCATCTCTTCGGCGGCCTTCAGCAGCATCCCCGGCTTGGGCTTGCACATCTCGGAGTCGATCGCGTAAGCCTCGATGGTGCCGGCGGGGTGATAGGGGCAGTAATAGATCGCGTCCAGGTTTGCGCCCCTTTCCTCCAGTTGTCGGACCATTTCGGCGTTTATCCTGTTCACCATCTCCTCGGTAACCATCCCCCTGGCCACGCTGGACTGGTTGGTCGCGACGACGGTCTTGTACCCCGCCCTCGCCAACGACTTCAGCGCCAGTTCGACCCCCGGCAGCAGCTTCACGCCGGCCGGGTCGCTCAGGTAGCCTGTGTCTTCGATAATGGTGTGGTCGCGGTCCAGGAAGACTGCCGGCTGGGACATGACCTGGCTCTCCGTAGCTTGGGTTATTTGCCGCCGTCGTTGGCGGCGACGATCCTGTCGATGATCCTGGTGGTGCTCAGCCCTTCGACCTTGTCCAGTATCAGCACCTGCCCCCCGTAGCCCTCGACGATCTCCCTGCCGACGACCACGTCCGTGGTGCCGCCCTTGACCAGGAGGTTCGGGCGAAGCAGCTTCAGCAGGTTCTCGGGGGTGTCCTCGTCAAAAACCGTGACGTAGTCGACGCACTCCAGGGCGCTGAGCATCTCGGCCCGCTCGTCCTGGCCGATCACCGGTCGCGACGGGCCTTTGAGGCGCCGCACGCTTTCGTCCGAGTTGATCGCCACCACAAGGCACGCGCCATGCTGGCGGGCCTGACGCAGGTGGCGGAGGTGCCCCATGTGGAGCAGGTCGAAGCAGCCGTTGGTGAAGACTATTCTTTCGCCTCGCCGGCGCCGCTTGGCGAGTTCAGCGGCCAGTTGCCGCCGGGCCATGACCTTTCCGCCGCGCAGCCCGCTGACGCGGCGCAGCTCCTGGAGGACCTCCTCCCTGGTGACGGGGACGGCGCCGAACCGCTCGACCTCCAGCCCGCCGGTGACGTTGGCAAGCGCCGCGGCCTGCTCCGGCGGGCATCCTTTGGCCAGCGCCACGGCCAGCATGGCCAGGACCTCGTCCCCCGCGCCGGTGACGTCGTAGACCCATCGGGGGCGCGTGGGGATCCTGGCGCCTTGACCGTCCTTGGTCAGCAGGTAAGCGCCTTCCTTGTCCAGCTTGACGACGACTATCTGCGCGTCGGCGGCAAGCATAATCGCCCTGGCGGCCCGCTGGAGCGATTCGTCGTCGGTGATGGGGATGCCGCTTGCCAACTCCGCCTCGTAGCGGTTGGGCGTGATCACCGTCGTGCCCCGGTAGCGGCGGAAGTCGCTGATCCTGGCCGGATCGGCGATGACGACAAGCCCCGCCTTTCGGGCGTCATCGATGATCTGCGGCGTCGCGGCGTCGCTCAGCGCGCCCTTGTTGTAATCCTCGATGGCCAGGACGCGGCAGTTCTTCAGCTCGCCCCGTGCGGCTGCACGGAGGGTCATCGCCACGCTGTTGGACACCGGTAGCGAGGCCTCCGTGTCCACCCGCAGCATCTGCTGGGGGTGGCGATGCTGGGCGAGGCCGACGTAGCGGGTCTTGATCGTGGTGGGCCTGTCCCCCAGGCGCACCATGCCGGAGATCTGCGCGCCGATTCCGGACAACAGCGCCTTAAGCTCCTCCCCGGGCTGGTCCTGCCCCAGCAGGCCCACGCAGACGACCTTGGCGCCCAGGGCGATCATGGCAGCGGCGGCGTTGGCCGCCCCGCCGGGACGCGTCTCGCTCCGCACAACGTTCAGCACCGGCACCGGGGCCTCGGGACTGAGACGCTCGGCGTCCCCGAAGACGTAACGGTCCAGCATGAAATCGCCCACCAGCAGGATGCGCGGGGAGCCCAAGCCTTCGAGGCGGTCGATCAGTTCTTGCATGGCTTGGCGATTCTAACCCCCAGTCCCCATCAAGGCAATTGCCCCGACGGGGAAGGGCGCGTCTCCCTTTCGGCGGTGTGCTTTCGTGGAACCGCCGGCGGAAGCGAACAGGCCCCTGGACCTGATCTCAACAGTGTGGAGAATACAATGACACAGCCCCCCAAGTCGGGACAGAGTTGCTAATCCTTTTTCTTGAGCTTCGTCGATGCATCGTGAGGCGTCGGCGATGAGCGAAGGCAAGACGTAATGGAACGTCGGGACAGTCGCAGGAGTCTGATGCGTTCCACCTCGGCGGGCGTGGAGTTCATTCTGACCTTTGCCCTTCCGCTGGCGGGGGGCTTGTGGCTGGACCGGTGGCTGGGCACGATGCCGGGCTTCATGCTGCTTGGAGGCGCTGCGGGTTTTGCGCTGGGCCTCTACCGCTTGGTCCGGGTGGCCAGGGCGGTCCAGGACAAGGACGACGACGGAGGTCCTCAGCAGCGATAGTAATGCTATCATGTTGTGGCTCCGGATCCTGCGCTTGCCGCAGCGGAGACGGTACTTGAGGCGATCATCATGCGGATGAGTCTGGGTTCGCTGCTGGCATGGACAGTGGGGCCTGCGGTGCTGGTCGGCCTGGTCGGTGCGTACCCTACCTGGCGGTTTGCGGGCCAGGGCGGCCTGGCCAGCCAGGCGGCAGCGGGGTTCATCGTGATGCTGGCGATGGGCGCCAGTGCGGCCGCGGTCGCCCGCAAGGCCGCCGGAGGCGCTGCCAAGGCCGCCATGGCGTTTCTGCTGGCCGCCTCGGTCCGCGTAGGGATATGCGTTGCCAGCGGACTTGCAGCCGCGATTCTGCTGCCCCTTCCCACGGCGGCACTGCTTATCTGGCTGGGGGCGTTTTATGTCGTATCACTGCTGGGCGAGAGCGCCTGGCTGGTTAAGGCGATACGGAGGTCCACGGAAGGTTCCCCCGGTGGGGGCATCGGTGCCTGGGCGATGCTCAAGTAGAGGTATTGCCGACGCCGATGGTACGTTAGGTCGGCAGGGACGTTCCCCGCTGCGCGCCCTCGGCGCAAGCGGAAGTCCGCCCGTGCCTTAGCCGACAGAGGCGCGGGAAAGGGACAACTTGATCCTGGCCGCGGCCAACCTGATCCAGAAGCTTTCCGACCACCCCTGGCCGGGATGCCGGGTGAGCGTCTTTGGGCTTAAGCTTACGCTGATGTCCAACGGCATTGCGGCCATGCTGCTGGCGGCGGCAATCCTGCTGGCAGCGGTCCTGCCGCTGGCGCGGCGGTGGCGGAGTGTCCCCCGCGGCGGGGTCAACGTGCTGGAGCTGATCGTGGTCTTCATCCGCGACACAATCGCCCGCCCCGCGCTGCACGACAAGGCCGATGCATTCCTGCCGCTGCTTCTGACGGCCTTTGTCTTCATCCTGACGGTCAACCTCGTCGGCATCCTGCCGCTGGAGCCGCTGTCGGAGCTTGTGGGCCTGCCCAAGATCGGGGGGGTGGCGACCTCGATTCCCAGCGTCTGCGGCGCCCTGGCCTGCATCACGTTGTTCACGATCATCGGCGGCGGTCTGAAGACCCAGGCCCTTCACCTTCATCACCATCGCGGCTGGCCGATGTTGCTATGCGCCATCCTTTCTCCGGTAACGTGGTTGCGAAGCCTCGGACCCTCCATCCCGGGCCTGGCGGGCAAGTTGCTGACCGTTCCTCTTGCGCTGCTGGAATTCGTCGGCGTGCTGGCCAAGTGCATGGCGCTGATGATTCGTCTCTTTGCCAACATGCTTTCCGGCCACGCGCTGCTGGCGGTGATAATGATGTTCATCGTCCAGGCCGCGGAGCAGCAGGTGGTGCGGGTGCTGTACGTGGGACCCTTCTGCATTGCCGCCAGCGTGGTCGTCGACCTGATGGAGCTGCTGGTGGCTGGATTGCAGGCGTACATATTCACGTTCCTGACGGCGACGTTCCTTGGACTGTACGTTGAGCCGGCGCACTGATGGCGCCCCCGGGCGATTGTCCGGCGGGGCCAGGCACGGAGAACACCAAGGCCCGCGCATGAGGCGACGGGCCGAGACGGGAGACAACGATGAGCACGACCTTGAGAATTGCAGTGACGTTAGCGGCCGTTCTGGCAATCGCCGCCCCAGCGCTGGCTGAGCAGCCCGCCGGTGCGGCCGAGCAGGGCGCTGTGACCACCCCGGGCGCCACCATCGGCAAAGGCGTGGCAATCGTGGGCGCATGCATCGCCGCGGCGGCGGCCATCATCGGCGGCGCCGTGGGCATCAGCCGCATCGGGCGCGGGTGCGTGGAGTCCATCGCACGCCAGCCGGAGGCCTCCGGTGCGATGTTCGCCCCGGTGATCATAACCGCCGCGATGGTGGAGGGCGGCATGCTGTTCGCCGTGGTGGTCTGCCTGCTGGGAGTGCTTCTGGCATGACCGTCAGCCGCCCCAAGGGGCATCGGAAATGACAGTGCATACTCGAATAGCCCCGTCCGTGCGGGTTGGGGCCTTGCTTGGCGCGTCGCTGCTTCTGCCAGCCGGTCAGGCCCTGGGCGCCGACGAGACGGGCGGCTTCTATCCCGGCGACCTGGGCCAGGCGATCGCCGCCGTGGTGATCTTCGTGCTGCTCCTGGTCATCCTTGGTCGCTGGGCCTGGCGGCCGCTGGTGGCGCAGCTTCAGCGGCGGGAGGAGTCCATCGCCGACGCGCTGAAGCGAGCCGAGCAGCGCGAAAAGGAAACGCAACGTCTGCTGGAGGAGCACCGCGCCCGAATGGAGGCCGTCGAGGGCGACGCGGAGCAACTGCTGGTCAAGGCGCGGCGCGAGGCCCTGGAGGCCCGCGGGCAGGTGCTGACGGCGGCGGAGGAGGAGTCGCGAAAGCTGCTGGACTCGGCGCGAGAGGAAATCAACCAGGCCAAGCGTGCCGCCCTTCGCGAGCTGCGCGCCTCGGCCGCTGAGCTTGCCGCCGATCTGGCAGCGGCGGTAATCGGCAGGACGCTCACCCCGGAAGACCACGCCCGCCTGCTTAATGAGTCGCTGGCGGAGATCAGCCGGCGTGGCGGAGAGGGCAAGTCATGACGGAGGCCCCGGAGCGGATCAGGAGCGTGATGGATCCCGCCGGCATGGCGCTGGGAGAGGTCTACGCGCAGTCGCTGCTGGAGATCGCCCCCGACAACGCCCAAGCCGAGCAGATCGCCCGGGAACTGGCGGCCGTCGCGGAGCTGCTGGACCAGGTGGCGGGCCTCAACGAACTTCTCTCACCCGGCATGCTCAGCCAGAAGACCCAGAGCGAAGTTGTGGCGAAGGTCTTCGCAGGCCGGGTGAGCCGGGAAGTGGAAGCCTTTCTGTCCGTGTTGGTGCTTAGGGGCCGCAGCAACCTGCTGAAGACCGCAGTGGCCGCGTTCCGCAGACTGCTCGATCGCCGCCAGGGGAAGGTGGAAGTCAGCGTCACGACGGCCGTGGAGCTTTCCGAGGGCCAGAAGGAGGCCCTCGCCGCCGCCCTGCGTGCCGCCATAGGCGCCGAGCCGCTGCTGGAGCTCAAGGTCAACAGGGACATCCTGGGCGGCGTGGTGGTGCATGTGGGCGACAGCGTCTACGACGCCTCGGTGGCGACTGAGCTGAAACGCATGAAACGGCGGCTGACCGGTCCTGCCGCCGCGTAGAGTCTACAGAGGGCCTGACCATGAAGTTCAGAGTCGATGAGATCGCCAGCGTCATCCGCGAGGAGATCGCCAACTACAAGCGGCAACTGGACGTCGTGCAGGTGGGACGGGTGTTGGAAGTCGGCGACGGGATCGCGGAGATCTTCGGTCTCTCGGGCGCGATGGCCGGAGAGATGCTGGTGTTCGGCAACGGTGTACAGGGACAGGTGTTCAACCTGGAGGAGAACTCCGTCGGGGCGGTCATTTACGGCCCCTGCGAGGGCATCAGGGCCGGTGACGCCGTCCGCGCCACCGGCAAGCTGCTGGAGGTGCCGGTGGGCGAGGCGATGCTGGGCCGCGTGATCGATCCGATGGGCAGGCCTCTGGACGGCGGCGGGCCGATCCGCGCCGAGCGGACGCGCCCGGTGGAGATGATCGCCCCGGGCATCGCCGCCCGGCAACCGGTCAACGAGCCGCTGATCACCGGTATCAAGGCCATCGACTCGATGACCCCCATCGGACGCGGGCAGCGCGAGCTGATAATCGGCGACCGCAAGACCGGAAAGACCGCCATCGCCGTCGACACCATCATCAACCAGAAAGACACCGGCGTCATCTGCGTCTACGTGGCGATAGGGCAGAAGGAATCGACGGTCGCGGCCGTGGTGGAGACGCTGCGGACCTGCGGGGCGATGGACCACACCATTGTCGTCTTGGCCTGCTCAAGCGACCCGGCGCCGCTTCAGTACATCGCACCCTATGCAGGCTGCACCATCGCCGAGCACTTCATGTACGCACAGGGCAGGGCGACGCTGGTTGTTTATGATGACCTGACCAAGCAGGCTGCCACATACAGGCAGATATCGCTGCTGCTCCGCCGCCCGCCGGGGCGCGAAGCGTACCCGGGCGACGTGTTCTACCTTCACAGCCGTCTGCTGGAGCGATCATGCAAACTGGCAGACCAGTACGTCATCGTCCCCAAGAGCACGCCCTCCGACGCGCAGGCCGAGGGCGTGAATCGCAAGGTCTACGAGGGGCCTTTGGGCCACAAGGCCGCCCAGGAGGCCCTCGGGAACTTCGACTCACCGGCCGGCTACAGGGTCCACAAGCTGCCCGCCTCCGGCGGGTCGCTGACGGCGCTTCCGATATGCGAGACGCAGGAAGGCGAGGTCTCCTCCTACATCCCCACCAACCTGATCTCGATCACCGACGGGCAGATCTACCTGGAGCCGGGACTGTTCTTCTCCGGCGTGCGTCCCGCGATCAACGTGGGGATATCGGTCAGCCGCGTGGGCTACAAGGCCGCCTACAAGGCAACGAAGGACGTGGCCAAGAGCCTGCGACTGGACCTCGCCGCCTACCGCGAGTTGGAGGCCTTCTCGCAACTGGGGATGGAGCTGGACCAGGCCTCTCAGCGCCAGCTCGACAGGGGCGCGCGCATGGTCCGACTGCTCATCCAGCCGCAGTACAAGCCCCAGCCGGCGATGGACCAGGTTATCGAGATATACGCCGGCACCGCAGGTCATCTGGACGACCTGCCGCTTGAGGAGATCAACCAGTTCGCCACCGGGCTGGTGGAGTACGTCAAGGAACGTTATCCGGACTTCTATGCCCAGCTCCAGGCGGAAAAGATCCTGCCCGGGGATCGCGAGAGGCAACTTGCGGCGATCGTCGGGGAGTACAAGACGACGGCGTACAGGGAAACCCGACATCCCCGCCGCAGCGAGGCGAAGGCGGCTGCGGATATGCCCTCAAGCGGTGCGGACAGGCCCGCCGAGACACTGGTCACCAACAGCGCCTAGGCGGGGGAATGAGAGCCCGCGCCTCGGAGGCAAGGGCAATTGAGACGGAAAGGCTGTCGTAGCGAATGGCCAAGGCACGGAGAATTCTGAAGCGGGTCAAGGCCGTCAGGAACATCCGCACCGTCACGCGGACGATGGAGATGGTGGCCTCGGCGCGATTCAGGAAGGCGCACGACGGCGCCGTGGCGACGAGGCCCTACACCGATCACCTCACCGACCTGGTGGGAGACCTGCTGGCCCGCAGCGGGGAGGGGGTGCTCCATCACCCGCTGCTGGAGGAGCCTGCCCGCGTCACGTGCGACGTGCTGATGGTGCTGACCAGCAACGCCGGCCTGTGCGGGCCGTACAACGCCTTGGTCCTTGCCACGGCGAGGGAGCGGCTGAAACAGTTGCAGGCCGCCGGCGGCCAGGTGTCCGTTCAGGTGGCCGGAAAACGCGGCGTGCAGCACTTCCACTACCTGCGGATCAAGGTGGACAAGGCGTACCTGGACTCCAAGCACGCCCCAAGCTACGAACAGGTCGCGGAAATGGCCGATGCGTTCATGGAAGACTTCCTCGCCGGGCGGATTGGCGGCCTGGAGGTTGCCTACACGCAGTACTTCCGTTCCGGGCAGCAGTCCCCGGCCGTTGCGCAGTTGCTTCCGCTTTCGCAGATCGAGCCTCCGCCGCGGCCCGACGGACGCCGGGCGGCGGAATACGAGTTCCTGCCCTCCCCGCGGGAGCTGCTGGACTGTCTGTTGCCGGCCGTCGTGCGCTTGCGGCTTTATCAGTGCTTCCTCGACGCGGCCGTCACCGAGCAGGTTTCCAGGATTCGCGCGATGCGGGCCGCGACGGAGAACGCCGACGAGATGATACACGACCTGACGGTGCTCTACAACCGCACGCGCCAGGCACAGATCACCACCGAGTTGGCCGAGATCATTGGCGGGGCGGCCGGAGTGGCCTGACATGGCAAATAAGGGAAAGATCATCCAGGTAATCGGTTCCATCTTCGACGTGGAGTTCCCCGAAGACCAGTTGCCGCTGATCTACAACGCCTTGAAGGTGGAGCACTCCGACTCATCGGCCTCTATCAACCTCACTGGCGAGGTGCAGCAGCATCTGGGCGGCGGGAAGGTCCGCTGCGTGGCCCTGGGCAGCACCGACGGGTTGCGGCGCGGCATGGAGGTCCTCGACACCGGCGGGCCGGTGAGGATGCCCGTCGGTCCGGGAGTGCTGGGAAGGGTGCTCAACCTGCTTGGGGAGCCTATCGACGGCCGGGGGCCTGTGGTGGCTGAGGAGTACCGCTCCATCCACGCTCCGCCGCCGAAGTTCGAGGCCTTGGTGCCCAAGAGCGAGCTGTTCGAGACGGGGATCAAGGTCATCGACCTGCTTGTGCCCTTCGTCCGCGGCGGAAAGACCGGGCTGTTCGGAGGCGCCGGTCTGGGCAAGACCGTCATCATCCAGGAGCTGATCGCGCGGATAGCCACCAAGCACGGGGGGTACAGCGTGCTGGCGGGCGTCGGCGAGCGGACCCGCGAGGGCAACGACATGTGGCTGGAGATGCAGGAGACCGAAATAGGCTCCACGGGCAAGAAGGTCATCGAGAGGACCGCGATCGTGCTGGGGCAGATGAACGAGCCGCCGGGGGCCCGTCTCCGCGTGGCGCTGTCGGCGCTTACGGTGGCGGAATACTTCCGCGACACCGGGGCCGAGACGCTGCTGTTCATCGACAACATCTTCCGCTTCTCGCAGGCCGGCAGCGAGGTCTCGGCGCTTCTGGGGCGGATGCCCTCTGCCGTGGGCTACCAGCCGACGCTGGCCACCGAGATGGGCCAGCTCCAGGAGCGGATCACCTCCACCAAGGACGGCGCGATCACCTCCGTCCAGGCGGTCTACGTGCCTGCCGACGACATGACCGACCCGGCGCCGGCGACGGCGGTGACGCACCTGGACTCCTTCGTCGTGCTGGAGCGGTCGATAGTGGAGAAGGGCATCTACCCCGCCATCGACCCGCTGGCAAGCTCCTCGCGCATCCTGGACCCACAGTACGTCGGACCGGAGCATTACCAGACGGCCCGGCGGGTGCAGCAGATCCTCCAGCGATACCGCGACCTGCAGGACATCATCGCCATCCTGGGCGTGGACGAGCTGAGCGAGGAAGACCGCCAGGTCGTCGCCCGGGCCCGGCGCATCGAGCGCTTCCTCTCGCAGCCGTTCTTCGTGGCCGAGGTGTTCACCGGCAAGCCCGGCAACTTCACCCCGCTCAAGGA
>Ga0315291_10007258_pt1 | contig 13728 bp, 11 predicted proteins | sample YL17G12_20_MG_FD_203070 | JGI IMG/M metagenome (GOLD analysis project Ga0315291, IMG submission 203070) | Sediment microbial communities from Yellowstone Lake, YNP, Wyoming, USA - YL17G12_20 | ecosystem: Environmental > Aquatic > Freshwater > Lake > Sediment | place: USA: Wyoming | collected...
CTAGCAACTCGAAAGATCTCTGGCGGGCCATCAACCAGCATCGAGTTTTTCGGCTCCAGGCTGGCCCAAACCCGGTCAATCCCCGGCTCGCCCCGCATCTGCCCAACGACACACAGCAGCTTCAAGACCGGCTCGTCGTGGTGGAGCGTGAAAATGCGGAGCTACGGGCCGCCTTGGGCTTCGAGCGGTCAAAATTTGACGAGATTCTCGGACTTCTTCGGGCAGGGGTCATGGCTACCCCCGGTGCTCCTGGCCTGGCCTCCAAGTTCGCAGCCGCTACCCCAGACCTTGGTGTGGTCGAGGTAGCGACCCCGACTTTCATCCCATCGACCATCAAGAGCGACTCCAGCGAGTCCCGGGTCACGGTCCAGGAGGGGGCTTCGGAAAGTGGCGCGGTCTCGGATGCTCGGACGGCACTCAGGAAGATGCGTCGGAACGAATAAACCTTTTGCGGAAATCCCCCCGTAGGAGATCTTCATGCACCCTCGCCAAGCCTCCGTCCTCGCTCAAGCCAACGACCTCGTGAACCGTCTCGCTGCCAAGAAGCAGACGGAGAAGAAGCAGCAGGCGGGCGGCAAGACGTCCGTACCCGTGCTGTGGAAGTACACGGACCCCGATTCGAGCCAGGACTTCTACCTGACCGAGCGGAAGAACACCGTGAAGAGCCCCTACTCGGGCAAGAGCTTCTCCGCGAAGCCCGAGAAGTTCAACATGGGCGACGTGACCAAGGAACTGAAGACGGACGCGAAGGCCGAGAAGGCGAAGTGACATGGCTCGCTCGGATGTCCCGGTTCTCACCGACCCTCTGAACTACGACCCCGTGGAGCATGGTCCGCCGTACATCCCAGTCAGAGAGGACATCAGGCCCATGAAAACTGCGATGGTCAAAACCGCCGTGAAAGCGATGGTCGATCGTGAGGCAGCCGCCGTCGGCCAAGAGATCGAGCAGCTCTTCACCCACTTCCTCTCTGACTACGGTCAGGCGGGGTCGGCGGAGCTGGCGGTTCTCCTGGCAGCTCTCCGGGCGGAGGCTCTCATCCACCAGGCTCATCACTGGGGGACCAAGGGGCCCCAGTTTTACGGGGACCATCAGCTCTACGACCGCGTGTACAGCGAGGTCTTCGGGATGGTCGATGGGCTCGCAGAACGTGCTGTGGGCTCGGGACAGGTGGTGCTGGTGCATCCCCTCCTCCAGGTCCATCACATGTCGGGCTTCGCCAAGTCCTTCTACCGGGACGCCCCGGTGGTGCCCAGCCCCGAGGAGATGGCTCTCCTCTCGCTTCGGGCAGTTCTACGGTTCCTCGTCCTCCTGAACATGGCCTACGCGGCCCTGGAGACGAAGGGTGGTCTTTCCCACGGCACGGACAACTTGCTTCAGGGGCTCGCAGACGACCACGAGAAGCTCGTCTACCTGCTCAAGCAGCGGACCTCGGCCGACGAAGTTCGGACGGCGAGCACCAAGCCGTCCCTCAGTGACCCTGCGTGGAAAGCGTAGGGACCAAACCCAAATGGAGATCAAATGGCATCAGAGCATAAGCCCGGAGTGGGCCTCGACGTAGGCACCATGAACATCGTCTCCGCTCGTCTGAGCGGGGAGAAGGTCGTCACCAAGAGGGTGCGCGATGCCTTCATCGACCTCGACCTGGAGGCCAAGAAGACCCTCCGCCTCTCGAAGGTCAACTACGTCGAGGAGGCAGGCAACCTCATCGTTCTCGGCGACTCGGCCCTGACGATGGCGAATCTCTTCAAGCGGGAGGTCCGTCGGCCGCTTGCCCGGGGTGTCATCTCGGCGGGTGAGCTGGAAGCCCAGAAGATCCTCTCGCTCCTCGTCTTCAACGTCCTCTCGCATCCGGTCATCGAGAACGAGCACTGCTTCTACTCCGTGCCCTCTTCGCCGATCGACGACCCCGAGCAGGATGTCGTGTACCACCAGGAGGTCTTCAGGAAAATCCTGACGGAACATGGGTACATGCCCCACCCGATGAACGAGGCGATGGCCATCGTCTACTCCCAGTGTGCCCGGGAGAACTTCTCCGGTCTTGCCGTGAGCTTCGGCTCCGGCATGTGCAACGTCGCTTTGGCCTACCAGACGGTGAAGGGCATGGAGTTCGCTCTCGCCCGGGGTGGGGACTACATCGACGGCCACGCGGCCAAGGCGATGGGTTCCACAGCGTCTCGCATGTGCTCCATCAAGGAGAAGGGCGTGGACCTGGCCAACCCCCAGTCGCGGGAGGAAGAGGCCATCGTTCTCTACGTCCGGGCGCTCATCAAGTACTGCCTGGAGAACATCGCAGGCCAGTTCCGGCGGGTTCAGAACACCATCAACCTGCCTGAGCCCGTCCCCTTCATCATCTCCGGGGGTACCACGAAGGCGGGCGGGTTCATCGCGGTCTTCAAGGAGGAGTTCGAGGCGATCAAGAAGCGGGGGTTTCCGATCCCCATCAGCGAAATCCGTCTCGCCACCGACCCCATGACGGCGGTGGCCGAGGGGCTCTTGATCCTCGCAGGCGAGGAGTACGTCGAGTGAACCCGTGTATTACTACCTGACCTCAGCCATCAAACGACGAGCCATCCTGGAGCTGAAGGACAGCTTCTCGCGGCACCCCATTTACTCGAAGGTCGTCCCGTTCATCCAGAACAGGTTCTCGTTCACCGAGCGGCCTCAGATGGGCATCGTCGTGAAGGGGTCGAGCGCCAACAAGGTGTCGCTCAGCGGCGACAACTTCATCGGCAACGTCCAGAGCTACGTCATGCTGGGGTATGTGGGACAACCGACGTACCCCATCGAGTGGGTGCGCGAAGATCTCAATGCCATCCGAGAGAACGAAGACCGGATGCCGACCGCTCCTGGGATCTACTACATCGAGATCTTGACGGTCCCCGAGAACCCTCAGACGCCGGGGACGTTTGTGGTGGACCCCCTGCTCACCGTCACAGGGGAACCTTTGCTGCGGTTCGAGTCTGGGATCGAACGGGAGGCCCAGCTAGAGAACCCCCCTACGAAGGGCACTGTGCGTTTGTGGGTCAACGACCGGCTCATGCTCAGTGAGGGGAAAGACTACACGATCGACTACAAGACGGGGGCTGTTACGTTTCTTAGCCGCTTCGCCCCCCAAGAGACGGTGACTGCGGACTATCGTTTCCCCATCCCGAGTCAGGGGCCCTTCGAGTTCCAGTGGAACACCGCGGACTTCAAGACCCTTCCGGGGGTTGTCTTGGCGTTCGGGAAGAGGGCCCGTCTAGGGGACAAGGTGGCGGTGAAGATCAACCCAGACCGAGAGGATACCGCTCTCGCCTACGGTGGGAAGTTCGAGGTCAGTCTCGATCTCGATGTCCTCTCCCAGGACACGACGGCGACCGAAGAGATCGCGGACTTGTCGGTCATGTACCTTTGGGGGGAGAAAAAGCCGTACCTGGAGTTCGAGGGGATCGAGATCGTGGACATCTCCATCGGTGGGGAGGCCGAGGAGACCTACGACGAGACGGCGGACATCAACTACTACACAGCCAGTCTCTCCATCCAGTTCCGTGCGGACTGGGAGATCCACGTTCCCCTGCCCTTGACCATCTCGAAGGCCACCACCACGCAGTTGGATGGTTCGGATGGGCTGGTTTTCGCAGGTCCAAGCACTCTGCTCTTCACGACGTTCCCTACCATCGTCGGTAGAAACAACGATTTCGAGCGGATCGCCTGACCCCAAATTTAGATCGGAGCCCTTTCATGCCCAAATACGTGTTCGAGTGCCAAAACGAGCAGTGCAACTGCCGGTTCGACCGGGTACTCAAGATGGGGGACCACCCCACGCACACCTGTCCGTCCTGTGGAGAAGCGGCTCCTCGGTGCCTCGAAGGTGAAGGCTTCGCCTTCGATTTCAAGGTCGGGGAAGCCCAGCAGGGCAATTCGGGCGTCCACAAGGAGGACTACCCGACCGCCGATCACGCGGTAGGCAGGTCCGCCAACAGCCGTTGGGCAAGCTACCAAATCCGCAAGAATGTGAAGGAAGAGGCCCGAAAAGGGGGCGAAACCCATGCACTCATCCGTCACGATGGCGACGGGTTCGTCGAGTACGAGGCGATGTCGAAGGAGAAGCGGGAGGCCAGGAAGCAGGCAGCGCCCAAAGTCCTGAAGGCGTTGCAGGCAGCGAAAGAAGGTAGGGCGGGGGGTCGATAAAGCACTGTTTCGCTGGTCAAGGATGAAGTCCGAGCCTGCCGCAGGCCCGAGCGAACCCAGATCAAATCGGATCGGAGCTACGGGCACCCAGACCGATAAACCCGGATCAGATCGAAGTACGCCCTACCACTAGGAGACTCGGATGGCTCTTGGACCGTTCATCAGCTACGTCCCGCCGGGGGTTTACACCCGCACGCTGACCGAAGCGAACGTCGCGAACATCGTGGCTGGTCTTCGCATTCCCGTCGTCATTGGCGTCGGGCAAGAAGAACTGACCCAGAGCGATGTCGAACTCGTTCGCGGAAGCTCAGCGACCGTCGATCAGCAGATCAACAATGAGGACGTGAGCCTGGCGTGGGTCGTGGACTCCACGAACCCCCAGAATCTCATCCTCGGTACCCAGGACGGTACCCGCACGACCTTCCAGGTCCGCAACCGTCCCATCGTGGATGGCCAGGGCTTCGGCCGGGTCACCAACGACATTCGCACTGTCACCGTCACGGTGAACGGTGTGCCGGTGTCTGTGGGCTCGTTGAACGGTCAGAAGGGGCTGGTCACCCTCCAGGTGCCCACGCAGCCGACGGACCTCGTTCGCTGCACCTACTTCTTCCACCGGGGAGATACGGCTTTCACGGATGACGTGTCGGCTCAGGTGACGAGCACGGCTGCTCAGATCACCTCGCCAGGCTTCGCCCCCTTCGACATCACGACGGGTACGAACGACTCCTTCGACCTGACCGTCAACGGGGTGGACTACTCCGTCACGTTCGCGTCGGGTTCGACAACGGCAACGGGGCTCAAGAGCCAGATGGATGCGGCCGGCATCCTGAACTTCTCCACGGCGGTCTTCACGGACAACCAGGGCCTCGATCACCTGCTCTTCACGGCCACCCAGAGCATCACGATCGGGTCCGGAAACGCCAACGGACCTCTCGGCTTCACGCCGGGCACGGCCACCAACCGCAAGACGACCTTCCAGGTCTTCAACCGGCCCATCGTGGACGGCAGCGGCGGCGGAACGACGACGACGGACACCTCGAAGGTCACCGTCAAGGTCAACAACGTCCAGGTCATCCCCTCGGCCGTCGATGGCGCAAACGGCACGGTGACGCTGGGCTTTGCCCCGACCGTGGGTTCGACCGTCACGGTCACCTACTGGGCGAACACCTGGCAGGACACGTTCGACTACCTCCCCAACACCCTGGTCACGTCGGTAACGCGCTGCGGCATCTCGCCCGGCCGAGCCGACTACATCCAGGGGCAGGACTTCGTGATCGCGAACCCGAGTTCGGACGTGAGCATCGTCCACTGGGGTACGAGCGTCTCTGTCACCTCGGGGACGACCTCGGTGGGCGCGGAGCCGTTCGACAACACGCAGGTCATCCCGTCGCTCAACGACGACAAGCTGTACCTCGGGGGCTGCGACCGGTTCGTGGACAACACCACGATTCCTGCGACCGTCAGCTCGACGCAGTTCTTCCTGCCGGAAGTGCCCACGACGGGCAACGGACGTGACACGACGTTGGGTGTCGCGCTCTACACGTCGGTCACGAACGGCAAGCAGGACGTCATCACCAACCGTCCCGACCTCGTGGTCGTGCGAGTGGGCCGCAACCTCCGTGACGCCCTCAACCGTCCGGCGGCCACGGTCATCGCGGTCGATGGTGTCAACCGGCTCATCACGCTGAAAGACCCGGTTCCGCCGGACCACATCGCGTACGCCTCCTTCTACTACAACCGGATCGTGGACGACACCTACCTCCTCACCTGCACGGTCCCCGGGCCGGTCGGAGCGGGGCAGTACACGGTGTTCTCGACGACCCAGAACGCGAGTCTGTACCAGGCTCGGTTCGGAACGAAGACGGGCTTGCCCCAGGTGGTCCAGTGGCCACGAGGGGTCGAGCAGATCCCGGATGCGTTCCACGCGGGCACCGGCACGCCGGTCAGCGAAGTGGTCACGGTGCTCTTCTCGATGGCCCCCGCATCGAACGCGGTCTACACGAACAAGGGCCAGGGCCCGTACAGCTTCTTCACGACGTACTCGTCCACCTGGACGACGAAGCTGAACGGCACCAACTACGCGACCAACCTGACGACGGCGGCTCCGGCCTACCTCATCGGTGGGCACGTCGTGCCGATCCAGACGGGCATCGACACCGGGAAGATCAACATCCCGGTCGCCTCCAACACGTTGAACGTGAAGATCGATGGTACGGTCTACCCGGTCACCCTGCCGACGGGCAACCAGACCCGGGCGGCGATCACCGCAGCCATCGACGCGGCAGTCGGTTCGGCGGTGTCGAGCAGCCTCCAGATCGGCCCGATCACCGGCGACATCGTGTTCGTCATCAAGAGCCCCACGACTCCGGGCGCTCTGCCTGGCGGCCTCGATGCGGTCTCGACGGTTCGCATCGAATCCGGAACGGCAGAAGGCGTCCTCGGCTTCGTTGCTTTCGCCTCGGCGGCAGGTACGACGGGTTCCATCAACAAGGCGGCAACCCTCCTCGGAACTCTCGCGGGTCCGTTCAACATCACGACGGGTCTCAACGACACCCTGAAGTACCGCCTCAATGGGACGGACTTCGCGGCTACTCTGCCGGCGGGTGTTGCGGTGACCACGGCGGCGGTGGCTGCTGCCATCAACGCGGTGACTCCGGGTGTGGCTTCGGCCGGCACCCTGGCGAACCTCGACAAGCTCCGTCTCCTCTCGACGGTCAACGACGCCACCTCGTCGCTGGTCATTCTCGACGGCAACGCGAATGCGACCTTCGGGTTCAACCAGAACGACTCGGCTTCGCAGACGCTCGTGACTCCGGCCGAAGTCGTGAACAGCCTGATGAACACGGCTGGCTTCCAGACGGATGGTTTCGCCTACCCGGACGAGATCAACGGCGCCACGTACATCACCATCGAGTCGCTCACGGTCGGCCTCACCACGTCGTCGGTGGCGTTCGTCACCTCGGCGGGAACGGCCTTCAACACGAGTACGGGTGTGCGGATCACCCCAGGCGTGGACGGGGACAACGGCGAGGACACCCAGCAGATCTACACGGTCTCCTCGAACAACCCGGCCGGGTCGGCAGGCACGGGCATCCCGGGTCAGACCTACACGGATTCCCGTACGGGCCTCCGTTTCACGGTTCTGCCCTCCGCGGTGGGCGCCTACACGAACGGTGGCTCCTTCACCCTGACCGTCTCGCCGACCTTCGTGGTCGATCCGAGCCGGCCGTACTACGCGGTGCCGGGCCTGGAGACGACCGTGTTCAACACGGTCGGCGTCGCCGTGAACGACACGGCAAGCCTCCAGACCTTCAACCCGGGTGGCGTGGAGCCCGCCGTTGGGGACTTCTACTTCATCACCTACCAGTACATGAAGCAGGACTTCTCGACGCAGCTCTACCGGCAGATCAAGTCGATCGAGGCGGCGTACGGGAAGACCTCGGCGGAGAACCGGGTCACCCTGGCGGCCTACCTCGCCATCTTGAACGGGGCCATCCTCGTCGGGATCAAGCAGGTGCTCAAGGTCCCGAACACCAACCAGGCGAACGACCAGGCGTTCATCGCGGCCATCGACGAACTGGCGACACCGCTTCCGGGCAACATCAAGCCGGACATCCTGGTGCCCCTCTCGACCTCGACGGCTGTGTACTCGTACCTGACGCAGCACGTCGAGATCATGTCGAACATCCGCAACCAGTCGGAGCGGATGGGCATGATCGGCTTCGCTTCGGGGACGACGCCCTCGAACGCGCAGACGATCGCCAAGGCTCTGAACTCGAACCGCATCGTCGCCTACTACCCGGATTCGGCGGTCATCACCCTGACCGACGAGCTGGGCCAGAGCTTCGAGCAGCTCGTGGACGGCTGCTTCTTCGCATCGGCGATGGCCGGTGCGGTCGTCTCGGCCTCGGTGGACGTGGCGACTCCGTACACCCGGCGTCGCATCCAGGGCTTCACCCGCATCCCCCGGATCCTCGACCCGGTGGAAGCGAACCAGACGGCGGTGGCAGGAATCACGCTCCTGGAGGACTTGGACCCCATCATCAGGGTTCGCCAGGGCCTCACCACCAACATGACCAACGTGCTCACGAGGCTCCCGACGGTCACTCAGATCGCCGACTTCGTGCAGCAGCAGAGCCGCATCATCCTCGACGCCTTCATCGGGACGAAGTTCCTGGCGAGCCGTACGAACGAGGTCAACGTCACCATGACGTCCCTCTTCAAACAGCTCATGGCGGCGGAGATCGTCGGTGCCTTCACGGGCATCAACTCGACCATCGACGCCGAAGACCCGACGGTGATGCGCTTCGAGGCGTACTACCAGCCGATCTTCCCACTGCTCTACATCGTCATGACGTTCAACCTCCGCGCGAGGCTCTGACCGGCTGATGGAAGGCAGAGGGCTGGCTAACCCCGGCTCTCTGCCTTTTCCTATTTGGGGGTCGCATGTCCCAGAATGATCCTTGTGCCCCCATCTGGGCCCCACACATCTGCAAGCATCTGGTGGACTACCTGATGCCGATCGGGAACACGGGGGTCGGTTACGTGGCACAACTCCCGGCCATTTTGCGGATTTGGGGTCCCGAGTTCACAGCCGAAGACCGACACCAAGCGGAACTTCGAGCGGCCTCTACTCTCGCCCAGACAGCTCTCATTCGAGGTGTGTCCCTCCAGTTCTTGAGGTTGGCGATCCCTTGGGATGAGGCGACGACGGCGGCCTTCTTTGGGATCACGGTCCCCCAACTCCAAGCCTACGAGGCCGAGACCGTGCCCCTCCCAAGGGATGTCTGGGTCGAGCTGGCAGACTACGTGGCGAAGCTCGATGGCCGGAGCCACTACGAATGTTCACCCCCAAACCCCGCGGAAAACTGGCAACCACGGTTCGTCCGGGTCTATCCAGACTTCCCGCAGAAATCGAACAACAAAGAGTCCCCTCCCGGGTGTACTCCCTGTTGAATGGTTCCGATCCAACTCGGTATCTCGCTCGACCCCAAGGCCCCCGTGGTCCTGGAGGATGCTGTCACCTTCGAGACGGGTGCCAGTCTCCAGCAAGTGCGTGACCCTGCGACCTTTGCCTACAACCATCATGGGCCTGGGTTTGGGGACGCGCATCCGGGGGCATTGACGGCGTTTTTCGAGGACTTGGTGCTGGGTAGGGCATTGCCGACCCGGTTCGTCGCGCACCGGGTGGACGGGATGGACACGGTGGTTGCGATGGCGCTCTTTCTTCACCGGGAGCTGGCCATCGAGCCTCGAACGCCGGGTTTCGTGGCCTCCGTGGACTTTCTGCACCGTCGGGGGCTGACGGTGGTGGGGCATGTGGACCGGGACATGGAGCAGATGGTCTACCTGCTCAACGACGCTCCGGAGGGGCCCGACCCAGACTGGCTTCAGCGGGCTCTCGGGTGGGTCCGGGACTATCTCCTGAAGGGCGAGGTGCCGGGGTATGCCCGAGAGGCCCGGCTGCGCATCGTTGAAGTCGGGACCAATGGCTTCGTGGTCGCTACGACCGAGGAAACGCAGCTTCTTCGGGCCTGGATCGAGCTGTATCGGAAGGGCTATTTGCGGGGGGCTGTCTTCGGCAAGGACGTGGAAGGGCGTCGCCCGGTCCTCATCAGCCGCAAGAGCGCCTACGTGGAGCTGGACCTGGCAAAGGCGGCGAGCATCCTGAACGAGATGGAAGCTGCAATGGGGGAGAACCCTGGGTGGTCCGTGGACGGGATGTGGCTGTCGGGGCCGCCCCAGGGGACGTACGTGCTCCCAGCTCATCTGCTTTCGGTGCTGACGCGGGTGTGAAGATCCTTTCGTTGCTTCTGTAGGGTGTGCCACAGCTCAGAACGGTCACTATCGGAACGGACGGGAACATCGACTACGTCGAGACCCCGGACGGGGTGCGGTACGCCCTCGGTACGACCTCTGTGCTCCAGCTCGTGACGAAACTCGTTGTGGGGCGCCGTCGTCGAGAAGCTCTGGACTTGTTCCTCAAGGATGGACAAGCGATGGTCCTCCTCGACGTGGACGCGATGTTCGACCTCCTGGTGCCCCGGCGGGCTCGGTGGGCCACTACTTCACTTATCCCCGGGGCAAATCAAGAAGCTCCCCTTCGAGGTGAACACATGGATCCCAAAGCGTTCGTGCAAAGGCTCGCGTACATCGAGCAGCAGGTGGCCCTTCTTGGCAAGGGTCCAAACCCCCAGGCGGCCAAGAATCTCCAGGCTGCCATCGGCAGCATCAACCTGCCTGACTTCGGCGACCAGTCGAAGAACGACTCCTTCATGGGTCTCGGGCAGCCCAAGGTCGATACGGTCGAGGATCCGGGGGCGTACACGCCTCCCCCCGCCGTGACGCACCCACTGGGCAAGTCCGCGAGCTTCGCGACCCTCCAGGGGAACATGAAGCTGGCAGAGGAGATCGTCGATCATGTCCGCGAGACGGACGTGAAGATCGATGCTCTCGTGACGGCAGGTCGCCGATTCAACGCCTCGAAGGCCCGTGCTGACTTGCACATGGTCGTCGCGGCCCTCACCGACATGATGCGGCAGGTGGACCTTGCCGAGCCCTGGACGACCGGGGACATGCTCCAGCTCGCGAAGCGGGCCGAGGAGATCCACCAGCTCTTCTCGTCGGCCAAGGTCTGAACCGAACCATCCACCTTCGGGGAGTGACATCAGATGCCTGTCGATACGAAGAACTACATCTACCGCATGGGTACGGCTCCGAACACTCGGGCAGCCGTGTCCCAGAAGAACAAGGTCTACGGCTACTCGGTGGCCTCCGGCGGTGACCAGGGCTTCAAGCAGCTCGGGGCCATCTCCGAGTTCGGCCATGACGAGTCCCGGACCATCGACGCCATTCGTGGCGTCGGCTTCGGCGACATGGTCGCCGAGCTGGTGCCGGGTGTCACGGAGCCAATGACCCTCACCCTCAACAAGACCCTGCTCTACACGGCCAACCTCTTCCAGATGGTCGGCTACAAGGGTGGGATCGACGGCCTCGTCCGGTCGCTCCGGCACCACCGGTGGCCGTTCGACATCAAGCAAGAGCTGGTCTTCTCCGAGATCGCGAAGCTCGATGGCATCTCGACTCCGGCAGCGACCATCGTTCCAGGTTCGGGCAAGACGTCAGGGACGTCCACCAACATCCTCACCCCCATCGTGGCCCTGTTCACGTACTTCGAGGGGTGCTGGTTCAACAGCTACTCGGCCTCGTTCACGTCGGACGCGGCGATGGTCGCCGAGAACAGCTCGGTCACCGTGACGGACATCATCGACGGCCTTGGCCAGTACGGTGAGTTCATCGACACGGGCCTCGCCCCGAACGGCGCCTATGGTGCTCCGGGCAAGGGCTACTCAGCCCGGTTCGCTGGCGGCGCCGGCTCGTCCACGTTCTGATTCCGCCGAGTCCGGCGGCCTAGATGGGATCAAACTTGCACATACCCCCGAAGGTCCAAGTGTAGATACCCTCTTCGTCGCCGTACTCATCCAGATCCAAATCAAAGGAGATCAAAGATGGGAACGGTTTCTGCGAAGGAGCTTCTCGCTTCGCTCGACAAGGCCCGCAACATGGGTCTTGTCGAGGAGGCTTTCGACCTCTGTGGGCACAGCTTGATGGTCCGCAATCTTCGACCCACGGAGGTCGAGGCGGTTCTCGAAAGCTGCAAGGGGCTCGAAGACCTCCCCTACGTGAACGCCTACCAGCGGGAGCACGTCGCTCGGGCTATTTGCGAGCTGGACGGGTACGACCTCCGCGAGGTGGAGTTCATCGACGACGAAGAGCCCGACCCCAAGAAGCAGGGGTCGATGAAGCGTGTCCGGATCGAGCGCCACAAGTGGCTCAATGAGAGGGTGGTCATCACCTGGAGTCCGGAAGCCATCTTCACGGTCTACCGGAAGATTGGGGAGTGCTCGCTCAAGGCCGACAAGAAGGCCAAGGAAGGAGTCACGTTCCTCACAGAGGACGAGACACCGGAAGCCAGGTATCGACGAGTCCTGGGTGAGCTGAAGGAAGCCGAGGACGACGTTCCCGAGATGCTTCTCGACAAGACCCTCGAAGAGTTCGGGCTCATGCGGAAGTCCACGGCTGACGAGATCAAAGCAGCCCAGGACAAGCTCAACAAGCTCCGGGACGAAGAACTGGCTGCCGAGAAGGCTGCCGCGGAGGCTAAGGAAGCCGAGGAGGCTCAGCCCCTTTCCCCGGTCGCTGTGGCGATGGCTGCGAGGAAGCCCCTCAACCAAGTCGAGGAGGCTCCTCCCCCAGAGCGTATGGTCCCACGACAGGTCCAGCCGCCTCCCCAGGTGGTCCCGGCGCAGTCCGTGGCGGCAGTGGCCCCTTCGCCCAGAGCGGCCCAACTGGCGGCCCTGGAGGCCGATGCAGACTCCGTTGGCGTCCTGGCCGACCAGATGCTCGGTCAGGTGCCATACTCGCTCCAGAAGCCCTCAGAGGTGGCGGAGCTGGGTGGTTCCGCGCCGGTCATCGACCGGGAGGCTGCCGCTCGGGCTGCTGCCTCGATCATCGACCAACCGCCGGCAGCCGGCATCAACCCCCGGTTCCGTCCACCACCGCGGGGGTGATAGGTGACCCAACCGGCGGAGAACTACGAGGACGAACAGGAACGGCTGCTCCGAAAGCAAGAGGGGGAGCCGGACCCTGATGATGTCCGCATCGACATTCCGCAGGCCCCGGAGGTCAACCCCGAGGTCTACACGGATGTCACCCCCATGCTCTTCCGGTGCTTCCTGACGCAATACGCGGAAGTCAACGGCGTCAGCTTCGTGTTCAAGAGCCTGAACCAGCACGAGTTCGAGATGGTCCGCCTCATGAGCGGTTTCCAGGGTGAGCGGGTCACGGCTCGGTTCTGGGACTTGTTCCTGGCCCACGGGGTCTTCCTGATCGACGGTCAGAATGTTCTCGTGGACCGGCAAAGGTGGATGCCACGGATCGCCAACGCCTTCAGAGACATGCAACCGACGGCTCGGTCGAAGGTGATCCGGCACCTTTCGGAGCTGAATCGTCGAGCGGCCAACGCGACGACGCTGACCGAGGCGTACACGATGGAGCAGTACTCCCGGTACCGGTGGGCCCAGGTCCACGGCCTCGACCTGACCCTCTCGGCGGTCACTGGTATCGCCGGCACGGACCAGCTCGGTCTGAACTGGGCTCAGCTCACCTGGCGGGCCCTCAACTACTTCGAGGACTTGGCCCACACCCAGGAACGGGAGTGGGAGAACGCCAAGTTCATCGGCTCGTGCTCCGCCGGCAAGGGCATCCAGAAGGTCTACAGTCGGGACACGGACCGCCACCGGAAGGAAGCCGAGGACCGCATCGCCCGGAAGGACAAGGTTCTCCGGCACATCCTCGAAGGTCGCCCAATGGAGGACGACAAGACCCTCCGGCATGGGCAGGTCGTTCAGGTCGCCCAGACCGTCGAGCAGCTTGCCGACCAACTGGAGAAGTCCCTTCGTGGGGAGAAGGACTGGCACGACGAAGTGGTCGAGGCTCACGAGAAGAGAGTCGCAGACCAGTTCAAGCAGCAGCAGTCCCAGCTCCGTGAGATCGCC
>Ga0315291_10007259_pt1 | contig 13727 bp, 8 predicted proteins | sample YL17G12_20_MG_FD_203070 | JGI IMG/M metagenome (GOLD analysis project Ga0315291, IMG submission 203070) | Sediment microbial communities from Yellowstone Lake, YNP, Wyoming, USA - YL17G12_20 | ecosystem: Environmental > Aquatic > Freshwater > Lake > Sediment | place: USA: Wyoming | collected...
ATTTCTTTTGATGTAATTTGGTACGTTATTTTTAGCCGTTGTCCCATCATGAATCCTCCATATTGGGGTTTATGATGATATCATCGACAAACGGCTCTAATTAACTTGAATTATTATAATAAATGGATTATGGAGTGGGAAATTTTGCAAAATTGGTAGATAATCGGTTGTATAGTTGTAATGTGGTTGTAGTTGTTTTTTAGTCTGTTTTTATCGAAACCATGTCACCATGTCAGCAGTTCATAACTCATTTTGTCCGCATTCGCTTTTTTAAGCTATTGCTAATAGCGAAGGCTGTGTAATCGCCTATTCTTCCGCTGCCTGCCGTGTGGCGATGGGTACGTACCCTGCCTCCAAGCCCGGCGGCGGGGCTACAATCAGGGCAGGGTCAATTTCCGCCAGTGTTCCAATCGTCGGTGGCGTCAGGTAGTCGCGATCTCTCGTCCAGTGCCGGTGAAGTTTTTCCACGCGCTTCTGCAGAGCCTCCCGCTCGTCATCCGTTAAATCGGCGTTGAACAATGCAGGCTGGTCGGCGAATCGATACCAGTAGTACGTCACCATACTGCCGTCTCCTGGATGCGCCTGGAATGGTCCCGCCACAGGGCCGGGCTTCTTCCAGCAATTATCCTGATCGTCAGGAGTGACGTAGGGCTCAGAGGACCTCTCGGTAGGCCGACTGAAGCGAACATTGGCAAGTCCTGTTTCGGCCGGGACGTCTTCGGGGGCCACCACGACCCACTGCGGCTTCTTGCCATCCTCATTGACCAGGCGATAGTACTCGGACAGCGTCACCAGTGGACCATGCTTGGTGTCTCTTTTCGTAACCAGTTGTTTGTTCCACCGGTACCCAAAGGTACTTGAGTCAAGCGCCATGGGAGTCGCAAAAGAATTCCAGGCAAGAGGCACTCTTTCTTCCCGGGGGACAGTGGGTGTATATATCCTCCAGGTGGCTCCCCCTCGTCCTGGGAAGCTGTGTACAATAGCCCCCAGGGGGTCGATAGCGCCACTGGCCGGGGGGCCGCCCTCAAACCAGGCCTTCACGGCATCCCAGAGCGCCTTCTTATTGTAGGAGGTCACGCGGTGCACGACCACCGAATCGCTCTTCGGTCCTCGGGGGAACGAGGTGGGGGCGACTCGGGCGTAAGTATCCCCTTTGGCGTCAACGGATTGGACACTGGGGATATACTGAGTTTCCATCTGTAACGCCCTGTTGGGCTGGGAGGGACGGGTATCCAGAAACATGCCAGCCAGGCGAGGATCATCCACAGATGCGCGGGACCAGAAATAAGGGGTAAAGAAAGCAACCGGGCCTTTAAAGTTGCCCGTGTTTAGAAACAAGGTCCAGCAGTTGTTTCCAGTGGGAACGTTCTTGCCGGCCGTGGTGGATTTGGCCTCGGTCAGCGGAAGCGGGAGGTACCCGTAGCCGAACAATTCACCGCAGGTGCCCTGTTTCAGATTCAGGCCATCGGGGGGCCACAGCACCCAGGGGCTGAGTTGCGCCACACCGTACTTACCCATGGGATTATCCCAGTCCCTTCCTTTGCCGGCCCCGGGTCCGTTGGCCCATTCACTGAAATTTAGGGCCACCCCGCCCATAATGAACTTCGGCGTTTCCGTGGCAAATCGAGTGTCACGCCACCAGCCCAGGCCACCCTCGATATCGGAATAGAGTTTGTCAGGCTCGGGACCGTCATACTTAGCATGCATCCAGGTGCCGAACAGACCTGTCTGAAAACGATTCCCCGGATATTCCTGTAACAAAGGCCAGGCTGCTACATACATGGAGAACCCGGCATTATACGTCTCTTCAACTTTATCGTTAGGGACGAGCAGGTACCCGGCCATCTCTCCTTTCTGAATCTGATTGGCGGCGCCGATCACGGGTGTCAGAAGCAAGACGAACACGAGAGCCAGGCAGGAGCTGAACAATGTAAAAAACTTTTTCTTCAACATAAGGGAACCTCCAGCAACTATTTCTATTCCTCTGTTCGGGATTTGCCATTTAACTTCATCTGACATTTCCCATATTAAATGCTTGGCTACGCAATCAAGTCCTCCAGTTCTGCAATAATTACAAAAATTTTATCCAGATTGCAGTAATTCAAGGTCTTTTGTACGAATTTTACCGCTAGTTTTGCCAAAATCCAAACTCTTATCCTTAAAAATACTGTAGAAGCGTTATTTTTTGCAGACCTCAAGCGTTCCCTTATCAAAAAGTTAAGTTTTTCATCTATTTTCGGCATTAATCTAACGCCCTCCTGGCATCTATAATCTTCCGTTAACTCTGGTCTTTTAAGTCAATCACGATAGTGGGTCTGCAACAAAGAGAGTGGTAATGTTCTTTTACCGGCGAGACAACAAATTCTTTGATTACCCTTGTGTCATTCATTAAACTATTTAAAAATATAGTTACCCATTAAGGCAAAAAAGGCAGTAGTGGCATGATGATAGCGAATGTCTCTAGGCGTGCATTTCTCAGACAAACGATTACGTGGGGTTCTGCTCTGGCGTTAAGCAGGCTGTCCTTTGCGACGGACGAACAGGGCGCGAAATCCCGCGTCTCTTTGCGACAACGGAAGCCTAACGTTTTGGTCATCGTAGCCGACGACATGGGATATTCGGACGCTGGATGCTGTGGCGGTGAAATCATGACGCCCAATCTTGACCGACTGGCAGCTAACGGAATTCGCTTCACTCAGTGCTATTCCTCGGGCCGTTGCTGGCCTTCGCGGGCATCTCTTTTGACGGGCTACTACGCACAACAGATCCGCATGGATCCACCCCAGGGGCGATTGCCAGCCTGGACCTGCGTTGCGCCACACTATCTCAGGCCATTAGGATACCGTTGCTATCACTCCGGCAAGTGGCACCTAATGGGCGCACCCAAAGTTGTCGCGGATGGTGGGTTTGACCATTCCTACGTCCTGCATGACCACGACCGGTACTTCACACCGAAAAACCACGAACTTGACGACCAGCAGCTTGCTCCTATCGAGGAGGGGGCGAACTTTTATGTTACTACGGCCATCGCGAATTACACCATTGATTTTCTTAAAGAGCACGCTGAGAAGCATCGTGATCAGCCGTTCTATGGCTATCTGGCCTTTACCTCGCCGCATTTTCCGCTACACGCTAAAAACCGATATTACGCCTACTCAGCTCAATGGGCACTACAATTGAAAATCCTAAATCCTTCAAAATGGTGTATCACAAGGTTCAAGTGGTTATAATTCGGAGAAGACTGCGATATTATTGTGGAGTTGCAAGGATTGGTTGCATAGCCAAATGTTTAATATAGGAAATTTTTGATGAGAACTCATGAACAATATGTGGCTTTTATGTTGCATGCTGTCGCTTTGTTCCTGATTGCTTTCGCAAATTCAGGCTGCACCACTTTGTCCAAAAGATCCGACGAGAGTCCAACGGTAAATGCGAAACACCCTATGATTATCGAGGTTAATGGACGTGATCTCCAGAAGGTACTCGATTCAGCACCACCCAATTCTTTCGTAATATGCAATCGAAATCAGCCACTTATCCTCTCCACGCCTTTGACGATACGAAAGCCTATCACACTGCAAGGGCTCAATGCTCAGCTTCCAAAAGGTTTAGGAAAAACACCACTCTTGGTAGTTGAGGCAGAAAGTGTTGCTATCACTGATTTCGAGATGACAGGAAATGGGGATAGCGTTCCTCAGAAGGACCGCTGCGCACTGCTGCTCATCAGGGGCGGTGGATTCAGGGTCGAACGTGGCGTATTCGTCAACAGTTCCAAAGACGGTGTTATGATCGACGGGCCGTCGGTAGAAGGCCGGGATATCGTCGGGGGAATAGTGAGAGATATCGTGGGCCGAGGATGCATTCGTGATGTGGTCTCTATCAGCGGTGGTGGTGTTCACGGCCACCGCATCCGGAATGTGCTTGTTAATAATATCCGGGGCTACGATAGCAGCAAACGTGGTGCGGTGGAGGTCAGCGATGGCACGGACAACATTACAGTCCGGAAAGTCTATGCCGAAAAAAGTGTCTATGCGGTCGATATTCAGGACCATAGCAAACCTGGAGAGATCAATAGCAATGTGGTCGTGGAGGACGTCTATGCCATAGACTGTACTCACGCAATCCGAACAGCCAACCGACTGCTTGGACACTCTAATCTGACACTGCATGACATCACCGCACAGAGCTGCAATGCCCCGATCCAGATATCAAATACAAGTAACGTTACGCTGCAGAATGTCCGCGTCCTCGACCACCCGGCGGGGAAACCGCCGATTTCAATCAGTGACTGTAATGGTGTGTCCATCCGCGATATTGCTGTGAGAAATAGTGTCCATTTCGGTCCGGCTCTGCTTATTGAAAACTGTAACGATGCGTTCATCGACGGCCTGACTCTGCAAACAGGGACGAAAACTCTATCCAGTGGTGTTTGCTTCCTCGCTGCTGGCTACGCAACGTTATCAGGCCTTCGCATCCATCATATCAAGGCACAGAACGTCACTTCAGCAGGCATCCTGTTGGAACGTTTGGGCAAAGCCGAACTTACTGATTATATAATCTCGGACAATTTTGCTCGGGTGCTTGACCGCATCCAGGGGCAACGTGCGGTGATTACTGACAACCTACAATATAAGGAATAAGTTAGACGGCGTAATTGACTTAGGGTTCAGTGGCCGTTCCTTCCATCGCTTTCCTTGCCGAATACTTGGCCTTGCTCAGATGAATCAGTAATACAAAGAAAATCTCAAGGTTTCGTTGAAGTGGGCTTGGCAGGGTCTGTGGTTAGACATTTTTAATCTTAGGGATTGTGAATAGAAAGAAATGGAGGTTTATCAATTTTTCGTTTTTTTTATGTTCAGGATTGAAAGATAGCAGCTTCTTTGGCTGTTTTCGAAGAAAAAACCAGAAGTTGGCTGTGATTAAATAATAATAAATAATTATAATAATACTCGCTCGAAAGATCGCAAATATATATAGCTTTAGGAGTACATTGATGTACATACTTTCTCAGTGCCTAGCCTTATGTTTATGCTTTGTCCAAAGCGTTGACGCCCAGCCACGTGAAGCGATTCCGGCAATCGTCAATCCGGCCCTCCGATCCACCTTACGCCAAACGATAAGCCTGGATGGTTCTTGGAATTTTGCCATGGATCCTCACAATCAAGGGGACAAAGAAAAATGGTTCAGTCCAGAAGTTGCGTTGCCGAATAAAATCGATATTCAGGTTCCCGGGTCTTGGGAATCTCAATATGTCGGTGGAGTAGGTGTAAGTGTTTCAGTAACTCCGGAACAGGTAAATCGACCGCTGAGCGGGTCATATGTGGGAACTGGATGGTATAAGAAGGAAGTTGTATTGCCCGGCCATTGGAGCGACAAGGAAATCTGGCTTAAAATCGGCGGAGTACACGCCCAAGGTTGGATCTGGGTCAATGGCACTTTTTTAAACCATGATGCCTGTTATTGCGGCACCTATAAATATCGTATTACCGACCTTATTAATCCCGCCGATCGCAAAGTCATCGTCGTCGTCAAAACCCGTAATGATGTACCCAGCGGCAAGGGTCTATTTGGCTGGCTGCATCGTTTCGGTGGTTTATATCGAAGCGTCGAGATTGACGCCACACCTCCAATTCTGGTTGATTATGCTTATGTGGAGGGAGATCTGGACCACAAATCCGCCGCCGTAAATGTTAAAATTCGCTCCACCAAATCAACCAACGCTTCCGCGGAAGTGCAGGTACAAATATCAACACTTGATGGGATTGTTGCCGGTCGGGCTACGAAAACTATTTCGCTTGACAGCAGTCAAACTCAAGATGTTGTTTTGAATGCATTCTTAAATCCATTTTACTCATGGTCTCCGGAACATCCCGGTTTATATCGGGCAGACATTACCCTAAGAGTTAACGGCCGGGAGATTGATGGATGGGTAGAACGTTTCGGCGTCCGCAAATGGGAAAAACGTAATGGCAATTTTTATTTGAATAATCAAAAATACTTCGTTCGTGGCTATGGAGACGACTGGGTATATCCATGGACCATATGTTCTCCCGCTTCGAAGGATTATCATAAAGAGCATCTTAAACTGGCTCGTTCCTTCGGCTTTAATTATGTCCGCCATCACACCCATTGTGAGATACCAGAATTTTATGAAGCCGCGGATGAGATGGGTATTATGGTTCAGCCAGAATTGCCTTATTATGGTTCCCGACCTTCAGCCGGCGCCGAAGGCTGGTTCAGGCCAAAAGAGGACCTGAAAGAATTGGTCACTCATTACCGCCGATATGTCTCCTTATCCACCTACTGCACCGGTAATGAAGGCCACCTTGGCTCGCCTATTGACAAGGAAATTTATGCCCTGGCCAAACAGCTTGATCCCACCCGTTTGTTTTTGCATCAGGATGGTGGACAATCTACCCCGGATAACTCCGACTTCCGCACCGGTCCGGTCTCAATCTGGGCCCCCGGTACCATGGATGACTCCATGCCCTTCTTCGCTCATGAATACATGAATCTGGCCATAGACCGCGACCCGCGCACAGCTTGGAAATATTTTGGTGCTCAAATGCCTCCCTTACCAGCCCAACGGTTTTTGAAAGAACTGCAGGAATCCTGTCTGTCAGTCAAATGGGGCGAGGATATTCTTGACAGCGGACGCTATTTACAAAGACTCTGGCAAAAAGAAGGATTGGAAAGCGCCCGCTTAGATCCGGTATGTGATGGGTATATCTATTGGACTATGATGGATGTGGACTTCTTTAGTGATCAAGGTCTGCTGGATCAATTCTGGCATGTCAAGAAAACCACTCCACTATATTTACGGGAATTCAACCGACCAACGGTTTTATTAGCGGCGCATGAAAACCGTCCGATTGGTGCAGAGCAGAGAATCCTGGCCGAGGGAGATGAGCTTAAAGTTGATTGGTGGATTTCGCATTTTAACGAAACGCCTTTATCTAATGCTGATTTCACCTGGATCCTGCAAAGCTCGAATGACATTTTGGGTTCCGGTAGCATAAAAAACATTAAGGCCAATGTGGGCGATGTTAAATACATCGGTTCGACTTCCTATAAAATTCCAAATATAAAAAAACCTGTCAACGCCAAGCTTACCGCCACCCTCGAAGGTACCGATATTCTCAATTCCTGGGAAATCTGGATGTTCCCGCGTATCCAAATTGATCGAGACTTCGTAAAGGGATTGGCGTCTACTGAGAATGTCTATAAGGCCCTGATTGACCAATATCCCGGCTTAACCAAGCTGGATAAATCGATTACGAATGCCCCAGATATCATCTTGACTGATCGACTCGACGGTTCGACACTGGAGGCCCTTGAAAAAGGTAAAGCGGTTATATTGCTGCGTCTTTTTGGCCCAACACCAGGTTTTAAACTCGGCTGGTGGGGCATCAATGCCCAGACTGGGACTGCCATAGCCGACCACCTGGCCTTCGGCGACTTCCCTCATGACGGATACCTTAATCACCTTTTCTTCCGTTTAATTAACAGCTCCATCAAATGTAGTGACGACGAATTCAAAGAGGTGGAAAAAATAATGGTCGGACATGGTAATCAGGGGTATTTGGCCCATGTATTTCAGGCCAAGGCTGGCAACGGGAGACTTCTCGCTTCAGGCCTCAATCTGCTTACCGATAATCCTGAATCCATATATTTACTCCATCAATTTATTCAATATGTTCGTTCCCCCTATTTTAATCCTCAAGGGTATATTGATCTGGCAACGGCACAGAATAAATGGAAAGAGGCTGCGGAATTACTTGATAACCTTAACGGATGGTCCGAAACCGTTAAACAGTTTCATCACGCATCCTCTTATGCATCATTTCTTGGTTCTTTGCCTATGGATGTGGCTCGTTTTTCCAGCGGGGAAACTGAGGTGGCATGGCTCACACAAACTGTTCCTGTTGATATAGACACCAATAAACCATATGCATTCAAATGGATCGCCGCCTTAGGCTGGATTACCGAACCGGAGGCTCAATTTGATTTGTATCTCAATGACAAAAAGCTATTAAGTTTCGGTGTGACCGACAAGGATAGACTCTGGAAAAACGAAAGCGGTCAAATCATTTTGAAATATAAATCCATGGATACTATCCTGATTGACAGTTCTGGAGTCATGACCTTAACGCTGCCAGGGAAGATGCTTAATCTCGGCCAAAAAAGCCTTTTGCGTGTTGTCGCACCACAAACCGGCAGCAAACGCTGGTTTGGATTGTACCGTTACCGTTATCCATAAACTTATACGGTTTCTAATTAATTCTCATGCTGTATCGATGTAAAGTTGCAGATGGACTTGAATTGTTCTTCGGTCAGTTGATTCCATGCTTTTGTCGTTTCGTTGAACAGGTGTTTATAATGAGCATAGATTCGATTGCTCAGATAGTGGCTCTTCAAATACGCCCAAAGCCGTTCTACGGGGTTCAACTCAGGACTGTACGCGGTCATCAAGCCTCTCCTGATGAAGCGACGTCTCTGCATTGTAGCCTTTCGTTGTTGGGTTGACTGGCTGGATCTCATTTCGACACATTGCCGGTATCGCGGTTATCTTCAGACAAGAGGTATATTGTGCATCGCAATAGAGTCTAATCCTTTTGTTCATTTTCTGTTTGCAGAATTTTCAGATATTTTCCCTCGATGACCTACGCAGAACAGACCCTCGACCGCTCAGTTGTATATAAAGTATGGGGTGGCTTTGCAGCTTTTGTCGATAGATACACGTACTTTATTTTATCTCTTCATTTTTTCAAGGCGGATATAGGAAGGCACATTGAAATGCGGCATTTGTGGCTCCCAAGCCTGCGCAGAGATATACCCGCTTAGTATTGTGCCTCGAAGCTTTGTGTCGATGTAAGCCGTATGGGGATACCGTTGTGTGAATGATGTGGGTATCTCTATCGGGAAGCTGGCCGTAAAGATGCTATTGTTGAAAGCCGGCGATGTCCCTTTCAGTGGTGCTACACCTGTATTATCAGGATTGTCTTTCTCAACGTATTTCATCTGCGCGTTGCCATTAGCTTCTATTGTAATCTGCACAGGATGTCTTTTTTCATAGGTTACGATTTCGCCGCTCCACGTGCCGATGAGGGACGACGGCGGGGAAAATGTTTTATGACCTATCCGTCCTCTGACGGAAAATAGGTTCCGCAGGCCTGAAAGAAATTTATAGCGTGTGAGAAGCTCAGAAAATATCCAGTCGTTTATCTTAGAAGTATCGGCCTCGTCACCATTGCTGAGGACTGCAACGGCGATATTTTTAGACGGTATAAGTCTCAACTCGGCCTTTGCACCCAGGACATGCCCGCCGTGTTCGACGATGTGATATCCGAACCGTCTGGAGATGTGCCATCCGATTCTATAAGAAGATTGGGGAGAACATGATTCGATTGCTGACTGCATCTGGTCTATGGATATGTCGCTCAGAACCGGCTTCTGATTAACCAGGTGGTTTTTCAGATGAAACATCCCGAAGCCGACCAGGTCGTGGGCACTGGCAAAGACCGTCCCGCCGCCCTTGCAAATCATATCAAAGTAAGGGACTCGGCCTTGATGTGTATATTTTTGAGCAATGTCCTCTTCGCTGGACGGACCTGTATCGACCATTGTCCTGGTCAAAGCTAAAGGACTGAACACCTCGCTCTTCATAAACTCATCGTAGGATTTGCCGGAAATGCGCTCGATGATGTTCCCGAGAATGCCAAAACCCAAATTGGAATAGATGAATCTATCTCTGGGAGGAGATACAATTTTTCCGTAATAACCAATCACCTCATCCCACGAAGGTCGCCGGTCGATTTCATTTTCGTACAAGTGGGTCCACATCCACGGCAGACCGGAGGTATGATTGAGAATCCGCCGTATAGTCGCATCGTTTGCATCACCTTCGTATGCCTCTATCTTTACTTTACCTAAATATTCATTTGCCGGCTTGTCAAGGTCGATGAATCCGCGCTCCTTGAGGAGCATAATCGCCGTGGCGGTATAGACCTTTCCCAAAGAGCCCAGATGATACATTGTATGAGGTGTGGCCTTGATTTTTTCCTCCACGTTTGACAAGCCAAAGGATTCCTCCCAGATAATTTTCCCGTTTTGTGCAACAGCAACAGAGATTGAGGGGATGTTGGCCTCCTGAACATATTGTTCTATGTTGCTGCTCGCCTTCTGGAATAAATGGTCGCTTTTTCCACAGGCGCACTTGTAAATAATGGCAAGGCCAATGAAGGCCGACACAATCAACAAAACGATAATAGTCTTCAGACGAGGCTTGTTCATTCTATTTCTCTTGTGAATACATAGTGCAAATAATTTGTTTCAGCAATTTTCGACCCGTAGAATCGGCTCATTACTGTTCAAAGCTCAATTATATATAAAGTATGCGGTGGCTTTCCAGCTTTTGTCGATAGATGCCCGCACCCAGTGGGCGCTGAAGGAATCGGGAAATTCGTGATGAATATAACTGTTTGCTGGCATGGTAACGGTGTGGTATCGGTTTCCTACCGCCACTTAGCAATAGCTATGATAAAGTTCAAAGGATATATAATCCTGTTGCGCTCACAGCGGCAATAGTATGTTCAATCCGTTGACTGCCCTTTCTGCCAATTGGTTCAAAATTCACGAGTTCGACACGCTTATGAGATTAGGCAACGACTGCCACAAGTATATATGCGGTTTATGCGTGGCGAGAACCTTAAAGGCCTTGATGTTGTATAATTGTGTATTCACTTTAAAGTGATGGGAAAAGTTTATAAGGCGGCTTGTTTTCTTAATAGCCGGGAGAAGACGAGAACGATTGATATAGCCAGCGGTATGTTAGACCAAAGACAATAAACAATCCAATAGCCTTAAACGATCGATTTGACGCGTAAACCGCACTCTCTTTAATAATCTAAATGGCCTATTTCTATTTATTTATTTTTTACTGTTTATATATTCGCCTGGATAAATAATGATAAATAAATCATAAGCCTTTGTTGCAACAACATTAAAGGAAATAATTAAATCGGTATGTTCCGCTATGATAGAAATCAACCCAACTCCCTCCTTTGTGAACCTGATACTATAACCATGCCCTTGTCGGTTAGTGTAACGGCGGCAATCCTGCCGGTTTTTGTGATTTCGATTGTTTCCTGGATTAGAGATTGCTGCAAGGCCTGGGCTTTTAATTTCTGGCCCTGTCGAACAGATAAGCTAAGTCGTTTGTATCTGGCCGCTATTCCACTGTCAGGACACTCTTTGATATCTCGCAAAAAAGCCATTTCCAGGTTTTTAGCCAAGTCGGCTTTTTTGCTCATTGTGCTATCGCCATCTGTACTGGCTGGCAGACGAAAATCCTGTTCAGCTATAACTGGAGCAATATCCTGCATATGTTTTTTAACATAAGTATCTGTGATTCTGCCTTTTTCAATGATAAATTCAGGTATCGAAACTTGAAATGGGTGTGCAATCCTACCTTGAAGTTTTACAACTGCTTGGCCAACTTCGAGTGAACCCAATATGTCTTTTTCCTTATCGAGCAAGAGACATTGCGCCACGGCATTTATATCTGTTCGGGTTTTAAGATTCATGCAGATCGTACAATATGTATTTCCAAGTGCATAAAGAGATATTTTACTTGGATGCTGGTCCAGTAATATAAGGCTCACACCGAATTCACGTATCTCACGGAATATAATATCCATCACAGATTGGCCTCCTACAAGGGACCTTCGCTCATCGCTTAATACATGATGGGCCTCCTCAATAATAATTGCATGTTTAAAATCCTCTCTTCTTTCTTCAGCCATACGCTTATGATGCAAATATAGCATACAGGCTTGTACAAAAAATGTTTTATCCGACTGTGTAAGGGCATCCAGTTCTAAAATGACGTTCTTATCAAGAATATGGTCGATACTTTTATTGTTATTGGTATTAAGTAATGTATCCATGTCACCAAAACATAGCGTTGCCAAAGCCCTCAATGTAGAAGACAGCCACCCTGCCTCTCTTCCCCGAGCATCCATGCCCCTTGCTTTAATTAAAACATCCTTAAATGTGGGCCATTTTTCAACAGTGCCGTCATATACTCCTGCTTCCTCATATACTGCATCAACAGCCTGCTGGAGCAAAAACAATACACCATTCCCAAGGCAGTAAGCATGGGCGATAACTTCATTCAGCTTTTTTAACCAGGTTTTTGGGTTGGTACTAGCCGGTGGTATTAAAGGATTGAATGTAAACGGGGCAATGTTCCTGCCGACAGTATAAACTTCAACATCCTTAAATTCGGGCAGTGAAACTAAGTCGCGATAATTTCTTTTCCAATCAAAGACAAGAAATGGCTTATTTTTTTGTTTAAGCCCTTTCAGTACCAGAAAACCAATGTTGGTCTTACCTGCACCGCTTCTGCCCAGGATAGCCATATGCTGGATCCATTCATCCTCCCTCAGACCAAAATCACATAAATCTTTTCCTGCATATTGGACTTTGCCGAGAAAATACTCTCCGGCAGCTTGCTCTTTTGATGGTGGAAGTAAAGGGGTACTGCTTTCGCTCAGTTTTGTTGGTAAATATTTAGCTGTTAATTGCTGAAGATAATTCTCAATCTGGGCTTTACCTGTTTCATCCTCTGCCATATATGCTTCATAGACTTTATCCATCTTGGACCCAAGCATGGGTTTTAATCTCAGGCAAAGCTGCCGTATATTTACAGAGTCTGTGCTATCTGCCATAGTCAGACTCCACATCAGAAAAGATACTTTCCCTATGTTTAGCTGCCCTGTAATCAACTGAGTTCTCGAATAGTTTTTCTCTTAGTTCTACAGTATCCTTCCAGAATGCAAGTTCTTCATCCCTTCTTGATTGCTCCAGCTGTAACAACTGGCCTTCCAGGTTGGTAAGACGCTTAGAGTTTTCAGGAGTGTGGTTAATTTCAGCACCGAATTTTTTCTCCTGGATTTCAAGGTGCCTGTGGTCAATATCCTGGATATGCTGCTTATTAAGTTTGCAACGTTCATAAAACAGATTTGCCATGTGTTTGAGGCTAATGTACTGCTGCTTTATTTCGTTTCCGAATATTTGTTCAGAAACAGTCTTGTCTTTATAATCAGTTTCAGGATTAAGAGCCTTTTGTAACAAATCTGCATCGGGCTGTAATCTTTCAAAATAACCATTTGAAGGCCATTGAAGAAATAATGGTTTATCAGATTCCACTGGCTCGACAGAGTACTGACTCTGTTGGAAATATAAATTTCTAAGTTCATACGTTTTATTCGGCATCATTTTATTTTGTAACTTTATAGTGGTAATACAAGGAAATGGGGGTTTATATACTTTACGGTTTTGGGATGTAGCAGAAAATATTACTCAAACCGTTTTTGCCACATTGAATTAAAAAGCTCTGTATCAAATGTCATCTGTATCCTGTTTGTGTGGGTCCGATGAACCTTTGTTGAGACCAGAATAATCAGGCCAAGACCCTGCAGATAACTTAAATTCGAATAGAAATGAACATAGCTCCAAGGCTCTTCGCCAGATTGGGTGCTAATCTGCCGGTATGAATGGTAAATGTCCTTAACGTAACCATCCTTTTGGGAAAGAGCCGCCTTCAAAATTAAAAGATTCTTGTCATTTAAGTCTTTTAGAATCTCAATCATAATATCACGCCTTGCCTTCTCGAAATGCTCCTGCAGCGATACCTTAGGCTCCATAGCCCAGAGAAGCAATGC
>Ga0315291_10007260_pt1 | contig 13727 bp, 16 predicted proteins | sample YL17G12_20_MG_FD_203070 | JGI IMG/M metagenome (GOLD analysis project Ga0315291, IMG submission 203070) | Sediment microbial communities from Yellowstone Lake, YNP, Wyoming, USA - YL17G12_20 | ecosystem: Environmental > Aquatic > Freshwater > Lake > Sediment | place: USA: Wyoming | collected...
TCGTGGAGTAGAACGTCGCGATATCTTTCTAGAAGACGCCGATTATTGGCGTTTTTTAAATTCATTAAAATTCTTTAATACTAAGGATTACTTCAAATTCGGCCGTATTAGCCATAAAGATGTACTGGTTGAACCAGGACAAAATGAGTGGCTTGTGGAAGTTGTGTGTTATTGCTTGATGCCAAATCATTTTCACCTTATCCTCAAACAGTTAAAAGACGGTGGGATTTCAAAATTTTTGCAAAAGCTGATTACCGGTTACACCGAATATTTCAACACTAAAAGGGAAAGAACCGGTGTGTTGCTTCAGGGAAGAACCAAATCAAAAATAATAGATAATGATAATTATTTAACCCATCTTACCCGCTATATTCTGTTAAACCCGTTGGATTTGATTGACGGAAACTGGGAGGATAGCAAGCTAGTTTGGAAGGATGTCTCTGATCAAGTAAAAGATTATAAATGGTCATCGGCATATAACTTCTTTAAAAAATTTGACCGTAAAAATATTATTCAAGGACAGTTCAAAGATGAAGCAGAATTTGAAAAGTTTGTTTCCAACTGGTCAGAAAAAGATAAAAGCGATATCCAAATTTTCAATTTTGACTAGCAGAACCCATTGTACTGGTTCAACCAGTACAAAATGCACCCGAAGGAAATGAAGAAAATATGATCCATAAAATAACTTTTTATTGTGAGATTTGCAAAAAGGATGTTACGGTTCAGGTGCATGGCGAACCTGGGCTTTTTGAGAATGCGGAGAAAAAATCTCAGGCGATCAGGGATGCGATGAATCTGCATTATGGCAATTTCTATCGCCAACATTCCAAAAAAGAACCAGAATTTGATCCCGAAAGCCCATACGAAAGCCAGTACGACTGGGGCATTTCCAGCGAATAACATTCTACCACAAAACATTCTCACTTTCTGCAGAAAGTGAGAATGTCATAGCAAGGAGATTATGAAAGAATTGAGAAGATTCAGCCCAAGTAGATTATATGGTTTTACTGAATGCAAAACCTGTTTTTGGATTGAGCAAAACATCGGCAAACATCCTTTTACGCTCCCATTGCTTCTTAATGATGCAATGGATTCGATTCTCAAAAGCCGTTATGATTCTTTCCGAAAAAAAGGGCAGTTGCCGCCGGAGCTTAGAGAATTGGGAGGCTATTCACTTTTTATGGATATGGCAACTCTTGAAAGCTGGCGGACTAAACCATCCTCATTAGCCTATAAGAACGAAAAGGATGGCTATGAGCTTTATGGAAAACTTGATGAGGTTTTGATTGATCCCCAGGGCCATTTGGTTCCAGCCGATTATAAATCTTCAGGGAATCCTCCGAAAGAAGACAAATACAAATATTACGAATTGCAATTGAATGCTTATGCCGTGATGATCAAAGACAAAGGGTACCCAGTCGCCAAAGAGGCCTTTTTACTCCATTATTTTCCTACGAACAGGACTGGCACATCATTGGAAATCGAATTCAGCAACCATTTTGACCGAGTCAAATTAGATGAGAAAAATTTTTTGAAAACAATGAAGGAAATGGTGAAGTTGGTCAACAGCCCTTTGCCGGAAAGCGAACTTTTATGCAAAAAATGCGCCTGGAGCAAAAAAGTTCACGGATATAGAAAATAAACTCCCAATAACTTTTAATAGTAAAAGCTTCATAACATTCTCACTTTCTTAAGAATGTGAGAATGTTATAGAAAAGTGATATAATAAAAATATGAAGACACCAAAGCAGTTAGAAAGACATTTTAAGGGAGTAGCGAACCATCGCCGTATTGAGATATTATTTCTGATTTCAAGCAGTCCGGGAATTGACCTTGATGATATTGCTAAAAGGTTGAAGTGCAATCTCAAAACAATCGGCGAGCATACTCGCAGATTGGCATTGGCTGGTTTGGTCGAAAAAAAATACAGAGGCCGCGAAGTTGCGCATACAGTTTCACCTTACGGCCAAATATTTATCAAATTTATATCGGGCTTTTCGAGAATAAACGAGACATAAAACATTCTCACATTCTTAAGAAAGTGAGAATGTTTTTTTTATTTGTTATAGAGGAAGTTTTATGACTCAAGAGGAAGCTTTAGATATCTTAAAACTTGGCTGCAATGTTTTTTTAACTGGCGGGCCTGGCGCCGGGAAAACTTTTATATTGAATAAATATATTAGCTATTTGAAAAAACAACATAAAGGTGTCGCCATCACCGCCTCAACGGGTATTGCCGCGACTCATATGAATGGAGTGACCATCCATTCTTGGTCTGGAATGGGTATCAAAGACAGCCTGAATAGTAAAGAAATTAAAAAATTATTGGCCAAATCTTATCTTAAAAAAAGATTTCGGGAAATAAACGTACTGATTATTGATGAGATTTCGATGCTGTTGGCTTCTCAATTTGATCTGGTCAATCGTATATGCCAAGCTTTTAAAGGCGATTTTCGGCCTTTCGGCGGGATGCAAATTATCTGCGCGGGCGATCTTTTTCAACTGCCTCCAGTGGAAAAAAACGGTGAACGGGCAAAGTTTGTTGTCGAATCCCAGGCCTGGCAGAATATGGACATAAAAATTTGTTATCTTTTAGAACAACACCGCCACGAAGACCAGCAACTGGTTAATTTGTTAAATTATATTCGCCACAACGAAGTTGAGGCCTCTTGGGAAATATTGCAGAACGTAACCGAAACCGATAAAATTTTCTCAATCCTGCCAACCAAACTTTATACTCACAATGTCGATGTTGACGCGATCAACAACTGCGAATTGGCAAAAATTCAAGGCAAGGAATTTGTCTATCAAATGGAATCAATGGGGATTAAGGATATGGTCGATTCTCTCATCAAAAATTGTCTAGCTCCTCAAGAATTGGTGCTCAAAAAAGGCGCGCAGGTAATGTTTGTTAAAAATAATTTTGAGGAGGGCTACGTCAACGGCACGCGCGGCCAAGTGATTGATTTTAATGAAGGCGGCTTGCCCATTGTGAAAACTTTTTCGGGCAAACAAATTGTTGCTACTCCTTTAAGTTGGACGATTGAAGAAGATGATGAAGTCAAGGCGGCGATTAACCAAATCCCTTTGCGCCTGGCTTGGGCGATAACAATTCACAAAAGCCAAGGGATGAGTTTGGATACCGCCGAGATTAATCTCTCAAAATGTTTTGTGGAAGGGATGGGCTATGTCGCGCTTTCCCGTTTGAAATCTTTGAATGGATTAAAACTTTTGGGCATTAACGAACTGGCGCTGCGGACCAACGAAGATGTCCAAAAAATTGACGGCGAATTTAGAAAAATGTCCGAACAAGTGGTGCAAGATTTAAAAAGTATGCCTTTGGGGCAGAAAGAAAAAAAGCAGGCTGAATTTCTTTTGACATTGCTTAACCTCGATTCCGCGACAGGCACAAAAGGAAATGAAGATAAAAAATTTCAGCAGAAAGAAACAGGGGAATTAAATATAAATAAAACTATGGCTAAAACTGCGGCGAAACCCAAAAATTTCAACTGCGAAAATTGCGGCAGAGCCATAAACCACAAGGGGAATTGTCTGCCCTGCAACCTGAAATTCAAATATGAAAGGGAAAGAAAAAGTTTTATATAACATTCTCACATTCTGCAGAAAGTGAGAATGTTAGAAAGGCGTTTATGGCGAAAAAAATGAATAATATTAAGATTAATAAATTCCACACTTTTCTTTTAAAATATTTTCCCAAAATAGCCTTTAGGTATTTTGCTAAGAAAATGGATATCAATGATAGACTTCTTACACAAGCGAATGATGTTTTTTCAAATATTAAAAAAGTTGACTTTGAACCATATATGTCAGGCAGCCGTGGGTTTATTATAATTTTGGATAGAAAACTTGCGCTTTATTTTAATCAAGATGGTGACCATTTTGCCTATGATGGATTTGAAATGGGTGAATATGACAAAGGTGACGTGACAATTTTCGATAAAATTAAGCCAAAAATAAAGAATAAGAATCAATCTAAAGAATTTGATCTCGAGATTGATGAATTGGAAAATTCATGGGAATAACGATTCATTGGGAACAAAAAGAAAAGAAAAACAAGATCCCGGAAAAAGTTGTTCGGGAGTGTATTGGATTTGTCGAAGATGTAGCGAAAAAAGAAAAATGGGAAATCTGGTTTGTTCAGAAAGAAGATAAAAACGATTTAATCATTTCTGTTTCGCCGCATCCCGAAAGTGAAACCGTTGTTTTAATTTTCAAAAAAAACAGATCAGGAGAATGCATTCTCGAAAACGCATTTTGCAAAACTCAATATGCTGGATTTGAGATACACAAGAAGGTATGCAAACTGCTTCATGCGATCAACCAAGCATATATTCCTCTTAGGGTTTATGACGAAGCCAAATATTATGGAGTATGGGATGAAGCAAAGGGCAAAGAAAATTTTGGTGAAGGCGCAGCGATTCTAAAGGGTTTTTCTGATTATTTGGATAAAGAATTCAAAGGAAAGACGAAATTCGAATCGGCCTGCAAAAATACAAAAGGCTGGGTTAATGATTTTCTTGATCATTCCAACTTGAATAAAGCAGCAAGCAAACACTTAAAAAAGTTGTCCAAAATGTTCAAATCAGCAAAATCAGCTATTGAAAAAGAGCTAAAGGCTAGTAACGAACTCACATAAAAACATTCTCACATTCTGCAGAAAGTGAGAATGTTTTTATGAAATTGTTTTTATGAAAATATTTGTTAGGGCGAAGCCGAATTCGAGAGAAGAAAAGGTTGGAAAGATTGATGAGACGCATTTTGTGGTGGCGGTAAAAGAACCGCCGGTAAAAGGCAAAGCCAATGCGGCAATCGCCCAAGCGTTGGCGAAATATTTGAGAGTTTCGGTTTCTTCTGTAAAATTGGTATCGGGGCATGGATTCAGAGAAAAGATATTTGAAATATAATCTGGCATCTGGACAATTTCGTCAATTTGGAATATAATTATTTCGATTTCCGTAATCAAAGGGTATAAATATGCAAAAAAATTATCAATGCAAGGCTTGTGGAATAACAACTAAACAAAGTTTCTGCAGCAGCTGTGGGGCTGATTTAAGAGTTGTAGCTGGTGCAGAAAGCGATAAATCAAATGATTTTTTTGAAAATGATCCCCATTTAAAAATTGGAGATACAACAGTTGAGTTTGCCGGTTTTTGGAAAAGATTTCTTGCCTATCTGATAGACGGATTGATTATGGGTGCTTCTATCTACGCGATTACTCTTGGTGTTACTTTCCTTCTTGCACTGTTAGGTTATTATAATGATGGAATAGTTATTGCTATTTATTCTGTTGTGATAATCTGCACAGTTATATATTATTCTATATTTGAATCTTCAAAATTTCAGGCAACACCTGGGAAAATGGCGCTTGGCATTAAAGTAACCGATAGCAATTTCAAAAAACTTTCATTTGGCCACGCTTTAGGAAGATTCTTGTTTAAAATTATTTCGGGAGTAATTTTGTACATTGGCTACATCATGGCTGGGTTTACGCCAAAAAAGCAGGCGCTGCATGACATCCTCGCCAAAACTTACGTAATTAATAATGACTAGCTATCGTTAGTTTCAGGCTTTTCTTCGAGAGAGAAATTTTGCAATACTAGTAAAAAGTCAAAAATGAAAGTCAACCTCGTTAAATTGCAGGCAAAACATATTCCTTTATTTTATAAATGGTGGACTGATCCTGAATTGATTCGTTTGACTTCTGACCGCAAAGAAAAATTATCAAAAGAAAAAATAAAGAAAATGTTATTGAAAAAACTCGCCGCCTCAAACCGCAAAGATTTTATCATAACAGTTGAGAAAAAGCCGATTGGGCATATTGCAATAATGAAAAATAAAAATCACAAATACTTTGAATATTACATCGCCATTGGAGAAAAAAAATACTGGGGCAAAGGCCTCGGTACTATCGCTACGAAGAAGGCGGTCAAGTGGTTTTTCAAAAATTTTCCCAAAGAAAATCTTCTTGAACTTGAAGTTCGAAAAAGCAATAGCAGGGCGCTTCGTTCATATGAAAAAGCAGGATTCAGATTTTTTCGCAAGAAACCATTTAAACTTTTTCCAGATTTGATATTAATGAGAGTCTATAAAAAATAATTATTTAACTCGTATTCGAATGAGTATGTCGAGGTTGGATCTCTTGCCCACTGACCCATGGATTTGCCACAGATTCCACGGATATTAAAAAACCTCGGATTTTTCCCGAGGTTTTTATTAGTGTCATTCGCGATTCAATTAGGCGAAGCCGAGCCAGCGCTTGAATTGGTTCCAGGGCGAGCGCTGTTTTAGAAGTTCAATATTGGCGCGATCAAGCTCTTTGGCCAGCTCGTTTACAATAAATTCTTTCATTTCGATCTGCTTGTCCTTTTCTTTCAGATGATGTTCCTTTTCAGTAAAAAGTTTAAAAAGCTCATCGTGCTTTTGCTGTAATGAAGCGGCGTGGGCTTCGAGCTGGGGCATCTTTTTTTGCAGATCAGACTGCAATTTGCCGACCAGCATCATCGCCTGTTCGTGCCTTTGCAAAAGGTCTTCATAAAGCTTTTGATAATCGGTATTCGCTCCTTTTTTGGCACTGACCACTTTGACTGCAATCTCTCCATTTTTGGCAGTTTCGCTTGCCGTTTTTAGGAGAATGCGGTATTCTGGCCCTTTGTGTCCAGAAACCAGTTTTGCCTTAATTGCTCCGGCTTTAATTTGCCTGCGCAAAGTTTTGGTGGAAACCTTAAGAATTTTTGCGGCTTCTTTAATTGAAAGTCCTCTCATTTATGCCTCCTTAATTATAGTGTACAATAGAAGAGAGGCAGAGAGAAGTGAAAATTGAAAAGAAAGGATGAAAATAACTAAGAAAACTATCGGTGTTGGTATTTGGACAATATTGATTGCCCTTATGTTTAGCGTTGGCTTCGAATTTGGAGAAAAACCTGTGCTGGTTGTCGAAGCGCAGGCTCTCGGGGCAAAGGAAAATTATCTGGCGGCAGTGACTTATTTTTCTTCTTCTCTTGAAAATATCACATTTGCAGAAGTAAAAAATCAAATTTTATCTTCCGACCAACCTGTTTTTATCTCAAAAACAATCGAACAAGAAGCGGAAGAATTATTCGGCGTTGAGAAATTTTCTGCGCACATTCAAATCAAAGATGCCAAGGATATTGATGATTCGTTGAACCAAAAAGAAGGCGTTTTGGGGATTTTGCCTTGGAGTGAAGTTAATTTCAGAGTAAAAACTTTGGCGGTGGACAATGTCTGGCTTTGGGATAAAAATGCCGATCTGGCAAAATATCCGCTCAAATACCTTTCGGTTGGGGAAAACTATTTGCAAGAATTTTCTTCTAAAAAAGTGATTGATTTGACGGCGGCGGGCGAAATGATTATGGCTCGCAAAACCGCGGACAGAATCAAAGCCTACAATTCCTGCGATTGGCCTTTTGACAAAGTGCGCGACACTTTGTCCGCCGCGGATTTTACTATCGCGACGCTTGAGGCGCCCTTTTATTCGGACTACAATTTTTCAATCACGGGAATGGTTTTTCAGGTTGATCCGGCTTGTGTGGCGGGTGTGGTTAATTCCGGCATTGATTTGGTTTCGGTCGCAGCTAACCACTTGGGCGATGCAGGGCAAGCGGGGATTCTGGAAACGCTGTCACTTTTGGACAAAAATAAAATTTTACACGTGGGCGGAGGCCAAAATAAAACGGACGCCCATCAGCCTGCCCTCAAGGAAATTAATGGTGTAAAATTTGCATTTTTAGGATATAATGATGTCCCGCCTGGAAGTTACGCGGCGGACGATAATTCCGCCGGGTCGGCATGGATTGACATTGATCAAATCACAGAAGATGTTACCGAAGCAAAAAAGCAGGCAGATGTGGTGGTGGCGCTGATGCACTGGGGAGTTGAATATACTAATTTTCCCAATTCGAATCAGCAGGAAGCGGCGCGCGTAGCATTTGATGCAGGCGCAGATTTGATTGTCGGCGACCATCCGCATTGGGTGCAGGGACTGGAGTTTATGGGAGATAAGAGCGGCAGCCGCTTTGGCTATACAACTTATGGTATCGGCAACTTTGTTTTTGATCAAATGTGGTCAACCGAAACGATGCAGGGCTCAATTCAACAATTTGTTTTTTACGGCAAAAATTTAGTCTCGGCAACAATTCTTCCCACGCAAATTGAAGATTGGGGACAGCCAAGGATTATGGGCAAAGACGAGGGGCAGGCGGTATTAGATCGGATTTGGGAAGCGAGTAAGTATTAGCTTATAGCTTATAGCTTTAAGAGTAAGAGAAAGGTTGATAGGGAATACTGAAGACGAGGTTACTAAGAGATTACTACAATGGAAAAGATGATGGAATTTAATCTGGCAAGCAGAGAGGAAAAGGATGCGAAATCAATTGTCAAACTTTTAAGAGACTCGGGTTTTGAGGCGTATTTTGCGGGCGGATATGTGCGCGACAAAGTTTTGGGCGTTGCTCCGCATGATATTGATATTGCTTCCAATGCCACGCCGGATGAAATCGAAAAACTCTTTGACAAAACTATCGCGGTTGGCAAAGCTTTTGGAGTGGAGCGCGTTATTTTGGATAATAATCCCAAACGTGTTTATGAAGTGGCCACTTTTCGTCTCGAAGGTCCTTATTCGGATAAGCGTCGGCCCGATTGGGTCAAATTTACTTCGGCGGAAAAAGATGCTCAACGGCGCGACTTTACAATCAATGCTTTATTTTACGATCCAATTTCGCAAGAAATAATTGATTATGTGGGCGGGCTGGAAGATTTGGAAAAGAAAAAATTGCGTTTTGTCGGCAAGGCGCAGGATAGGGTTGACGAAGACCATTTAAGGATAATGCGGGCGGTGAGATTTAAAAATAAATATCAGCTTGAAATGGATGCTGCGGCAGAGGCGGCTGTCAAATATAATGCGGATTTGATCAAGAAAGTTTCCGCGGAAAGAATTCAAGAAGAATTCAATAAGATACTTTTGGACAAAAATCGGGCAAAGGCATTGGGGGATTTGGGGAGTTTTGGGATTTTAGGGAAAATTTTGCCTGAAGTTGAGTCGATGAAGGGAGTTACTCAACCCGTTGAATTTCACAAAGAAGGGGATGTCTGGGAGCATACGATAAAATCTTTGGGATCGCTTCCGCCGGACGCGTCTTTGGAAGTTTCTTTGGCGGTAATTTTTCACGATCTTGGCAAACCGCAAACTTGGCAGGAAGCTCCTGATCGCATTCGCTTTTCTGAACATGATTCGCTGGGTGCGGAAATGGCGGGCAAAATTTTGCGCCGTTTGAAATATCCAAATGATGTTATTGAAAAAGTTATTTGGCTCGTCAAAAACCATATGTTTTTTATGAACTTTGTGGAAATGCGCGTTGCCAAACAGCGTCGGATGATGGCTTATCCGGAATCAGAAATTCCAGACAAAAAAGAAACATGGTTTCCGGAGCTTTTGCTGGTGCATCAAGCGGATATGGATGGCACTGTTTCTACGCCAGAGATTGAAAGAATTTCCAACAACAATTTGCGCAAAATCAAGAAAATTTGGAAGGATGAGCAGGAGCGTCCCAAAGAAGAAAAAATACCAGCGATCATTGACGGCAAAACAATTATGAAAGAATTTAACCTCAAGCCCGGTCCTGAAATCGGGCGTCTTAAAGACTTGGCGCAGGATGCATTTCTGGAAGGGACGATCAAAACCAAAGAAGAGGCTATTAAATTTTTAAAGAATGAAGTTGGAGAGTTATGAAGAGTTATGAAGAGTTGGAGAGTTAAGATGAAGAAAAGAATTTATTTAGATTATGCGGCGACTATCCCTATCAAAAAAGAAGCAGCTGAAAAAATGCTGCCATATTTTTCGGGTAGTTTTGGCAACCCTTCTTCAATCCATTCTTTTGGACGCGAGGCACGGGCGGCAATTGATGAAGCGCGTCGTGAAGTTTCGAAGTTTTTGAAATGCAAACCCACGGAAATTCTTTTTACTTCGGGCGGGACGGAAGCGGACAATTTGGCAATTCGCGGCGTGGTTTCTGCCGTCTCGCGCGTAGGTTTAAAACCTCACATTGTCACAACAGCCATTGAGCACGACGCGGTAATAAAAACGGTGCGAGATTTGGAAAAGCGAGGTTTAATCGAAGCTTCGTATATTAAGCCGCAACCTTCGGGTGCTGTTTTGGCCGAGGATGTCATTTCGGCAATTAAAGATAATACTATTTTAGTTTCAGTGATGTATGTAAATAATGAAACGGGCGTGATCCAGCCAATTAGGGAAATCGGAAAAAAGATATTGGAAATTAAAAAATTGAGAATGGGAAGGAAGCAAACTGGCAAGGCGAAAGAACTTGCGAAATTTTATTCAGAACTTTATTTTCACACGGACGCGGCGCAGGCGGCGGGATATTTGGATTGTTACGCGGATAAATTGATGGCAGATTTAATTTCGCTTTCCGCGCACAAAATTGGCGGGCCCAAAGGTGCGGGTTGTCTGTATGTTCGCGCTGGCACAAAACTTCAACCAACGCAAACAGGCGGAGGGCAAGAATTTAGAATGCGCGCCGGCACGGAAAATGTGGTTTCAATTGTCGGATTTGGCGAAGCCGTACGGGCAGACGAAAGACGAAAGACCTGCCTCGCCGGCAGGCAGGCGAAAGACGAAAGTGTAAAGAAATTAAAAGAGAAATTAATAGAAGGGACAATGAAGAAAATAGCGGATGTACAGGTGAATGGGGATCAAAAAATTTCTGCGCCGCATATTGTCAATTTTTCTTTTGGCTGTGTGGAAGGCGAATCAATTTTGTTGAATTTGGACTTGGCGGGAATAGCAGTTTCGACAGGGTCAGCTTGCTCATCGGGATCACTTGAGCCCTCGCATACTTTACTGGCAATGGGTCTTTCTGTTCCGCAAACCCATGGCTCAGTTCGCTTTTCGCTTGGCCGCGAAACAACTAAAGAAGAAATTGATTATACTGTTAAAGTTTTAGCCAAAGTTGTGAAGAGACTGCGCGATATGTCGGTGGTCAAAGCGTGTTCACATAAGACAGAAAGGGTAAAAAACAATGAATAGCATTGAATATAATAAAAAGGTGATGGAGCATTTTATGCACCCAAAAAATATGGGTGAGATTAAGAATGCGGATGGGATTGGCAAGGCTGGCAATCCAGTTTGCGGGGATCTGATGCTGATGACAATCAAGGTGGCTTATCGCAAATCGCATATCGCAAATCGCAAGACAGAGGAAGGATACATAAAAGATATTAAATTCAAAACATTGGGGTGCGGGGCGGCGATTGCTACGGCAAGCATAGCAACGACGTTAATTAAAGGAAAATCTCTTGCGGATGCAAAAAAAATTACTAATGACGAAATTGCTAAAGCTTTGGGCGGTCTGCCTAAAGTCAAAATGCATTGCTCAATGTTGGCAATGGAAGTTGTGAAAAAAGCAATTGATGATTATGAGAAAAAGAAAAAGTAAATGATCTAGGAGGGCGTATGGCTCAGCCAATATGGAGCGGTTTTCTAAACTTTGGTCTTGTCTCAATTCCAGTGCGAGTTTTTGCGGCAGTCAAGCGGCATGATATTGAATTTCATTTGCTTCATCGCAAAGATTTGGACAGAATTCATTATGAAAAAGTTTGCCCTGAACACGGCGAGGTGGATTGGGCAGAAGTGGTCAGAGGCTATGAATATCAAAAAAACAAATATGCCGTTATTGAAGAAAGCGAATTTGCTAAGGCGGATGTTGAGTTGACCCGCTCGATCAATATTTTAGATTTCATAAAATTTGAAGAGCTTTCATTGCTTTCGTTTGACCACAGCTATTGGATTACGCCGGAGGCGGCGGGAGCCAAAGCTTATTTTTTACTCGCTGACGTTTTGGCGGAAGAAGGCAAAGTGGCTATCGCGAAAGTTGTCTTAAAACTTCGGCAGTATGTGGCGATAATTCGTTCGGAAGCGGGTGCCTTGGTAATGACAACGATGGTTTTTGCTGACGAAATTCGCAAGCCGTCTGAATTCGGAATGTCAAAGAAAGTTGAACCGACTCGTTCTGAACGAGAAATGGCCAAACAAATTGTGGCTTCGATGTCAGTAAAATTTGACGCTAAAAATTACAAAGATGAATATCGCGAGAAACTAATGTCTTTGGTTAAAGCTAAAATTTCAGGGCGCAAAATTGTCGCTCCAAAAGCGCCAAAAAAGATTGCGGTAAAAAATATTATGGAAGCGTTGAAAAAGTCGGTGAGAGAGCTGGAGAGATCTAAAAAGTGACGAGTGACGAGTTTCGAGTTTCGAGTGAGTGACGAGTGAAAAAGTGATGAGTTGAAAAATATTTAACTTAAATAGAATAATGGTTTTAGAGGCGTATAAGAAAAAACGGAAATTTGGAGTTTCGCCAGAGCCGAAGGCTTCGGTCTCTCGACAAGCTCGAGATAAATTTGTGGTGCAAGAGCATCACGCTTCGCATTTGCATTGGGATTTTCGTTTGGAATTGCCGGCTGAAATTGGGTCAAATGAAATTGTGTTAAAGTCGTGGGCAATTCCCAAACTTCCTCCGCAAAAAGTTGGCGAGCGCAAGCTATCCGTGGCGGTTGAAGATCATCCTGTCGCATATATTAATTTCGAAGGTACGATTCCTGAAGGCGAATACGGTGCGGGCGTTGTCAAAATTTGGGACAAAGGCAATTTCACATTGATCAAACGCACGGGAAAAGAAGTTGAGGTGGATTTATTCGGGAAAAAGATGAAAGGAAGATATGCGCTGGTTAATACTGCGTTTGGAGGAAAGAAAAATAATTGGCTGATAATCAAAATCCAAAATGCAAAATGAAAAATTTAAAATTTCAATGCAAAATTCAAAATTATGAAATCTTACCTTAATTTTTAATTTTTATTTTTTAACTTTAAATTTATGCGAAGCATAAAGCCTATGCTGGCGGAGCTTACTGACAAACCATTCGATGGCGGGCGCGAATGGCTTTTTGAAGTAAAGTGGGATGGGGAACGCGCTATCGCGCAAATTTCAAATTTCAAATATCAAATATCAAATAAATCACAAATTCAAAATTTCAAATTTCAAACGGGGAAATACATCATTTATTCTCGCTATAATAAAGATCTTACGAAAAAATATCCGGAGCTGAAGGAAATAACTAAATTGGTGAAGGCAAAGTCGGCGACTTTTGATGGGGAGATTTGCGTGCTGGATACGAAAGGCGTTTCGAAATTTGAATTGCTTCAGCAAAGAATTGGGCTTTCGGATCCGGCGACAATTCGCGAGCGGATGCAAAAATTTCCAGCCCATTTTTTTATCTTTGACATCATTGAGCTCGACGGGAAAATGCTGACCGATTTGTCTTTGGTTGAAAGAAAAAAAATTCTAAAAAAAGTTTTGAGCGAAGGCGGAAATATTCATTTAACGGAATACCAAATTGGAAAGGGAAAATTATATTTTGAAGCGGCGAAAAAACTTGGGCTGGAAGGCGTGATGGCGAAATATGGAAATTCGAAATATGAAATGGGGAGGTCGAGAAATTGGTTAAAGGTTAAAATCACTAATCAGCAAGAATTTGTAATCGGCGGCTGGACAGAAGGCCGTGGGGCGAGAGAAGGCACGTTTGGTTCACTTTTAATTGGGTTTTACGATAAGTCCCGACGTTCGCTTCGCGAAGTCGGGATCCCGACTTCCGATGTTGCGAAGCAAATCGGAACGTCA
>Ga0315291_10007261_pt1 | contig 13726 bp, 11 predicted proteins | sample YL17G12_20_MG_FD_203070 | JGI IMG/M metagenome (GOLD analysis project Ga0315291, IMG submission 203070) | Sediment microbial communities from Yellowstone Lake, YNP, Wyoming, USA - YL17G12_20 | ecosystem: Environmental > Aquatic > Freshwater > Lake > Sediment | place: USA: Wyoming | collected...
ACGCTGGTGCTGTTCGTGAACGATCCCGACCTCATGCACTTCTCGCATCTGGCCTATCTGGAGAATCAGATCAGGAAGCGCGTGCCGCTCCAGGGGACGCCGCTCAGGGTCTTGGTGCGAAAGGCCAAGGGCAGAGACCGTCAGGGGAGGCGGGGACGGTGAGCATCGCGACATTCCTGGTCTGCGCGTACCTGCTCGGGAGCATCCCCTTCGGGGTGATCGTCGGCCGCGCCCGCGGCGTGGACATCCGCAGGCACGGCAGCGGGAACATCGGGGCAACGAACGTGCTCCGGCTGCTCGGGCCGGGGCCCGCCGCGCTGGTGTTGGCGGGCGATGTGCTCAAGGGTTTCCTGCCGGTTGTGGCAGGCGGTTCTCTGCTCCGCTCGTGGTCAATGCGCGAGCCGGACCTGTGGCTCCTCGCAGTCGCCCTCGCGCCGATCTTGGGCCACACGTTCTCGATCTTCCTCAGGTTCCATGGCGGGCGCGCGGTGGCGGCGACGCTCGGCGCGCTGCTGGGGATGTCGTGGCAGGCTGGCCTCGTAGCACTGGGGATATTCATCCTCGTCGTTGCGGTGACGCGCTACGTCTCGGTCGCGTCGATTATCGCTTCAGCATCCGTGCCTGTCTATCTGGCGCTGGCAGACGCACGGCCGGCCTGGGCAGCGTTCTGGACCGCGATCGCAGCGCTGATCATTGCCCGGCACATCCCGAACATCGGGCGGCTGCTGGCGGGAACCGAACCGAAGATCGGGCAGCGGGCGGCAATCGGGGGACAGCCAGCGCCAGATGGCGAAAAGAACACCTCATGAGCGACCAGGACGCCGCGATCGCCATCATCGGCGCAGGTAGCTGGGGCACCGCGCTCAGCATCGCCTTCGGCAGCGCCGGGCGGTCTGTTCGCCTCTGGGCGAGACGGCGGGAATTGGCCGCGGCGATGGCCGCTGACAGGCGCAACCCGCAGTACCTTTCCTCCTTCGAAATGCCTTCGGCGGTCGCGCCGATGGGCGACCTTGCCGAGGCGGTCGTTGGGGCGGCCCTTATTGTTCTGGCAGTCCCCTCGCAGGGCATCAGGCCGGTATGCGAACGGCTTGCTCCGCTGCTGCGCGCCGACCAGGGGGTGATCAGCGCGGCGAAGGGCCTCGAGCCTCACACCGGGCGGCGCTTGTCAGAGGTGATTGCGGAATGCCTGGGCACCGACCGCGCCGGCGGCATCGCGGTCCTTTCCGGTCCCAACCTGGCCCCAGAGGTGGCCGCTGGCGCGGCGACGGTAACAGTGGTGGCATCCGCCTCTCGGGACCTCGCCTTGCGGGCGCAGTCGGCGCTGAGCACGCCGCGCTTCCGTGTCTACACCAACCCGGATGTGCTGGGGGTAGAGCTCGGCGGCGTCCTCAAGAACATCATCGCCATCGGTGCAGGGGTCAGCGACGGGCTGGGGTTCGGCGAGAACACGAAGGCCGCACTCCTGACCAGGGGTCTGACCGAGATCACGCGGCTGGGCGTCGCGCTGGGCGCGCGCGCCGAGACGTTCCGCGGTCTATCGGGGATGGGCGATCTGGTGGCGACGTGCGCGGGCCGAACCAGCCGCAACCATCATATCGGCTACGAGCTCGCCCGCGGCCGGCGGCTCGCGGACATTGTCGCGGAGATCGCGCCCCAGATCGCGGAGGGCATCGAGACGACGCGGGCCGCGCTTGGTCTGGCGGCGTCAGCCGGAGTGGAGATGCCGATTGCCGCGGCCGTCCACCAGGTGCTGTTCGCAGGAATGTCGCCGATGGAGGCGGTGAGGTCGTTGATGACCAGGGCCTGGCGGGACGAACTTGACTCGTAGGAGCGACATTCTTGTCGCGACGGGATTGCCGCGGCGGTTACGTCCGCACAGGGCGGATCGGCGCAGGAGTATGTTCCCTACACCGAAACCGGCGTGCCCGAGGTGACGTCGTCGAGCAGCTTCTTCACCTGCGTGAGGCTGAAAGGCTTGCAGAGACAGGCCGATGCTCCACTCTGAAGAGCTCGGTCAATGATGTCGTCCTTGGCATAGCCGGTGATCATCACGAACATCGCCTCGGGCTGCGACCTGCGCAGCCTCTTGAGTGCCTCAAGGCCGTCCATCCCCGGCATGCGGATGTCGAGCAGGATCAGGTCGAACGAGCGCTCCTGCGCCGCCGCCAGGGCGCTCTCCCCGTCCTGGCAGGTTACCACCGTGTGGCCGAACCGGGTGAGCGCATCATGGAGGAGCAGGCAGATGCTCTGCTCGTCGTCAACAACCAGTACCTGAAGTGGACTCATCGCCGCGATACGCCTCCTGATGCCCTACCGTGGCCGTGAGCCGTCGCCCCGCGCCGCTTCCTCATAGCCCTTATTCCACAATCCCGCGAGGGCAGGGAAACCAAAAGGAGGGGTGGAACTGGACAGCGAAGACTCGAACCGGATACTGCGTCAAGGAGCCGGACATGGAAGCTCGTCGCCGGCCGCTAGCCTACGTCATCGTTGCCGTCGTAGCGCTCATCTTGATCGGGTGGCTCACCGCCCGGTACATGACCAAGCGCCAGCTCATCCGTGCCCTGGGAGACCGCGATCTGGCAGTCCGGATGGCCGCGGCTGAGAAGCTCATCGAGATGGACAAGCTCTCCGACGCGCTGCCGGCCCAGCCCATCATCGTCCGCAGCAAGACCGCTCAAGCCCTGGGCGAGATCGGCAGCGATGACGCGCTGGGTGTGCTGGGAGAGATCCTCCGGGACCAGGAGGAGGCGCCGCGCCGGTGGGCGCGGCAGGCGCTCGTCAAGCTGGGGATGCGATCAATGCCGGTCCTGCTCTCCGCCCTTTCCGCCGGCGGCGGCACCCAGGAAGAGGCGGTGACGGCGCTCGAGCAGATCGGCCCGCAGACGGCTGCCGAAGTCTGGTTCCTGCTTTCCGACCGGAGCAGCTATGGCGGCGCGGCCACCGCTCTCGCTCAACTCGGACCGGATGGGGTGCAGTCCCTCGTGCGTGCCTGCTACACCGTCGACGGCGATCTGCGCGAGGCTGTTCTCAACAACTTGGGACGCCAGCGGGTGCAGTCTGCTGTTGAGCCCGCCCTCCACAACCTCGGCTCCGACCCGAACAACAAAAAAGGCCCTGCGATCAAGGCGCTTGGCTTCATCGGCGACCGCAGAGCGGTTCCGGCCCTCATCCCCTTCCTGAAGATCAAGGACAACCGCGAGGCCGCCGTGACATCGCTCGGCCTGCTCCGCGATCCCCGGGCGGTAGAGCCGATTCTCGCCACCCTGCTCGAGCGGGAGAAGCGGTACCGCGACGCGGCCATCCTCGCCCTGCGGCGGATCGGCGCGCCGGCCTTCCCCGCGCTCGTTCGCGAGCTCAACTCCCCCCAGGGGCTGATGCGCGAGGCCGCGGCTGCTGCCCTCATCGGGTCGAACTCGCCCTCTGTTAACGCACCTCTCACTGCCGCTCTGCGAGACCCCGACCCTGAGGTCAGGTCCTCGGCGGCCCAGGCGCTGGGTTGGGAGGCGAACGTGGCGGCAGTGCCCTCACTGGTCGCGGTGCTGTCGGACAGGAGCTGGCAGGTGGTTGACTCGGCGGCGGCGGCGCTTGGCGCCATCGGTGTTTCGGCAGCCGATCAGCTTCTGGCTCTGCTCAGAAAGCCTGGCCAGGATGTGACTGTGAGCTATCAGATCGCCCGGGGGCTGGCCGCAATGGGGCGCGAGGCGGTGCCGAAGCTTGCCGGAGCGCTCACCGATGCGGATCCCAGCGTCCAGAAGTGGAGCGCGGTGGCGCTGGGCGAGATCGGCGACCCAGAAGCGGTGCCAGCCCTCCAGAGGCTCTCGGACACGGCCGGGCCGGAGGTGCGCTGGGTGGCCCAGGAGCAGTTGCGCCGCCTTACCAGCATGTCCGGCACCTAGCAGCCACCCCGAGCTAACGGCGAGCCTTGCGCTCCGGTGTGCTCCTGGGGGTCGTCGGGAGAGTGCTCCCGTCCACCCGCACGCTCAGGTGTCTGTCGCGCCCGTTGCCAGCGCGGCCAGGTCACCTGGCGGCAGGCTAGCGGATGCTGGCGGGATGGCCGCCGTCTCTGCGGCTACGTTGGCGTCATATCTCTCTGCGCACCAGGCTTCAACATCGGAGTAGGCCTGCGGGTGCTCGCCTTTGAGCCACTGCAGGAACCTCGCCGCGGCCTGGTCATCTGCAAGAGTGTCGTGCAGCAGATGGATCACCATGCGCACTCGATCTGACGGCTTGTACACGATCATCCTCCCTTTCTGGTCTGCGTGCTCTGCGAGCGCCAACGCGCCGAAACGGGCGAACTCCACGCGGTCTAGAGGCGCACGGCCGCCTAGGGGAGAGGGTGGAATCCCAGGGTCAGCTCGAACGCCCTTGCGATGATCACTGCCACCTGGTCCCGCGTCACCGCGTACTCCGGGTGATAGAGCCCGTCCTCGTAGCCCTCCACCAGCCCCTTGCCCGCCAGGTACTCGACGTGCTTGAGACACCAGGACCAGGCACTGTCTTCTCCCGGCACGTCGGGGAAGGCGTAAGGTGGCTCAGGGTCGGCGATGGCGGCCTCGCCGGTTGGCGCGACCAGGGCGCGGGCTACATACACCGCCATCTGCCCGCGGTCAACGGTAAGGCTGGGCTGATAGGTGCCATCCTCGTAGCCGTCGGCCACCTTCTGCGAGACCGCGTACTCGATGTGCTTGTAGGCCCAGTAGTCGGCCGGGACATCGGAGAAGGTGGGGGGAGGCTCAGGGTCCGGGATTCGGTCATCCCCCCACGCCAGCACTCGTGCGACGTCCACTGCCATCTGGTCGCGGGTGACCTCCAGCTCCGGATGATAGAGGCCGTCCGGATAGCCGACGATCATGCCCCACTTGGCGCAGGCGCGTATCTCGTCCGAGGCCCAATCGTCATAGTCCAGATCCGGAGGCAACGGCTCCCAAACGAACACGTCTCGCGCGTTGTTCGTGTCAACCGGTCCTATCTCTGGCGCCCCGGCTGAGGAGAACGCCACTACGCGCCCATCGTGGCTGACCCAGGGGTCGTCCACACGCCGCCCATCCGAGGAGACGGAGAAGCAGCACATGTCTTCGATGGAGCCTGTCCGGCGATTCCATAGGCTGAGCCATTCGCCGCCGGATGAGGTGAACACCACGGTGCGGCCGTCGCCGCTGATCATGGGGTGCAACCCTTCTCCCGCGCACTCGACCGTTCCGGCGACCCGGTCGCGGACGAAAACGCCACGCCCCCCTGTGTACACCGTCTCGGGGGCGAGATTCGTCGCGTCGGAGACAAAGGCGATGAACCGGCCATCCCCGCTCATGGAACCAGGGTAGGCCCAGCGCCCGTCGGGTGCCTCACCCGTCTCGGTGAGAGTCACCACTTCGGTCGTCCGCGCTTCGCGGTCCCGGAGAAGGACGTCAGACCCCATATGGGGGCCCAGGGAACCGTTCTTCTCCGGATCAGACTCCAGCGAGAACGCTATGAACCGGCCGTCCGCGCTTATTGCGGCATGGGTACAGCGCCCTTCCAGAGGGAGGCTCGCCGGGTCCACGCTGATCAGTTCGGTGGTGCCTGTCAGCCGGTCACGCAGGTAGAGGTGCCAGTCCCACGGAACGTACTCGTAGTATTCCGGAGTCAGGTTGGTGGCATTGGAGCCGAAGACCACGAACCGTCCGTCCGCGCTTATGACCTCCGGTCCCGAGATGCCATTGCCCTGCTCGCCGGTCGTGCTGACGCTGACGAGTTCCGTGACGCCAGTCGCCCGGTCGTGCACGAAAGCACCGCAGGACCCATTGAGATCCCCGGGGACCAGGTTCGAGGCGACAGAGGCGAAGGCGACAAAACGCCCGTCGCCGCTGATGGTGCAACATGCCGACGGCCCGTTCGCCTGCTCGCCCCCGCTGCCCACACTGACTCGCTCTGTTACCCCGAGCAGCCGGTCGCGGACGAAGATGTCTTCGACGCCGTTTGTGTCGCCTGGGACCAGGTTGGTGGCCACGGAGGTGAAGGCGACGAAGCGTCCGTCGGCGCTCACGCTCAGTGGCAGGTACTCATTTGCCGGCGGCGAATCGGCGTTCCCCTGCTCGCCTGTACTGCTGACGCTGACCAACTCCAGACGCGCGGCACCGAGGGAGGGCGATGAGACGACAGCGAAGACGCAGACTGCGAGGAACAGCCTTCGCGCGAACCGCAGTGACTCTACCATAGCGGTCCACCCCCTGTTCAACTCTCGCGATATCCGGCGGTCTGAGGCGGCTCACCGGGCGCTGGCGCTTCGGCGCTTTGCCCGGCTCAGGTGGGCTCTCAGTGGGGGTGAGCAACCAAGGAGAATATACCACAGGTCGGGTGGTATGTAAAGCACGTGTGCTGCGCGAGGCGGGCGGCCTGTCAGACTCCCCTTGCATGCGAATGGCAGATTGAGCGCGAAAAGGACTTGACAACAATGTTGTCAAGTCTCTATTATTGGGTACGCTAACCCACAGGGGCGAAGCCAACCGGAAGCAGCGTTGCCGCGCCCGGCAGGGGCGAGGGCGCTTCTGACCGTTCTGCGAGTCTAGGGAGGGCTACTAACGTGGCTAAGGTGATCGGAATCGACTTGGGCACGACCAACTCGGTGGTTGCCGTCATCGAGAGCGGCGAACCAGTGGTCATAGCCAACAAGGAGGGTGGGAGGCTGACACCCTCGGCGGTCGGTTTCACCAAAGGGGGCGAGCGGCTCGTCGGCCAGCCGGCGAAGCGGCAGGCCGTCATCAACGCCGAGAACACGGTCTACTCCATCAAGCGCTTCATGGGCCGGCGCTACTCCGAGGTCGAGCGCGAGCGCGGTATGGTGCCCTTCCGCGTCGTCGCCGGGCAGAACGACATGGCCGTCGTGGCGATAGGCGATAGGCAGTACACGCCGGAGGAGATCTCCGCGATGATCCTGCGGAAGCTCCGCGAAGACGCCGAGGCATACCTCGGGGAGAAGGTCGACCGCGCCGTCATCACAGTTCCGGCCTACTTCAACGACGCCCAGCGCACCGCCACGAAGAACGCCGGCGAGATCGCGGGTCTAGAGGTGCTCCGGATCGTCAACGAACCTACCGCGGCCGCGCTCGCCTATGGCTTCGCCCGGGGCGAGGCCGCGAAGGAGCAGCGCATCCTGGTGTGGGACCTGGGCGGAGGCACCTTCGATGTCTCGCTGCTCGAAGTCGGCGAGGCGGTCTGCGAGGTGAAGGCCACCAATGGCGACACTCATCTGGGGGGCGATGACTGGGACGAGCGAATCGTCAACCACATCGCCGACCAGTTCCAGCGGGAGCAGGGGATTGACCTCCGCAAGGACAGGCAGGCGCTTCAGCGCCTGCGAGAGGGGGCCGAGAAGGCCAAGGTCGAGCTCTCCTCCATGGTGCAGACAAGCATCAACCTGCCCTTCGTCACCGCCGACCAGACCGGGCCCAAGCACCTCGACATGAACCTAACGCGCGCCAAGTTCGAGGAGCTCACAAAGGACTTGCTCGAGCGCATGATTGGCCCCTTCGAGCAGGCGCTCGCCGATGCCAAGGTCAAGGCCCAGCAGCTGGACGCGGTTGTCCTGGTCGGCGGTGCTACTCGCATGCCTATGGTGCAGGACCTGATACGCCGGCTCACCCAGAAGGAACCGCACAAGGGCGTGAACCCGGACGAAGTGGTGGCGATGGGCGCGGCCATCCAGGCGGGCATCATCGTCCGCGAGGTGGACGATGTGCTGCTGCTGGACGTCACCCCGCTGTCGCTGGGCATTGAGACGCTCGGCGGCGTGCTGACGAAGCTGATCGAGCGCAACACCACCATACCGACCCAAAAGACCGAGACTTTCACCACCGCGGCCGATAGCCAGACCCGGGTGGAGGTCCACGTTCTCCAGGGCGAGCGGCCCATGGCGCACGACAACCGGAGCCTCGGCCGGTTCCATCTGACGGGCATTCCGCCGGCTCCGCGGGGCATCCCGAAGGTCGAGGTGTCGTTCAACATAGATGCCAATGGCATCCTGAACGTTGCCGCCCGAGACATGGCGACCGGCAACAAGCAGGAGATCACCATTTCCGGCTCCAGTCAGCTCGACCGCGGCGAGGTCGAACGGATGGTCAGGCAGGCCGAGCAGCATGCGGACGAGGACCGGCGCGCGCGCGAGGCCGCCGACACCACAAACCAGGCCGAGCAGTTGATGTATTCCGCCGAACGGAGCCTGAAGGATCTCGGCGACAAGGTCCCGGCCGACAAGCGCGAAGCCGCGCAGCAGGCCGTCAACGACGTGCGTCAGGCACTCGAGGGGAAAGACATCGAGCGGATACGGAGCGCAGCCGACCGGCTCCAGCAGGTCTTTGCCGAGCTTTCGCAGGCCGCCTACCAGCAGGCCGCTGGCGCTGCCGCAGGGTCGCCCAGCGCGCAGGAAGGTGCCCGGCCGGGCGGCGAGCCGGGCGAAGGCGGCGACGAGGGCGTGATAGATGCCGAGTTCAGCGAGAGCGATTAGCTTCTCGCCTCCCAGCCGGAGGAAGGGCCGATGAGCATCGGCGACTGGGATATCTTCGGCGATCTTGCCAGGCTGCGCCAGCGCCTCGGCCGGCTGTCGCATGTCAACTACGCCGGCATTAGAGGTGACGAGCGCGACGACGCATGGGCGCCGCCTGTTGACATCATCGAGCAGGATGGCGCGCTCGTGCTCCTGGTTGATCTGCCAGGCGTCAGGCGAGAGGACATCGAGCTGACGATCGCTCACGAGAGCCTAACGGTCGCAGGGCAGAGGTCAAGCAGTGAGGGCGGCGCCGGCATCCGGCTGGAGCGGCCGGTCGGCCGTTTCCGCCGGTCCTTCCGAATTGCAGTGCCGGTTGACCCCAGCCGCGCACAAGCGGTCTACCGCGACGGCGTGTTGCGCATCACGTTGCCGCAAGCGGCGCCGGCCGGGCCGGCGCGGGTGCGAGTGCGTGTTGAGTGAGGCGGCATGAATGCGAGCCAGCGCTTCGCGTGACTACTATCGGGTGCTGGGCGTGGGCAGGGAGGCCGACGAGAAGGCGATCAAGACTGCCTTCCGCCGCCTCGCGCGCAAGTACCACCCCGACGTGAACCCCGGCGACAAGGAGGCCGAGAGGAAGTTCAAGGAGATCAGCGAGGCCTACGAGGTGCTGCGCGACCCGAAAAAGCGCCAGCAGTACGATCAGTTTGGGCATCTTGGCGCGGGCTGGCAGCACGCCGGCGCGGGAGCTCCCGGGGGATGGAGTGGCGCGGGCGTCGGAACCGACTTCGACTTCGGCGGGTTCCGGGGCGGCCTGGGCGACTTGTTCGAGGAGATGCTGGGCGGGCGCGGGGTCGGAAGCTTCACTCAGGCGCGGCCGCGGCGCGGGCGCGACGTTCGAGGCGAGATCGAGATGACCTTCGATGACGCGTTCAACGGGGTCACCCGTGAGGTCGCGGTATCGGTCGGGCAGACGTGCGCGATCTGCCAGGGCCAGGGCATCGTCGGTCAGGGATCGGTCTGTGCTCAGTGCGGGGGAGCGGGTCAGGTCGAGCGGCTGAAGCGGCTGCAGGTCCGCATTCCGCCGGGCGTGCGCACCGGCTCGCGGATCAGGGTCGCGGGCCAGGGTGAGGCCGGGCCATCGGGACAGCGCGGCGACCTCTTCCTGATCGCGAAGGTCGCGCCCCATCCGCTATTCAAGCGGCAGGGCGATGACCTTCAGGTCGAGGTGCCGGTGACCTATACCGAGGCGGCGCTTGGCGCCGAGCTAGATGTGCCGACGATGAATGGGCGCGTCAAGATGAAGCTGCCGGCGGGGGCGTCGTCTGGGCAGCGCTTGCGGTTGGCTGGGCGCGGTATGCCCCACATGCGTGGCGGAGGCCGTGGCGATCTCTACGTGCAGATCAAGATAACCGTGCCCAAGAACCTGTCCCAGGAGGAGCGGGATCTGATCGCGCGGCTGGGGCAGATGCGCAAGGAGGACCTCCGCGCCAACCTTCGCGCCTGAAGGGGCGAGGGGAGGAGACGGTTCACATGAGAAAGGAACGTTCTGAGCCCGTATACGTGATAAGCGTCGCGGCCAAGCTGGTGGAGATGCACCCGCAGACGCTGCGCATGTATGAGCGCCTTGGGCTGATGAGCCCGGCGCGAACGAGAAACAACATCCGGCTTTACTCGGATGAAGATATAGCGCGATGCCGTCAGATTCAGCGCCTGACGAGCGTGGGCTTGAACCTCGCCGGGGTCGAGATGGTGCTCGACCTGCTGGAGCGAATGGAGGCGATGCGCCGCGAGCTGGAGGCGGAGATGTCCCAGCGCGCCAAGGAGATGGACCAGGAGATCGCGCGGTTGCGGCGCGAGGCGGCCGCGGGCAAATGATCCGCGGGGACCGCGGCCGCGAAGCGGGCCGCGCGGGGCGGTAGGCACGAATGGACATAAACAAGTTCACCGATAGAGCCAAACAGGTGCTGATGGCGAGCCAGGAGATCATGCGCCGCTACCGGCACTCTCAGGTGGATGTGGAGCATCTGCTGCTGGCGCTGCTCGAATCGAGCGACGGCCTGGCCGCCGAGATCATCGGCAAGGCCGGCGGCGATGCAGCCGGGGTCAAGCGCGAGGTTGAATCGGCGCTTGCGCGCGGGCCGAAGGTGGAGGCCCAGGGCGGCGGAGTGGGGCAGGTGTACGTCACCCCGGCGCTGATGGAGATCCTGGAGCGGACCGCCTGGGAGCACGCCCAGCGGATGCAGGACACCCTCGTCGCGGTCGAGCACTTGCTGCTGGCGATCATCACCCAGGGCCGCTCCGAGGCGGCGCGCATCCTCAGATCCAACGGCGTCACCATCGAGGGGCTTCAGCGCGCGGTGGCCGAAATCAGGGGCGGGCAGCGCGTCACGGACCAGAGCGCGGAGGCAAGGTATCAGGCGCTCGAGCGGTTCAGCCGCGACCTCACCGAGCTGGCCAAGCAGGGCAAGCTCGATCCGGTGATCGGGCGCGAGGCCGAGATACAACGGGTCATCCAGGTCCTCAGCCGCCGCACCAAGAACAACCCGGTGCTGATCGGCGAACCGGGGGTGGGCAAGACCGCGGTCGTCGAAGGGCTGGCCCAGAAGATCCTGTCCGGCGATATTCCGCGCACGCTCAAGGACAAGCGCGTGGTGGCGCTCGACCTGGGCGCGATGGTGGCCGGCTCGAAGTTCCGGGGCGAGTTCGAGGAGCGGCTGAAGTCGGTGATGGATGAGATCCGGAAGGCCGAGGGCAACATCATCGTCTTCATAGATGAGCTGCACACCGTCGTCGGGGCCGGGGCCGCCGAGGGGGCGATAGATGCCTCTAACATGCTCAAGCCCGCGCTGGCCCGGGGCGAGCTTCAGTGTATCGGCGCCACGACGCTCGATGAATACCGCAAGCACATCGAGAAGGACGCGGCCCTCGAGCGGCGCTTCGCGCCGATCTACGTCGAGGAGCCCAGTATCGAGGATACCATCGCGATCCTGAAGGGTCTGCGGGAGCGATACGAGCAGCATCACCAGATCACCTATGATGACGGCGCACTGGAGGCAGCGGCGCGGTTGGCCTCTCGCTACATAACCGACCGCTTCCTTCCAGACAAGGCGATAGACCTGATTGACGAGGCCGGCTCGAAGAAGCACCTTCAGGCGGTGCTATCGCCCCCGGATATCGCCCAGCTCGAGTCCCAGGTCGGCCGGCTCGAGGAACAGCGCGAGGCTGCAGCGATGCGGCAGGACTACGAGACCGCGGCGCGGTTCAAGCAGGAGATCGAGGTGCTGCGCTCTCAGCTCGCCGAGAAGCAGCGGGAGTGGGAAGCGCAGGCGGGCAAGGCAGACTCGCGGGTGACCGAGGAGGACATCGCGCAGATCGTCGCCTCCTGGACCGGCATCCCGGTCTCGCGCATGTTCGAGCAGGAGACCGAGAAGCTGCTCCGCATGGAGGAGGAGCTGCACAAGCGGGTGATCGGGCAGGATGAGGCCGTCCACGCGGTCGCGGAGAGCGTCCGGCGCGCCCGGGCCGGGCTGAAGGACCCGAAGCGCCCGATCGGTTCGTTCGTCTTCCTCGGCCCGACGGGGGTCGGCAAGACAGAGCTGGCGCGGGCGCTGGCCGAGTTCATGTTCGACGACGAAGACGCCATGGTGCGCCTCGACATGTCGGAGTATATGGAGCGCTTCGCCGTCTCGCGGATGATCGGCGCGCCGCCGGGCTATGTCGGATACGAGGAGGGCGGCCAGCTCACCGAGGCGGTTCGCCGGCGGCCCTACCGCGTGATCCTGCTGGATGAGATCGAGAAGGCCCATCCCGATGTCTTCAACATCCTGCTCCAGATTCTGGAGGACGGTCGGCTAACAGACGCCGCCGGCCGGGTGGTGGACTTCAAGAACACGGTCATCGTCATGACGAGCAACCTGGGCAGCCAGACAGTCCGCTCGGCCGCTCCGCTCGGGTTCGCCAATGGGGATCAGACAGAGGCATTCGCTCGCACCAGAGAGCAGATGCTGGCCGAGCTTCGCCGCACCTTTCGGCCCGAGCTGCTCAACCGCATTGACGAGATCGTCGTCTTCCAGCCGCTCACCCGGGAGCAGATCGAGCAGATCGTGGATATCATGCTCGACCGGGTGAGGGAGCAGCTCCGTGAGCGCGGCATCAGCCTCGAGGCGACCGAGCCCGCGAGGGCGCTGCTGGCGACGGAGGGCTTCGACCCGCAGTTCGGGGCGCGGCCGCTGCGGCGGACCGTGCAGCGCCTGGTGGAGAATCCGATCGCCCGCGGCATTCTTCAGGGCGAGTATCGGGAGGGCGACACGGTCGTGCTCGATGTCGAGGACGGCAAGATCGCTCCGCGGCTGCTGGTACCGTCGGGGCAAGCACAGGCTACTGCCGGGTAGGGGCGAGGAAACAGCCCCTCTTGCTTCACACATATTTCACAGCGCAGAACTATGCTGAAGGAGCGGGCCGCCAAGGCTGGCCCGCTCTTCGCCTGGTGTGAGTGGAAAGTCCATTGCAGACGCTCGGCGACGCTGTCAACCTGTTCACCTGCTGCATCTTCACGCTCAATGCATTCACCATTGTGTTGCCGGCGTTCCTGATCGCCGGGGCGCTCGTGGTCTTCATCCCGAGCCAATCGGTGATGAAGTACCTCGGCGCGAAGGCGAACCGCGTTCTCTCTTATGGTGTGTCCGCGATTTCCGGCAACGTGCTCACCGTCTGCTCCTGCAACGTCGTGCCGATCTTCGCCAGCATCCTTCGCCGCGGCGCGGGCATCGGGCCGGCCTTCTGTTTCGTCTTCGCCGCGCCGGCCATCCACATCGTCAACACAGTCTTCACCTATCAGGTGATCGGTCCCACGCTCGCCCTCTGGCGCTTCGTCACGGTCCCGATCATCGCCATCCTGGTCGGGCTCATCATGGCGCTCCTCTTCCGCCGCGAGGAGCTGGCGCGACAGCGCCAGATCGAGGAGGGGTCGAAAGTCGCACTGCTGGAGCGCTCTCCCCAGGAGGCCCGGCGAGGAGAGCTGTTCCTGCTCATGCTCGTCGCGGTGCTGTTCTTCGGGGCCTGGCTGAGTCTCGACCCCTACTTCCACGGCGCCGTATGGAAGATCCCGGTCGGGCAGCTCGTCCGCCTGGGAGGAGTGATTGTTGCCCTGGCGCTGCTGCTCAAGCTCTCCCTGACCTGGTTCGGCAAGGAGGAGACTGCGGAGTGGGGCCGCCAGACGTGGCTGCTGCTCCGCATGATCGTGCCGATATTCGTCGTTGCCGTGCT
>Ga0315291_10007262_pt1 | contig 13726 bp, 10 predicted proteins | sample YL17G12_20_MG_FD_203070 | JGI IMG/M metagenome (GOLD analysis project Ga0315291, IMG submission 203070) | Sediment microbial communities from Yellowstone Lake, YNP, Wyoming, USA - YL17G12_20 | ecosystem: Environmental > Aquatic > Freshwater > Lake > Sediment | place: USA: Wyoming | collected...
GCCGCCCGGGCGCGCGCCGGGGCCGGTGGCCCAGGATCGCGGCCACGGGGAGTTGAGGCAGCATGTAGCCAAGGCGCTGCAGGACCGTCACGAGCCCGACCATCAGGGGCGACCCGCCGAGCCGGGTGATGAATAACGGCAGCACCGTCGCCGGGTCCACCCAGGCGAGGCCGCTCATGAAGACGGCGGTCTCCGTCACCAGGACCGGGAAGTTCCACCGGGTGTGCTCCCTCGGGTCGTATTCGCGTGCTGCTTCAGCCACTGTCTTGCTCGGTCGTCCAAGGGCCTTACCCCTTCGCGGCAAGCGAGTCCTGCTGGACCGATACGTATTAGGGGCCAGGGTCTAGGGTACAATGGGTGTCGTTCCCCGAGCCCTGGCGCTTGGCCCCTCGTTGTCTTGGATCAGCGCATCTGGTAGACTCGTTGAGGCGTCAAATCTGGATCGGAGGTCAGGTTGTGGATCGCAGTGATGACGGCAAGGAACTGAGTCGTCGGGATTTCTTGCTGCGTGCGGCGGCTGCCGCCGCGCTGGGCGCGGCTTCGGGTGTCAAGATTTCGGAGGTGAGCGCGGCAGTTGCCTCGCCTTCCCAGAGCGCTTGGATGAAGTTCCGGGTGCTGGGCCGCACCAAACTCCAGGTCTCGGTGCTCGGCATGGGCACGATCAAGGTGGAGAATCCGGCAGTATTGCGCGCCGCGCTCGACAAGGGCATCAACTTTTTCGACACCGCGGAGTGCTACCAGGGGGGAAACAGCGAGGTGAAGGTCGGGAAGGGCCTCGAGGGTCGGCGGGATGAGGCGATCGTCGCTACTAAGTGGCATACCGATGGCTCGACTCCGGCCAAGGAGCTGCTGGACTCGCTCGATCAGAGCCTGAAGCGCCTGAACATGGACCACGTGGATCTCGTACAGATTCACGGAGCTGAGAGCGCGCGCCAGGTCGAGAGTGACGAGCTGTGGGAGGCATTCACCCAGGCGAAGAAGGCCGGCAAAGCCCGGTTCAACGGCCTGAGCACCCACGGCAATCAGGTCGAGGTGATCCGGGCGGCCATCAAGACCGGCCGATACGATGCGGTTCTGCCCGCGTACAACGCTCTGATCGGCGAGCGCGTGGGTGGCGTCATCGCGGAGGCGAAGAAGGCCGACGTCGGCGTCATCGCGATGAAGGTCCTCCAGCCGGCGCACGAGGGTCGGTCTACCAACGACGCTTTCAAGGGCCTCGAAGGCAACCCGTTCCAGCGATCCATCCAGTGGGTGGTGCGCGATACGAACGTGGCCACCGGCATCGTAGACATGCCGACTTTCGATGAAGTCGCCGAGAACTGCGCGGCGGCCGCAGCATCTCCCTCCAGAGCCGACCTCGATGAGTTCGAGCGCGCCGTCGCGCTCGTCTCGGCCGGCTCGTGCCATCTCTGCGGCGCCTGCACCGGGCAGTGCCCGCAGAGAGTCAGGGTCGCCGATATCATGCGCTGCCGGCTGTACTGTCATGGCTACGGTGACCGGCAGCGCGCAAGCGAGCTGTACCGGGCGCTGCCGGCATCGGCATCGGCTGCCGCGTGCTTGAGCTGCAGGCAATGCCGGGTAGTATGCCCCTGGGGTGTGCCGGTGCAAGGGCGACTGGAGGAGGTGCATGGTGTTCTCGCGTAGTGCGATTGCGTTCCTTATCCTGATCGCTGCGGCCGCCTTGCCGGTTTCGGCCGCAGCTACGTCGGAGGTACTGCCGCCCGCGGCATCGGTCAAGGGCTGGCAGCTGCGGGAGCACGTCCGTACATACGCGCCGGACGATCTCTATGAGTACATTGACGGCAACGCGGATCTCTTCCGCTCCTATGGGTTCGCCGATTTAGCGGTGGGCGACTACGCCCCGGCGGAGGCCAAGGGCTGGGTCAGCGTTGACGTCTACAACATGGGGACGCCGCTCCAGGCTTTCGGGATCTTCGGCGCGGAGAAGCCGCCGGACGTGAAGCCCGCCCCGCTTGGTGCCCAGGGCTACGAGTCGAACGGCCTGATAGCCTTCTGGAAAGGGGCCTATTACGTCAAGGTGTCGCTGGCGGAAGGCGAGGACAAGCAGGGCGCGCGGCGATTGGCCCAGGCTGCGGCCGGGCGGATCGCAGCCGAGGAAGCGATGCCCGCGGAGCTTCGGCGACTGCCCTCGGAGGGCCGTATCGCCGGGAGCGAGCGCTATGTGAAGAGAGGCGCGCTGGGGCAGGCGCTTCTGATAAACACGGTTAGCGCCCAGTACAGGATAGCTGCGGCTTCGCCGCAGCAAGGCGACGGAAGCGCCTCGTCACGAGCGGCGCTCGCGGCACCGTTGGGCGATTCTGTTGCCACGCTCTACATCAGCGATCTCCGTGCCCGCGGTCCGTCCCTCGCAACCTTGCCTAAGCTGAGGAAGTACTATGTTGAGGCCGGGATGTCTGTGGCCCGTCTTCCGCGGCTGGCGAAGGGGACGTTTGCGGTGCGAGACGAGTTCTACGGAGAGATGGTGGTCACGAGGGCGGGCAAGTTCGTGGTGATCGCGGCCGCTGCGGAAGCGCGCCGCGAGCAGGTCGCTGATCTAGCCGGGGCAGGCGCTGCCGCGGCGATCGCGGCGCTGCCCACGCCGACTGCGGGCACTCGTGCTTCGCAGAGCAACAGCGCAGCAGCCGCTTGTCCAGCTGCGACGGCGCAGGGGATGGCCTGCCCAGTCGGCGGGTCGTGCGGAACGAGCGCGCCGGCCGCGCACTGATCGCGTCCAGCGGCGAGGCACAAGGTGAAGTCGCTGCAGGCAAGCGACAACCGCAGGTACTTGGTCAAGCCCGACGGCACTCCGTTCTTCTACCTCGGCGACACGTGCTGGGAGCTCTTCCACCGGGCGACGAGGGAAGATGCCGACCTGCTCCTCAAGACGCGATCCGAGCAGAGGTTCACAGTGATCCAGGCGGTCGCGCTGGCCGAGTTCGATGGGCTGACCGTTCCCAATGCCTACGGCGCCCTGCCGCTCCACGATCTCGACCCGGCGAAGCCGAACGACGCCTACTTCAGGCACCTGGACTACGTCGTGGATAAGGCAGCGCAGCTCGGCCTGTTCGTCGGCATGCTGCCGACCTGGGGCGACAAGGTGGGCCCGGTGCTGTGGGGCGGCGGCCCTGCCATCTTCACCCCCGACAAGGCACGCGTGTACGGCCGCTTCCTCGGCAAGCGCTATCGCGACGCGCCAGTCATCTGGATTCTGGGCGGCGACCGTCCTGCCGAAACTGATGAGGTGCGGAACGTCTGGCGCGCAATGGCCGAGGGCATTCGCGAAGGTGATGACGGCCGGCACCTGATGACCTATCACCCGATGGGTGGCAATTCGTGTTCGGTATGGTGGCCACCGGACGAGCCGTGGCTGGACTTCCACATGATCCAGTCAGGTCACAGCGCGAAGGACATCCCGAACTACGAGTTCGTCGAGCGCGACTACGCGCTCACGCCGACCAAGCCCACGATGGAGGGCGAGGCCCGCTACGAGAACCACGCGATCAACTGGAAGCAGGACACGGGGCGCTTTGATGACTTCGATGTCAGGCAGGCCGCCTACTGGAGCTTGCTCGCCGGTGGGTGCGGCTTCACCTACGGCTGCCAGGACGTTTGGCAGCTCTGGGAACCCAAGCGTGAGCCGGTGACCTTTGCCAACACGCACTGGCGCCAGGCGATGCACTTTCCGGGCGCGGCGCAGATGCGGCACGTCCGCGCGCTCTACGAGTCGCGTCCATTCCTGAAACTCATCCCCGACCAGTCGTTGATCGCCTCCGGACAGGGGGACGGCGCCGATCACATCCAGGCTGCGCGCGCTGAGGACGGCAGCTTCGCCTTCATCTACGCCCCGACCGGCAGGACGTTCAGCGCGGCTCTGGGCAAGCTATCTGGAGAGCGTGTCGCCGCTCAGTGGTACAATCCACGAACGGGCGCGTGGCAGCGGATCGGCGAGTTCAGCAGGGCAAGCGCGCAGGAGTTTGCGCCGCCGAGCAGCGGCCGTGGAGACGACTGGGTGCTGGTGCTGGACGCGGTCAGTGCGGGCGAGGCCGCGAAGGCGGCGGTGAGGGAGGCGCTGCACTGCGCGTGACATCGGCGGCATCGCAAACGAGAGCGGGGCGGAAGCATTGCTCCCGCCCCGCCCCTTCGGCTTCGCTCAGGGCAGGTCCTTGAGGATGAGGGTCCGCGGTCATTCAGCAGGCGCGGGTGACTCGGCTTGCCCGCCGGCCGTTTGGGGGGCTGGCTCCGACGGCTCGCTCAGCGCCTGTTTGCACTCCGGCTTCGGCGCGGGCTTCGACTGGGCCGCGAGGATCAGGGGAAGTGCTTTCGTACCACCGGCGCGCACGATCTGACCGAGGAGATCGCCGATGGGCTGGTGGGTGGTCACCAGCGCAACGATCATCTCCTGCCCGTTCGGTCGCGCCGCGACGAAGACTCCCTTCCCGCCAGGCGCGAGGTAGACCGCTGCATCCTGCCCGGTGATCGCCTTGGTCGTGGCAAGCGTGCTCCAGCCGCGAGCGGTCATCATGTCGCCGTAGTAGGTCACAACATCCTTTGGCTCGGGTCCCGCCTGCATCACCAGCACCGTCACGCGCGACAGGCTCTTGAGGAGGTCCTTGGTCGGGCCGATGAAAGGCTCGGCCATCGCCATCTGGGCCATCGGCCCGCTCTGGCTGCCGGCGGCCGCCTGCTGCCGGGCCACCTCCGCCGCCGCGTCGAGGATGCCGCCTAGAAGCTGCATTGCCGCATCGCCGTTGACGTCCACCTGGAACTTCACCGTCACTCCCTTCAGGGCGAGCTGCTCCACTGTCAGTCCCTCGTCTCCTGGCGGAGCCGCGAGCGCGGCCGACACGCAGATTCCCACGGCCGCCAGTAGCAAAGGCACTACCATCCAGCGCATTCGTCGCATCCGCGTACCCTCTCTTTCGCCCATTCGCTTGGGCCTGGTGGTTGGGAGCAGCTGCGATGCCGGCCTGGGCTAGGGCGACGCAGCGACGCTCTCACCCGATCATACGGATGGACGGCATGGAAGGTTTCACCGCGCCCGAGAAACGGCCAGCCCTACGCCATCCGGCGGGCGGCGCGATGGCGGAGACCAGCGCGCCCCAGAGAGCCTACGGAGGACAGCCGCGGCGAAGTGGGGTATCCTTCAGTTAGCGTTACGAGCAACCCTTTGCACCAGGAGAGCATAACCAGGGCATGATGAGTCTTCGTCGAGCATTCCTGTTGGGGACCCTCCTTCTCCTTGCCCTTGCGCCGGCGGCCGCTTGGGCGGCGACAGAACCGGTCCCTATCGGCCCAGGCGCGATCTACCAGGAGATCTACCGGCCGCAAGGCCCATGGGTGATCCAAGTCGTCGAAGCGGATCTATCACAGGAGTATCTCGAACTCGAGGCCTTGCTGGGCGGCGGCAAAACTATGGCGCGCCGCCCTCTGTCGGCGATCGCAGGCGCCGCGCATACGGAGGTCGCCAGGCCGGTAGCGGCGATTAACGCGGATTTCTTCTCCCTGGCCAGCAGCGCGGGGCTTCCCCTCGGCCTGCACGTCGAGAACGGTGAGCTCGTCACGTTCCCCGACCCGTCACGGTCCGTCTTCTATGTGCTTGCCGATGGCACCATGCACATAGACCGGCTCAGAGCCAATGCCTGGTTGCGCGCCCCAGATAGCCTCCTGCTTCGGTTCTCCGGCATGAACCGGCCGCCAGGCTACGCCGACCTGGTGCTCTTCACGCCGCGCTTCGGCGACCAGACGCAGGCCGATCCCACAGCGACGCAGATCGCGCTGGTCGGCCTGACAGATCGGGTGCATCCGAACGTTGATCTGAACGCACGCGTCGCCAGTATAGCCGCCGGCCCGTCCCAGCGCATCCCACCCGAAGGCGTAGTGATCGCCGCCCGCGGTGTTCAGGCCTATGCTTTGCGCAAGCTGAAGGTGGGTGACGCGGTCACCCTGTCGCTGGCGCTGGACCCGGAGAAGGGACAGATCGAACAGGCGGTGAGCGGAGGCCCGCGCTTGGTCCGCGACGGGGCCGTCTCAGTCGAGCATCTCCTAGAGCGTTTCGCCGAGTCCTTCGCTGCGCGCAGACACCCACGCAGCGGGCTCGGAACCCGGAACGGCACGCTAGTGTTGGTGGCGGTGGACGGCCGCCAGCCAGGCTACAGCGAAGGGATGACGCTGTATGAGTTCGCGAAGCTGTTCGTCGAGTTGAACTGCACCGATGCCATGAACCTCGACGGCGGGGGCTCGACCACGATTGTGGTCCGCGACCGTGTCGTCAACTCGCCCTCGGGGGGGAGCGAGCGCGCGCTGGTGAACGCGCTCGGTGTGCTCAGCGTTGCCCCGGTCGGTCCCCCGGTCCAGCTCGCGGTTGAGCCGACAGAGTTCAGCGTCTTGTCGGGTGAGCGAGTGTCGCTTCGGCCGACGGGTCTCGACCAGTACTACAACCCAGTGGCTGTTGACGTGGAGGCCGTGCAGTGGGAGGCCGCCCCCGCTCTCGGCTCCATCAACAAGCTCGGCGTGTTCACGGCCGCCAGTGTCAAGGAGCCGACCGTGGGGCTCGTGCTCGCGCGGATGGGGAAGATGACCGCGTCATCGGTCGTCAACATCGCTCCCGGCCCGACGCGGGTGGTGGTGACGCCTGCGAGCGTTTCCCTGTCGCCGGGAGCCACCCAGCAATTCGTTGCAGAGGCCTATGACGAGGACAACGACCAGCTCGCCGTCTCGCCGGGCAGGATAGTGTGGCGGGCCGAGCCGGCTGGGGCGAAGATCAGCGCATCGGGGCTGCTCAAGGCCCCGGCTCAGAATGCAACCCTGGCCGTGCTCGCCTGTGTCGGAGATGTCTGCGGCAGGGCCGAGGTAGTGGTTGGAGAAGAGGTAGCACTGGTGGAAACTTTCGAGAAGCCTGGCCAGTGGCGGTATCGGGCCGAGCCGGCTTCGGCTCCCGGGGGCCTCGATTGGGCGGAGGACCGGCTTCGGCCGCGGAACCACTGCCTGCAACTCCGGTACGATCTCTCACAGGGCAGCGGAACGCGCGCCGCCTATGCCGACCTTGATCTCCAGCTTCCGGAGGCCGGCGCGTTGTCGGTGAACGTGCTGGGCGATGGTCAGGGCGCGTGGCTCCGTGCCCGCCTTCGCGACGGAGCCGGGCGGGTATTCTCTCTCGACCTGGCGAAGGCTGTATCGTGGAGCGGCTCCTGGCGACGGCTGACCGCGCCACTCCCCGCGGAGGCGGAAAGCCCGGTCACGCTCGAGTGCGTCTACCTCGCGGAGATCCACGATGAGCACAAGCCAACCGGCGCCATCTGGCTCGATGACATTGCAGTAGGCCGCGCGCCGGCCGTCGGTGGTGGCGCCGCAGCCAACCCAGCAGGGAAGGGGACGGAATGAGAGAGTTGCCCACATGCCTGTGCCGCAAGACGCCTGAGCAGATTACGGTTGACGGTCATCTGTCTGAGGCCGTCTGGCGGCGGCTGCAGCCGGCGGGCGACTTCTGGCTGGCCGACGGCACCGGCAATCCTCAGCTTCCCACCGAACTGAAGATATGCTGGGATGACTCCAACCTGTATCTTGGTTTCGTTGCAGTTGACACGGACATCTGGGGAACGATGCGCAAGCGCGACGATCCAATCTACGAGGAGGAGGTGGTTGAAGCATTCCTCTGCTCGGGCGATGACGTCACCCGCTACTGCGAGTTCGAGTTCAGCCCTCACAACGTGGTGTTCGACGCCGCCATCCGATGTCCGGAGTCGGGCGATCGGCGGTTCATGCAGGCGGACGTGAGCTGGAACTGCGAGGGGCTTCGTTCCGCGGTGAACGTGGTGGGCACTCTGGACGATCACACCGATCTGGATGAGCGTTGGACCGTCGAGGTGGCACTACCTTTCTCGCAGATCGGCCGCGGCGGGCGAGCGCCACGCGATAGGGAACGATGGCGGGCGAACTTCTACCGGATAGACCGGGCGGGGGAGGGCGAGTTCAGCTGCTGGTCGCCGACGCTCGCCGACCCGCCGAACTTCCACGTGCCCGCCCGCTTCGGGCACCTGGTCTTCTCGACGGAGGCGGCCTAGCAGCCCATTCGCGCTGCTTGGCTAGTGCTGGGCCGACGTGGTAAGCTCCTGCGGGAAGGAGCCTTCGCCAACCGAGGGGAGGTTATGAGAGAACTCCGCGTTGCGCTGGCGCAGATCAATGTGACCGTTGGCGATGTCGAGGGGAACGCCGAACGGATCATCGCGGCCATTCGCGAGGCCCACAGCATCGGCGCTGATATCGTCGCTCTGCCGGAGCTGGCGATCGCCGGCTACCCTCCCGAGGACCTCCTGCTCAAGCCCGAGTTCATCGCCGCGAACCGAAGAGCGCTGGAGCGAGTCGCGCAAGAGACCGGCGACATCGTCGCCATCTGCGGCTTCGCCCACCGCGAGGACGACCTCTACAACTCCGCCGCGCTGCTGCACAGGGGGCGCATCGCCGCGATCTACCACAAGAACCTGCTGCCGACGTACGGCGTCTTCGATGAGGACCGATACTTCAAGGCCGGCACGAAGCGGCCCGTCTATCGGATCGCGGGTGGCGTGGTGGGCGTGAGCGTGTGCGAGGATATTTGGTACCCGGACGGCCCACCCACCGAGCAAGCTCTTGACGCGGGCGCGGAGCTGCTCATCAACATCTCCTCTTCGCCCTACTGCATGGGGCGGTTCGAGGTCAGGCGCGACATGCTTGCCACCCGGGCGGCGGACACTTCCGCCTTCGTCGCCTACGTGAACCTGGTCGGCGGGCAAGACGAGCTTGTCTTCGATGGGCAAAGCGTCATCTTCGGGCCGGATGGAGAAGTGGTCGCGTGCGGGCCGGCCTTCGCCGAGGGGATGGTGGTGGCCGACCTCGACCTCGACGCCTGCTTCAAGCAGCGGCTGCACGATCCCCGGCGGCGCAAGCGCGCCCGCCTCCCGGATGAGCCGCTGCCTGTGATCGCCGACGCGCCGCGGGAGGATAAGCCCGGCATGGGCCCGCCGATGGTTCGTCTGCCCCTCCGCAACGAGGAAGAGGTCTACCAGGCGCTCGTGTTGGGCACCCGGGACTACATCCGCAAGAACGGGTTCAGGAAGGTCCTCATCGGCCTGAGCGGCGGCGTTGACTCCTCGCTGGTCGCCGCCATCGCGGTTGACGCGCTCGGCGCAGAGAACGTCGTCGGCGTATCAATGCCATCCCGCTACTCCTCCGAGGGAAGCAAGAAGGACGCGGAGGCACTGGCGAAGGCGCTCGGCATCGAGCTGAAGGTGGCGCCAATCGAGCCGGCGCACGCGGCCTATGAGGCGATGCTCAAGCCGCACGACCCCGATGGGCCGAGCATCGTGTTCGAGAACGTCCAGGCGCGCATCCGCGGCAACATCCTCATGGGCCTCTCTAATGCGTATGGCTGGCTCGTGCTGACAACCGGCAACAAGAGCGAGATCTCGACCGGCTACTGCACTCTCTACGGCGACATGGCCGGCGGGTTCGCGGTGCTGCGGGATGTCTACAAGACGCTGGTGTATGAGTTGGCGCGAGGCAGGAACCGCTCGGCCGGCCGCGAGGTCATCCCACAAAGCGTGCTCGATAAGGTCCCATCGGCCGAGCTGAAGCCGGGCCAGAAGGACACCGACTCACTGCCGCCCTACGAGGTGCTCGACCCGATCCTCAAGGCCTATGTCGAGGAGGACCGGCCGGTAGCCGAGATCGTGGCGATGGGCAATGACGCGGACATCGTCGCCCGAGTGGTGGAGATGGTGGACCACAGCGAGTACAAGCGCCGCCAGGCACCGCCAGGCCCGCGCGTCACCTCCCGCGCCTTCGGCCGCGACCGCCGCCTTCCCATCACCAACCGCTTCCGGGGAGGACCGGTGTAGGGTCACGGTGGACGGGTAACCGCAGATTGCGTAGATGATGCAGAGATCTCGGCTGAGTCCGCGTGATCTGCGGCTGATGCCGTCGAGATGTCGAGGTCTCGGGCACCTGCCGAGGCCGGAGCTGTGAGATATGAGGGACCCTGCGATGCACGCTAGGGTAGCAGTCTTGGCGGTCGCCGCGGTGCTAGCGATCCTCGTGGATATCTGGGCCGTGGCTGGCGCCAACGCGCGGGCTCTCGGCGAGTCGGGCGTAAGGACCAATGCCACGGTGACCTCGCTGGACGATCCGCATAGTGGCGTTTACTACCCGGATAGCTCGCCGCTTGTTGAGTACCGGTTCCAGGTCCGCGGCCGGCGCTACGAGGGGATCTCAAGGATTACCCGGGGGCGCTTCGCCCGTCTGACTCTAGGAGGTAACATCGAGATCGCTTACCTGCCTGACCGTCCACAGATCAACACGATTCCCGGCGAAGAGGGGTCCCCATCGCGCCTTATGGTGTTGACGGTCGTCTCGCTGGCCAATGGCTTGGCGCTAGTGGCGGTGCTCTTCGTGGCTGTTCCTGTGATGCGAGGCAGGCCGCGAGCGGTACGGTCCGCGCAGTTCGTTGAGGTTCCGAAGCGTGAGCGCTCACAGCGTCGCCGAGGCGCCGCGGACTCCCGGCGTCGAAGCTGATCGAGCGCAGAGTCCCGTAGGGTAGGAGCTTGCCTCCTGCCTCGTCGCGTGCGGCGCGCATGCGGAGACATGCACGCCCTACAGAACGGGAACAGCCAGGGCGAGCTGGCGAGGTCGCCGCTACTTGTACGCCTTGAAAGCGCTCGCCAGCCCCCTCATCCCCTCCGCAAGCACCCCTCCATCCGACCCCAGGCCGATGAAGGTGAAGCCATCCGCGATGGTCTGTTCGAGCTGTTCCGGCTTGCTCAGCAGGATGCCCGCCGCCTTGTTGTGCTTCCGGGCGGCTGCGGCGACCTGGGCGAGAGCGCCGCGGAAGCGCGGATCGCCATACTGGGTCGGGATACCCATACTCAAGCTGAGATCGAACGGCCCCACGAACAGCACGTCCACGCCGTCAACGGCCGCGATGTCGTCGAGACGGCCCAGCGTCTGCTCTGTCTCGATCTGGACGACCGTGAGCAGCTTCTCGTTCGCGGTCGCAAGGTACGCCCTCTGCTCGGCGCCGAAGGCGGCGGCGCGGGTGATGCTCGCCGCGCCCCTTATGCCCTGCGGAGGATAGCGCGTAGCAGCAACCGCCTGCTTTGCCTCCGCCGCTGATGTGACCCACGGGACGACGATGCCGGCCGCGCCGATGTCCAGCGCTCGCTTGATCTTCGGCGCCTCGTTCCAGACGACGCGCACGAGCGGCGAGGCCGGGGTCCCTGAGATCGCCTGGAGCTGGTGCAGCGCGCTGTCGTGTCCTCCCGCGCCGTGCTCCAAGTCAACCACCACCCAATCGAATCCGGCCATGCCTGCGATCTCGGCAGTGATGCTCGAGCCCAGGTTCAGCCACGTGCCGGAGAGGATCTCCCGCTTGAGCACCCGCTCGCGTATCCACTTCATGGGATCACCCTGTCTCGCCGATATTGCCGGGTTCTTCGCTCCAATGTGGATACCGTCCTGCCAGCGAGCGGAAGGTGGCCCTGGCGGCCGGACGAATAGCAGAAACGTCCCGTTGTACACTCATGCCCAAGGGAGGCAGGGAATGGACATTGGATTGCTCACCGCTCCGCTCAGCGACAAGCCGCTCGACTATGTCGTCAACTTCGCCAAGGCCAACGGCTTCCGCGCACTCGAGATCGCGGCGGGACCTGGCAGCCCGCACCTCGATACCTCCGCGATCACCGGCCAAGAGGCGGGACGGGTGAGGAACATGACGGCCCGTAGCGGGGTGCGCATCTCCAGCCTTGCCTGGTACGCGAACCTGCTCGACCCCGATAAGGCGAAGCGCCAGCAGATGAGCGCGGACATGCGCAAGGTCATAGATGCGGCGGCCTCCCTGGGGGTGGACGTTGTCTGCGCTATGGCCGGTATGCCGATGCCGGGCAAGAGCAAGATGGCGACCATAGAGCAGGACTTGCCCGGTGTCCTTGCTCCACTTGCCGAGTACGCGGGCGGCAAAGGCATCAAGATCGCGCTCGAGAACTGGTACGCGACGAACATCCAGAACCTGTCGCACTGGCAGCGCGTCTTCGAGGTCGTTCCCGCGCCGAACCTGGGGCTGAACTTCGACCCCTCCCATCTCCACTGGCAGGGCATTGACTACCTCGCGGCGGTGGATGAGTTCAAGGACCGCATCTTCCATACGCACGCGAAGGACGTCGAGATCAAGCAGCATCTGCTGCGGCGCCTGGGCAACCAGGCGGATGGTTGGTGGAGATACTGCATTCCCGGCTACGGCGAGATAGACTGGGGCGTCTACATCGCGCGGCTTCAGGATGCCGGCTACGACGGCGTGCTGAGCATCGAGCACGAGGACCGCGCGTTCGGTCCCGAGGACGGCTTCATCAAGGGCCAGCGGCAGTTGGCGCAGTGGGTGTAGCGCCAACCGAATCTGCCGCGTTGACCCCCTCCCGGCACCGTGCTATCATCGCCCGTGGAGGCGGTGGATGGCCAGCGACGAGGCGGCGCCAAGTCTCTTCCCGCAGGGCAAGCGACCGGCCAAGGGCGCGCGTGAGGAAGCGATGCCCCTCGCCGCGCGGATACGGCCGCGCACTCTCGACGAGTTCGTCGGGCAGGACCACATCGCCGGCCCTGGCACCTGGCTGCGGGCGGCGATCGAGACAGATCAGCTTTCCTCCATCATCCTCTATGGGCCCGCGGGAACCGGCAAGAGCACCCTCGCTCACATCATCGCAGGTCGCACCAAAGCCAGGTTTGAGCCCTACAGCGCGGTGACCGCGGGAGTTGCCGACATCCGCCGCGTAACCCAGCAGGCGCGCGAGCGAACGCGCGCCACCGGGCAGAAAACCATCCTCTTCGTTGACGAGATACACCGGTTCAACAAGGCGCAGCAAGACGCGTTCCTGCCCTTTGTCGAGGACGGGACGATCATCCTCATCGGCTCGACGACCGAGAACCCGTTCTTCGAGATCAACGCGCCGCTCGTCAGCCGCTCGCGCATCTTCGTCTTCGAGCCGCTCACACCGGAGCAGGTCGGTGTGATCGTGGACCGGGCGCTCGCGGACAAAGAGCGCGGGCTGGGCAAGCTGGGCATCGAGCTGACGCCGGATGCGCGGGCTCACATCGCCGATCTTGCCAACGGCGACGCGCGGGTCGCGCTGAACGCGCTCGAGGCGGCCGCGCAGCTCGTCCGGCCCTCCGAAGGCAAGCGCGTCATCCGCGTCCAGACCGTCGAGGACGCGGCCCAGCGCCGCCTGCTGAAGTACGACAAGGGCGGTGACACCCACTACGATGTGATCTCCGCTTACATCAAGAGCCTGCGCGGGGGCGATCCTGACGCCGCGCTCTACTGGCTGGCGCGCATGATCGAGGCAGGGGAGGACCCGCGGTTCATCGCCCGCCGGCTGGTGATCCAGGCGGCCGAGGATGTCGGCAACGCCGACCCGATGGCCCTCGTGCTTGCCACCGCCGCCGCCCACGCAGTCGAGTATGTCGGCCTGCCGGAGGCGCAGATCCCGCTGGCCCAGGCGACCGCCTATGTCGCCACCGCGCCGAAGAGCAACGCCTCTTACTTGGCGATCGCCCGGGCGATGGAAGATGTGCGCAGCCGCGCGGTGCCACTTGTGCCCAAGCACCTGCGCGACGCCAACTACCCGGGTGCGAAGCAGTTCGGCCACGGCGAGGGCTACAAGTACCCGCATGACTACCCCGACCACCACGTCCCGCAGGAGTACCTCCC
>Ga0315291_10007263_pt1 | contig 13726 bp, 14 predicted proteins | sample YL17G12_20_MG_FD_203070 | JGI IMG/M metagenome (GOLD analysis project Ga0315291, IMG submission 203070) | Sediment microbial communities from Yellowstone Lake, YNP, Wyoming, USA - YL17G12_20 | ecosystem: Environmental > Aquatic > Freshwater > Lake > Sediment | place: USA: Wyoming | collected...
GGCTATGGGCAGGGGCAGTTTTACTGGCCAGAGGGTGTCGCGGTGGATGCCAGTGGTAACGTTTACGTCACGGAGTGGAGCAACAGTCGCATCCAAAAGTTCACAAGCAACGGCGGATACATCACCTAGTGGGGAAGCTATGGCACGGGGCAGGGGCAGTTCAACGGCCCCTACGGTGTCGCGTTTGATGCCAGTGGCAACGTCTACGTCGCGGACGCCGGCAACAATCGCATCCAGGTGTTCACAAGCAACGGCGGGTACATCACCCAGTGGGGCAGCCAGCGCGGCGAGCCCGGGCAGCTCTATTACCCCTACGGTGTGGCAGTTGACGCCAGTGGCAACGTCTACGTCGCGAACACCGGCAGTCATAATATCAAGAAGTTCACAAACAACGGTGACTACATCACCTATTGGCAAGGCTATGGTACGGAGTTCCGGTACCCCTCCGGTGTCGCGGTTGATGCCGGTGGCAACGTCTACGTCGCGGACCAAGGCAACTATCGCATCCAGAAGTTCTGCTACGCGCCAACAGCTGTTCAGAACACAACCTGGGGCAGGGTCAAGAGCATGTTCAGGTAATTGCTTGTCTGAGATAATGAGTGCGACCGAGGGGCTGGCCGAGCGCTGGCCCCTCTTGCTGTCATTGGGCAAAGACCGTATCCGGCTGGACACTGTAGTCACAACATTGGATATTGCGCGTGCCCGTAAACCACTCTATTTATCCTCAAGCGGTAACGGCGCCAACCCTCGTTCAAGCCTGTGCTGGTTGACCATCTCACGGAAACTGAGCGTGGCTTGCTCTTGCTCAGCGTTCACCGTCTGCGTCACCACAAACCCCTTGCGAGAGATGAAGCCTGAAAGCTCTGCCAACTTCTCCAGTATCTCCACGGCTCTCTGCAACAAGATAGCCTGCGCATACGGGTCGGGGATCTTCGTCCCTTCCTTCGTTTGCCTCTGAGCATCCTTGTACGCCATGATAGCAAGAGAGAAGAGCCCTTCAAGCTTCGTCACAATTTCACTCTTCCGCTCAACCGAGTTCAGGGCCTTAGCATTCTCCTGCATGCAGAGCTGGTAGTCCCGCCAGGCTCGCTCCCCAGTCATGGGCTCAAAACCGTAGGCAGTGATGCGCTCCCCTATCTGCTCAAACGTGAGGTTACCTATCGCCCGGAGCTCCGCAACACGCTTGCGCCGTTCCCCATAGTAGACCCGGCCTCTGATGGGGCGATGCCTTCTGACTGCCTTCACGGCCTGGTCAGGCAACTGCTTCTCTGATGCACTCATAGCCCCCTCCTATCAGATTGCCGTCCCTGAGCAAGAGAGCCTTCTGCCCCGTGAATCGCTCCCACCTTACCACTGCCATGTCCACGTAGGTCGGGTCAAGCTCCACCGCGTAGCACACCCGCGTTGTTACCTCGGCTGCTATGAGGGCCGTCCCGAATCCCAGGAATAAGTCCAAACACGGTTCCAGCGAGAGAGCATTGTTACGCATGGGCCGGGCGAAAAGCTCAACTGCTTTTTGCGTTGGATGCTTGTGGTCGGTCTCCCTTGTCACTTCCCACACCGTGGATTGATTCCTCATGCCAACGAACCTGTGCTTCGCTCCCCAACCGTAGAGGCATGGCTCATGGCGCCAGTGGTAATCGCTACGGCCAAACTGGAAGTTCTCCTTGACCCACACGATTTCTTGGTGGATTTCCACGCCAACCGACCTGAGCGCCTCGATGAAGATGTCCCTCGTGACGCTCGCGTGCCATACGTACCACGAAGCATCTGGCGTTGAGACTTGGGCTGCAGCCTGGAACGCAGCGGTCAAGAACTCCAGCAACTTCTGTCCCTCGAGGTCGTCGTTCAGAATCGGGCGATACACGATGCCGCCGCCATGTTTTGTGGGGCTCACCTTCCTCCTGTGCTGGTTCCCGTCGTAGGCGACGCCGTAGGGCGGGTCAGTGGCAATGAGCACCGCCTTCGCTCCATCCATGAGCCTCTTCAGCGTCTCCGGCTTTGTGGAGTCGCCACAGAGCAATCGGTGTCTGCCAAGTTGCCAGAGGTCGTCCATTCTGGTGACGGTTCTCTCAGGCTCCTCAGGGATTGCGTCCGGGTCGACCAACCCGACGTATCCTTCCGGCGGGAAGAGCTTCTGAAAGTCGGTTTCCAGAATATCCAACCTCAGCGCCGCTGAAAGCTCGGGCAACTCTATCTTGAGTTCTTGAAGAATCGCTCCCAAACCAGAAGTCCAGTCGCCCTGGATGTGACGGCTGTTCAAGGCGACATTGAGTGCCTTCTCGCGCTCGGAGTCCAGGTCAACAACGACCACCTTCGTACTCTTGGCTCCGGTCTGCTCAAGCACCTTGAGCCGTTGGTGACCGCCGACCACGTGGCCAGTGCGCTCGTTCCAGACAATGGGCTCAACGAGGCCAAACTCACCGATGCTATGGGCCAGCCCGTCCAGAGCATCGCCGGAAATCGCACGAGGGTTGTAAGGCGCCGGTTCAAGCTTCTCGATGTCCACTTCTCGAATTTCCATTTCCATATTCTCTCCCATCCTCCACTGGTATCGGCGCGGGCAGTCTCCGCTTCTCATTCCACCACACTTCACGGCAACACCGTGAGCTACGGAACGCCCGCGCCTTCATCAATTGCGGATCAAACAGTTATCTCTCCATCGAAAGTCTTCTTTATCCGGTGCACGTTCCTGATGTCGTCCTTCGTACTCCCTTTAAGTGCCCTGAGCTCCTTGGCCGTGTAGACCACAAAGCCCTTTGGCACCCTGTCAAAGAGCCTCTCATTTGAGACGAAGTAGATGTCCTCGCCCAAAAGATGGCTTCTCACCTTCACCACGTACGTTCCCTGTTCAAACTCGAACAGCCTCATCGACATCAAAGCCTTTGTGTTCCCCGGGACAGGCTCGTTTTCCGGCCTTGCTTCGGGGTCTTCACCGGCAAGACGATTGTATTCTGCGCTGAGAGCCTCCCTCAGTGCCTTGTGAGCCTTCGGGTCGAGACCCTCGATCTTCTGCCTTAGTGTTTGCATATCCACTGTGTGTAACCCCCTCATACCCTCCGCAAAACACACGAAAGACACGAATCATACGAAACGCTTATCCAGCCTGCTATCAAGCGCGTGTGTTTCGTCCGTTCCGTGGGTTTCGTGTGTTTTGCGCAACCCATAAGTGTGTGCCATCCGGCCTATGTGTTCCTGATCCCACCGAATGGCAGCGTTGTTTCCAAGCCTCTCCCTCCTAAAGCCCATCGCACGCAGCCTTCGACCGACTCTGGCATAGGACAACTTCTCCTTGTCACCCTTACCCTCGTTCAAGGCATCCGTCACTGCTTTGACCGTGATCATGCCATGCTCCACTTGATTCTCCAGGCTTATCACGGCCACGAGCACTTCGGCCTCCAGGCTTTCAGCCTTTTCTGTCAGCCGCTCATCCTCAAGTTCACTCACCAACTTCAAGAAACATTCCTCCCGTTCAGGTTTCACTAGTTGGACGATCTGTAGAAGGGGCTTGAGGATGTCGCCAAGTCGGCCTCTTGCCGGCTTCGGAACATCCGGCAAGGCGCAGCCCAGATGCCTTGCCCTGAAGCCCACGAGCCGCTCCTTCAGAGGGAGAGCAAGTTCTGGTGTGACGTCGTTCTCAAACCTCCTGGCAGTTTCAGGCATGTTGATGGTTATGGCTCTTGTCTCCAAGATCCTGTGCACACCTTCGTTGGTGCTAATGACGGTGGGGCCAAAGATGGAGTAGTAGACGATATCCTTGTGGGGACCTCTATCTGGGTACAGCACCCTCGGCACTTTCGCGCCCTTCTCAAAGCGGTGAAGCAGGATATCTTCGCTGCCGTTCTTCTCGGCTTTTCTCCAGATGTCTTTTACGTCGAAGAAGATGGAAGCCCCCAGGTCACTTGCAACTCTTACCAGGTAGGGGTCTCGAAGGGATTCGACATGGATGCCCCGATAGGCAACATGAATCATGCCCTTCCCAGTTCTGCTTTTTCCTCGCTCCGGGACAGCAAAGAGACACATGATCGGTGAGTACTGGACATTCTCCAGTAGGTAAGTGTGGAAGTCCCACGCCACGATTAGATCATAGTATTCCTCTCTGGGAAGCTCGGATGCTGCCTTGTGGTAAGCCCAGAGGTCATCATAGATGGCTCCATCACTCACACTTTGCGGAATGCTCTGCTCCAGTTCGCAGAGGTCCAGCACTTGCGTCGCTCGGGGAAGAAGCCAGGGGATCTGTTGCCTCGGAGGAGGAACATAGATGACACCGTCTCTCTCGACCTTATCAAGGACGCAGAGTCTGTCCTCGCTCTTTACGAGAAACGCGGGACTGTCCTCGTGCTCAACCAGGTCAACTAAACCATCCAAATTGGCAGTGTAGACAGTTTCAGCCTCGCGACTGGATACCCGGATATTCGGAACTTCCAAGCTTTCATTTCGAAGCTTGCTGACCAGCTCGCGATAGCCGTCAATGTCTTCGTTCCTGAGTCCGAACCGCCTTTTGATTTCGTAGTTGAGGTAAGCCTCTGCTTTGGCCTTATCCATCTGAGCCAGCTTCTTCAGCACGGACGCCAGCCTGTCTGGAAGGTCAGTTTTGTCAGTATCATGAGAGACCAGAGACAGCTCGTACTTGACAATGCCGACAGCGGACCTAGTGAGTCCGGCAAAATCTTCCTTCGTGTGGTTCTTGAAGTAGTCGTTTAGATCAAGCCCTTCGGGAAGGCTGACAATCTTCGCCCTCTCTCCAATAAGGCCTCCAATCTTGAGGGCTCCTTCCCGTCCTGCCTCGTCTCCATCGAAGCAAAGGTACACTGTGTCGCATCGGGAGAGCTTAGACGCCTGTTCAGGTTTCAAGTTGTGTGAGCCGAAGATGGCAACGGCAGGAAAACCTATCTGTACCGCAGAAAGGCAGTCAAGTATGCCCTCGGCGACATAGACTTCCTTGCTCGAGAAAGCATCCTCGTTATAGAGGTAGCGTATCTCTCCTGGCAGATGCAGGTACTTGGGCTCGTGCCCGTCAAGGCTTCTGCCCGAAAGATGAACCACACGTCCTCGCTTGATATTCGGAAAGATGATCCGTTGATAGAAATAATCTCTGGCTGCTCCATCTTTCTCCCTTAGAACACCGGCCTTGAGGCAAACATCCAAAGGGAACTTGCACTCATCTATCAGACGTTGCCGTAAACGACCGTTGGCAAAGCCTATCTGAAAGCGAGAGATGGTCTCCTGGGTGAGACCGCGCACGTTGAGCAGGTAAGCTTTGGCCTCGTCTGTAAGGCTCTGGTGGTAGAACCTGGCTGACTCGGTGAGGACGTCTTCAATCATTCGATCTTCCTTGATGCTTTGCCTTGCCTCTGGCGTCAGGGTAGGCATGGGAATCCCGGCTTTCTCAGCAAGCTCCGACAAGACTTCCATAAAGGGCTTGTTTTCGTAGAGCTCAAGGAACGCGAAGATGTCACCACCCTTGCCGCATCCGAAGCAGTAGAAATACTGATCCTGTGCGTTGACCGAGAAACTTGGGACCTTTTCCTCGTGGAAAGGGCAGAGCGCCCTGTGCTGTTTGTTGAGAGCGATGCGCTGACCGATGACCTCTACAATATCGGTGTGTTCTCTTACCCTCTCAATTAGCTCCCTCAGATCACAATCCTTCACAGTCTTGCTGCTCCTTTCCATGTGAGCGTTCCTGCTCATTTTCCCGATGTTTGTTCCGAGTCGTCCCTCGGTTTTCTGCCGTGTCTCCAGAGCCGCCTTCGCTTCTCTTGAGGAAGTTCATGATCAATTCCACTACTGCCCCGACTACCTCGTCTGTTCTCTCCGGCGACAATCTCTTGCAGTGTCTCTTCAGTTCCATAGATGTTGTTGGCATCGGCTATGTCCTCCTCAGCTTCTGCAGAAAATCCTCAATAGCTGGATGCGGCTGTAGCTTCCGCTCTCTTGTCAACGTTCCGTCTCCGTCAGGCTGGTTCTTTGCATCCAGACGGCGTAGGGTCTTTCCACAGATCACATCGAGGTTCCTGACCAGTCGCCATACCATGTCGTCATCCACCTCGTGGACTGCCACCAGCCCTCCGATAACAAGAGCCTCCTCTTCAAATAAGTCGAGAATCAGCTCCCTTGCCTCTGCTTCGCTAATCATGGTCATCTCACCCTCCTCGTTTTTCTCCTCCTAAAAGATAAAGGGGGTCTGGACCGTCCGATGGGGACAGAAATCCTAATTATTCTTGTTCTCTCTCGAACTGACGAATGGCAGCCTCTACCCGCTGGCGTCGCTTCTTCGCAACCTGGTAGTCAAGCCCAGCCTCACGGGCATACTCTGCGACCGAGTTGCCATAGACCCGAGTCCCGACGAGAAGAAGGAAGTCAGCCTCGCTGATCCTGCCTTCCTGCATGTGCCGGTGTAGCCGCCTGATCTCTGCTTCCTGCGCGTCGCGGAGTTCTACGGTTGCAAAGGCGATGTCCTCTGCGCCCCCTGCCAGCCTCTCAATCTCGTCGGCCTCTTTGATCCTCTTGCGGTTCATCCAATCCCATTCGTGTCGGTACTCGTCGTGGAGATGGTGAACGGTATCGTTGAAGACCTTCTGAACTAGGCGAGAGGGGCGTTTCGTGACGTCAACCCGGCATATCACCTGGAGGAAGGTCCACACGATGTTCTGCCAGCGCTCGTCCGGGTCGAGATCCCAACCGCGTTTCTTCCAGTGGATGGATTCGAGCCCAGGCCAGAAGATGACCAAGAGAATCGTCCGCCAGCGCTGGTCCTGGTCCTCACTGTGGGCTTGGAAGATGGGGCGAAGGATCTCGTCTTTCTGTGGATCACGCGATGTCCCACGACGCATGAACGCGACCACATCGTTCCAGTCAAGGAAACACTGAAACAAGGACTCTCTTTCTTGAAGTCTACGGAGCAACTCTTGGTACTGCTCACTCTTGAGTTCCCGCTCTAGTAGCTTCCGAGCGCGATTTCTTGAGAGGCCCATCATGACGCCCTGCCTTTCTGGCCGGGCGTCTGTGCGCCTCAAAGGTTCGTGATTTAGTCCTTGACCTGGCTCTGGATGTCCTTGTTCTCCTTGCCCAGCTCTTCAAGAGTTGCCAACTCGTTGAGAGTTTTGCATCCACGGCACGCACTCGTGGCAGGCAAACCGACGAGATACTGGTGGCCACGTGCGAATTGGATGTGTAACCTGTTTTCCTCCACGATCCCGAGGAGCTTTCCGCAACGCCTACAACGCCATTGGCGCTTCATGAGACATCTTCTCCCGTTGGCGCAGGCAAAAGCCCCCGAGAAGCAGGCTCGGTTGGGCCTTCTCGTGGGTTCAGCGCCTGCGCGTTTTCTAGCCGTGGCGCCCCCGACTTCTGTTTCGAGCCTTCATTAGGGAGGCGCGACAACAGGCGTCGCGGACGCTACAAGAGGCGTCGCGGAAGAAAAAGCGTGGAAATTACGTCTTCCAGATAGGCTGGTGTTCTGGGGAATATGAAAGGAACATGCCGATGTTCAGGCAGTTACTCAGATGGTGCCATAGGGCAGGGTTCTCTTTTTTGATTGACTTATACGCGCGATGAATCGCAATAGAGGCAGCCTGGCGTGCCCGTTCACTGTCGTCTGCTGCATGTCGGGTCCTGCCGTCCAAACCAGTGGCAAGCCCGACTTCGATGAGCAGCAACTCCCGTTCTTCGTCGAGAGCCCCCAAGCGGGCAAGATCATTGTTGCCCTTGGCTTCCGTCTTTTGCTCATCGATATCTGCAAGTCGCTCCTTGTACTCTTTGAGCGCTTGCGCGTCGAGTCTCTCACGAGCAGAGCCCGGGATGGGTGCCTCGTCTTCTCCGGCGACAATTGCACGGAGGGTGGCGGCGGTGAACTCTTGGCCGGGGTTCTTGAGGAGATGAGCGATGTAGGCCATTCCGCTTGAGTCTATGAGGTTCTTCGATACCCCGTCGTAGACTGTCAACCACGTCTTGCCCTGCTTTCGAAACACATACTCATCCTCTGGGCAGGGCAGCACACCATGAAGGAATTCCGACAAAATCTCTTTCACAGGGTATTTAGGCGCGAACTTCCCGTCACTAGCCCAAAGGATGACGTCGCTGAGAGCGAGAAAACAAGAGTCCACTCCCTCTAGCAACTCGACACATTCTGGTTTGCATAGGTCGTGCGTTGGGGCGAGTAGGATGAAAGGCTTGTCATTTCTTGCAAGCAGCGCATCGGCCACATGCCGGAAGTCGTCAGCATCGATCTGGATTGTGAGATAAAGCGGAAAATGAAAGTCCGCCCGCGGGGAATAGACCCCAATGAGTGAAGTCATTGGCAGGTCGCGAATGACCATCTCTTCCGGTTTTGATTCTAGAGCCGTTGCTATCGCAAACCCCAGAGCCGAACGATTCACCTCGTAGACAACAACATCCGCTCTGGTGAGCTTTATCGTCTCACATCGCCTCGGTGCACATTGGCAAGCGCCCACGATGTCATCCGGTGAATGAATGATAACGGCATGCGCACAACCACAGCCCGGCACCACAGGACAAGGGACAGAGGAAGCCAGTTTTCGGGTTGGTATTAGCAGGCTTTTTACTGCATCATACTCGGGGCCTAACCTCTTTCTCCATTCAGCGGATGAGGCTGCCAGGCCTGGTACTGATTCAAGAACTCGCCACCTTTGATGTGATGTCAATATCTTCATATTCTTTCTCTTCTTCTGCGACAACGAAACCGCGTTTCGTAAGCCAGTCCTCAACGAGAGTGCTGTCATCGTCGCGTATATACTGGGCAATGTTCGATGGACGAATGCAGACTGTCCGTGGTGTCTTTGAGTCTGTGAATTTGACTGCAAAACTGGCTCGGATGATCGCGGCTTTGGTCGGAATGGTGCGCCCTCGAGCTTCAAGGGCTGCGAAAATGTCATCTGCCCTCCGGATCTCAACTTCGTTTTCCACGCCACCCCAGAAGTACCGGATCTCTTTGAGTCTGACCCATTCCATTCCGTCCACATCGGTGCACACGAGTGACAATGCGCCGCGAGTCCTTAAAGGCTCGAGCGTATACTTGCTTGTGCCAGGGAAGAAACTCTGGTCTCCAAAAAGATGTAAACCGAATTTCTTTCGATAGAGTTCTTTCTCTCCTTTTGAAGTGGCATTCATGCGCAGCTCGCCTATGAAGGGTTCGTAGACAAGCACGTCGTGTTTCTCGGGACGATAAAAGACACTCGATGACCGCCCGCCGTCAAGGCTCCCCTCGCGTTTGAACGGTTCGCCGTGTCGAACGAGAAACCAGACTGCGTTCTGTTTCGGGTAGACGAAAACCCGAGCGCCTCGACCCCGCTTCTTGCTCTCAAACCAGCTATCCAAATCCTCCTCAAGAGCTTCAAGGGCCTTCTTGGTTGGCTTCTTGAAATGAGGTAGTGGCGATCTGTCGGTCTGGAAGTATTCGAATGAACGAGGCTGCGTCAGGAACTGTTCAGCGTGTTTACGCTCCAGGACGCTCCTGGCTTTCAGCCACATCCGAACAGCGACATCAGCCGGTGTCGGATTGGGGCCACAGTCAAGCGAGATAGCATTCTTTTCCGCTTCGTGCAGAAGATCATCCATTCCTTCCGCGGTTGCCATTTCGTGAACAAAGTACAGCGCATCTGCGAGGTCCTTAGGCGTGTCACTATCTGGGGTCATCAAAATCCTGACCAGGCCCTCGTAGTCGATTTCGTCTGCACTTCCTGGAACAGGCAGTGCTACACCGCGAGCGATGAAAAAGGCCCTATACGACGATATAATTGCAAGAAAGTGTTCAGGCGAGATTGCCTTGAGTGCATCTGGATTCGAAAATCGGTGAAGATTGTACGTTCCCATTTTTGGTTCCTCCTCTGAGATGCTTGGGTTTCAAACGGCACACGGGTCACCAGCGATTTCTTAATGTTCTTGAGTCTTCACCTCTTTTCCCCCGTAGTGGAGTTGGGAATTATTTGTTGATGTTGAACTTCAACTCAACATTCTTCTCAAAAAAACTATCCCCTAGAATCCGAGAGTCCGTTGCCCCTTGGCATCTTGTGGGGACACGTACAACATCCCATCCTTATCGACGTACAGTAGCCCCAGCTGTTCAAGACGGACTCTCAGGGCGGTTATCGTTACCCCGAACTCCTCAGCGAGGCGATATAGATTCGGCCACTCGGTGCGGTTTGTCCTGAGTGCTTTCTCGCGTACCATTTCTTGGGGCATGGATATGGCTGCAGCGTATCTGTTGACCGATCTCGCCACATCAGGTTCATCCTCTCCGGCCTTCAACTGACGAAGCAGTTCCCATCGGCTAGTGTCTAACTGAAGCCTCTTTATTATCACGACGTCCCCTAGCCTCGAGCGTCGTTGAGCAAAGGCGTTGGCACATTCTTCCCCAAATAGGGTGGGATGAACAAGTGAGGCCTTATCTACAAACAGATCCCAGTGACCCATCTCGTGGCCCTTCGTGGATCGCTCAAGACCCGGTTTTTCTCCAAAGAGCTGCCGATGACTTTCGTTGAGGATGATCAAACGGCTCTTCGGGATCAGCCCACCAAGGGTTGCTGTTCCCGGGAGCTCTTCAATCGGCTCCCAAAGGAAGCGTAGCCCCAACACCTTCTCGGCAACCAGATCAATAGGGATCGGCGGAGCCAAAGGTTTTCCAAGCAACTGTTCCAGCTCATGCAGGCGTGACTCAGCAAGTTCCTCGATTTCCTGGTTGCGGTAGAACTTCATTTCTTGCCTTTCGTCCTTCGCTCCAGAGCCTCCCTGAGTTTCTCCCAGTCTTCATCGCTTAGTTGTGTGCTAAGCGCAGACCGGTAGAACATTCGTGCTCCTTTGCTTTCTTTCAAGGCTTGCCCTAGCCTCGCTGGAGCCTTTCCGGCAAGGGCCAGAAGCTCATCCTCGTCAGCTTCAAGTTGTTTTGCAAGCCGAATGATGGCTGTGACAGAAGGTGGGGACATCTTCCCGTTTTCTATTTTGCTGAGATACGTGAAGTCAAGGTCGACGCGTTTGGCAAGGTCGCGTTGCGTGAGGTCCTTCTTGAGTCGGAGTTCGCGGATTCGCTGTCCGAATGTCTCTTCCGTTTTCATGGAGGCCAGGCTAGCAAATGTTGAGTCAAAAGTCAACAACAAATTGTCCGCTCGTAATCATCAAGGAAAACTAAGGCACTGAAAGGGCTGGAAGATCTCTCAAGCTTGTCCCCTTCTGTCGACCCAGCTGGCCTTTCTCTTCTGGAGGTCCACCTTGCGGCGTAGCTCTGACGCCGAAGATTCACTTGACTAGGGCCGCCGAAGAAGCGTAACTCATGAAAGGGGAGAACTCCATAACATGGATGATAACAGTAGGTTAGAAAGGACGAAAAGACCGCCTAGGATCGCCTTTTACACTCGTATCAGTACTGACGAGGACCACCAGAAATACTCACTGGAAGCACAGGACGATCGCCTCCGGGCTTTCTGCCAGAGCCAGTACGGGGATGATTGGAGGCTCTTCAAGGTCTACCGCGACACCGAGAGCGGAACCCACATGAATCGTCCTGACCTGGAGGAAATGCTCTACGAGGCAGAGACACAATCATTCGATATCTTGCTTGTCTTCCGTGTGGATCGCCTCTCTCGCAAAGTCCGCGACCTTGCACAAATCGTCGATGACCTCACTAAGTACGAGGTGACTTTCAAGAGCGTCACAGAGCCGTTTGACACCGGTACTGCTGCTGGGAAGATGATGCTTCAGATGCTTGGTGTCTTTGCAGAGTTTGAGCACGCCACCATCGTGGAACGGACTAAGGTTGGCATGGAGAAGAAGGCTAAGGGCGGCAGTTGGGTCGGGGGCGTGATTCCATATGGGTATGGGCTTGATCCAGAGAAGGGTCTTGTGATCTGCGAGGAAGAAGCCGCCATCGTTAGGAAGATGTTCAAGATGTACGCATTCGGACGGGAAGGAGCCGTAACCATCACCAGGAAGCTCAATGACGCGGGAAACCGCAAGCGTAGCGGCAAAAAGTGGGACAAACGGGTCGTGCTTCACATTCTGAGAAACCCGCTGTACATAGGAAAGCTCCGCTGGCAAGGCATCCTTCACGAGGGGAAACACGAACCGATAGTCTCACAGCTCCTTTTCGACAAGGCACAGCAGGTTATGCAGGAGCGAGCTGAGGATTCCAAAGGGCGACAGTGGCACAACGCCGACGAGAGGCTGCTCACGGGTGTCATCAAGTGTGCCCGTTGCCATTCGCACATGTTCGGAGGGGGAGGCCGTAAGAACGGGAAGTACATTCCGTACTACGTCTGTTCCAAGCGTTTCAATGAGCACGAATGTAAGCAAGATTACGTGCGAGCTGATGCTTTGGAGGCTACAATCCTTCAGGACATAAAGACCATGTTCAGGGATGAGCCCTTCATGGACCGGATCTGGGGAGAGGTCAACCGCAGGCTTGGTGAGGAAAGGCCAGACGTGGAGCAAGAGACGGCGAAAGCGGAGGCGCAAATTGCTAGGGCCAGAGCCAGCTTGGATCGCTACTTTGTTGCTTTTGAGGCCCGAACAATGAGTCCAGAGCTCTGCGGCAAGAGAGTAGAGGAGCTTCACGCACGTCTGCACGAACTGGAGGCTGAGAAACGCCATCTTGAAGCGCGTCGTCAGCGGCTGGAGCTGCCAGCGTTGGATCATTCCACGTTATCAGCCCTTGTGGACAACTTTGAGAACGTGATGGCTGAAGGCACCAACCCACAGAGGAAGCATCTTGTGCAGCGCTTGGTAGGCAAGGTCCTGGTGCATGACAAAGAAAAGGTGGAAGTCTGGTACAAGCTACCTGACTCTCACGGGTTCGAAAACAGGAACAATTGGCTCCCCAAGTAGGACTCGAACCTGCAACCCTCCGGTCAACGAGACTGTTGAAAAAGCCCGGACGCTACATCTACCTGCCCTGTAACCTGCTCGATTCACTCGACACCGACGGATCGCTACGGACACTTGACACGTCCAACGCAATATTGCATAATTGCTATGGATTTTTCGAAGGAGCGAGTCAATATGGATACTCAGGAACTTGTAAGCGCAAAGGCCGAGATATTCAAAGCCCTCGGTCACCCTGCACGTCTCATGATGGTTGAGACGCTTGCTAAGCGACCGCACTGCGTGTGCGAGCTTGTTGAACTGGTGTCCGGCACTCAGGCTACAACCTCAAGACATCTAGACGTGTTGCTCAAGGCTGGCGTGGTGCGCCGTCACAAGGAAGGCGTCAAAATGATCTACGAACTTGCCCTACCCTGCCTTTTGAAGACGATGCCTTGCGTGACCGAGGCCCTGCGACGGCGAATCGCCTCGCAGGTGGCGCTGTTTAAGTCCAGCCGAGCCAATATGGTCTAGGCAAGGCAGAGAAATTGACTGAGTGGGGCGAGCAACGCCGGGTTTGAGTCCGTCCGATCTAATATGTCTGGGAGAAGCTGATGAGAATAAGAGAGGAATGGAAACCACTGGCTCTGATTGTCGGAGTATTGCTGGTGTTTTTCTGGCTACCCCTGGGAAACGAGAGGTTTGCTCGCTCCATCATGGAGGCTCTGAGCCTCGCCAAATGGTATACGCGCGAGCACGTGCTATTGTGTCTCGTACCCGCATTCTTTATTGCCGGTGCGATCTCTGTGTTCGTCTCACAAGAAGCTGTGATGAAGTACCTGGGCGCGCGGGCCAACAAAGTGATCGCCTACGGAGTGGCGTCGGTTTCAGGGACGGTGCTTGCAGTCTGTTCGTG
>Ga0315291_10007267_pt1 | contig 13723 bp, 8 predicted proteins | sample YL17G12_20_MG_FD_203070 | JGI IMG/M metagenome (GOLD analysis project Ga0315291, IMG submission 203070) | Sediment microbial communities from Yellowstone Lake, YNP, Wyoming, USA - YL17G12_20 | ecosystem: Environmental > Aquatic > Freshwater > Lake > Sediment | place: USA: Wyoming | collected...
CAACCGTATGGAATGGACCGGGTCTGTCTGCGAGTTAAACATCTCGATAACAGGTGGGACATCCGTACCCGATAAGAGGGTGCGATCAATGAGAAGCGGATATCCGGGGATGCTTATGATGTTGCGCAGGTCCTGAGTGCCGGTATCCTCTCCGCTTGGCACAAGGTCTGCATACACCCTAAGCCCGACCATGTGATCAATAGTGTCCTCGTTCTTCAATATCCACTTGAAGCGAACCGTGTCGCGCAAAACTCTGGCTTCCAGCTCACAACGGACGATCGGTGAAAGCGCTTGGACCTTTTCGCCCGCCCGCGACATCCCCCTCGCGTGCAATGGATACCACACAGCGTGGATTATATCTCTGTTAGTCGGGATATGGGGTGCGGTCTCCCAATCGCCATCCATAGACTCTCCCCAAATGGCGGAGGTTCCGTCTGTGCTGCTACTATCATTGTTATCGAACGTCGCCCATACGCGTTCCCGGCCACTTACAGTTGTCGAGATTGTATCAACCATAACCTGCCATGCGCCCCACTTATCGCCCGGGCCAGAAATCCCGCATGACGACCAGTTGACATAGGACCAGTCATCCATTGGATTGGTCGGGTCGCCCTCAATAGTCCAGATGTGAAAGCGGCCCCCCATAGACGGAGTAGGCTTCGTCAATGTGTGCAGTGGAGGGGGTGTCCAAATTCCACCAGCGCCTATCGCAAGCCCTATGTATTCGCTCTCGGCGGTGACCATCGCCGGACTGCCGCTTCATTGGGGAGCGGCTGGGCGTCCAACGACAACGCTGCATGCAATCAGGCCAATAACGGCCAGGTGTATTGATCTTGCGCTGAGCATAGACATCTTCTACCTCCTTGGCGTAAAGGGACACTTACCTAGTTGGCAGGACCCGTATAAGGATTCGGGGGCACTATCAGCTTGACATCCGGCTGAGGCCATCCACTCGGTCCGCGAACGCGGACTCTCACCCATTGCGCCTCCCAAGGTTTCAGGGTTGCGGTGACTATCGGCGCTGACTTGTACCGCCGGTATATGTTGTCATACCTAAAGATGTAGCCGAATATCCATCCGTTCTCAACAGCTTCTGCCATCGTGACTCGCGTGCCGGCGTAGTCCACCACTACGCTCGCCCAATCAACCATAAACGGGAATGGGTTGCCGGCCATATTCCATCCGTTGTAGAGGCTTATCACATAAGGTGCGGTGTCCATAGCCTGTCCGCTCGATTCCGGGAATTCTACGGGCGCGGGTATGTAGGCCCAGTAGCCAAGCCCGGCTGGCGGCGTTGCATCGTATGGCATACCCCACGGATGGATCAGTTTCTCCTCAAATCGGCCTTCTTCGTCCAGCACACTTGGCGGCGCGAAGCCGGCTTCCGGATCCGTTCTGCTTCCGTCCAAACTGTAGATAGCATACTCGCCGTATGCGTTGTTTGCATAGTGCCAGCGCGCCAGCACGCCGCTGTCGCTGGCAAACACCTCCTCAGGCGTCGTTCCTGCTTCGAATCGGAATGGGATGGATAGGAGATGCCAGCCCCGCCTGAGCGTCTGCGGCACCACAGTGAAAGCCACCTCGTCATTATCTGTCAGTGGCGTCGGAGGTGGCGTATCAAGCTCCATATCCGACTCAGCTCTTGCATATAAGGTATGAGTTCCCGGCGCAAGCTCATATTCGAACTGCACGTATGCTTTCCCGGCTGCCTCATCCATAGGGAAGTAGTACGATGAGAAGGATAGGTCTGTGCCTGTCAGCACAGGAGCGTTGTCGGGTATTCCATCGCTGTCGCTATCAACGTCCGGATCAATCCATATAGAGATGGTATCGGGGTCTGCATGTCTGAAGTCCACACGAAGCCTGGGCCGTCTGGTAGGCACTAAGCCGCTCTGCGTCGGCGATTGGATCTTCACGTCAATACAGGCCATCTTGAGAGCGTCATTCACGTTGAGGAGTCCCCAACCGTACGCATCGTTCGGACGGCCAACCCCAACAGGAGTCACCGTTTCACGCAGTATCGGCTCGACATCCTGCGGCGGCACGTCCAGCGAACGCAGAAGCGCGGCCGCCGCGGCTACAATGGGGCTGGAAAAAGAAGTGCCGCTTGCGTATATATACCAGTTACCCCATATATCGAGAGGCTCGTAAGGTGGGGAGCCGGGCGGCGGGGGTGTGTATATCGGCAGAGTCGGATCGCATATTCGAGGTTCCTCGTAGAAGTCGTCAATCGCCTCTTCATCTACCAGCAACCTATGCCAATAGGTGGTTAAAATGTCCTCTCCGGGCGCAACAAGGTCCACAGCGTGGCCCCGCTGAGAGAACACTGAGATAACATCTTTGTAGTCGGTGGAGCCGACGCAGATGACTCCCTCAAATGCTCCAGGGTATGTTGGGGGATATGGGCCGTAGTATCCGCTGTTCCCGGCAGCGGCGACCATGACTATGCCGCTGGCGACAGCTTGTGCCACCGCGCTCCGTTCTATCGCAGACGGAATCTGTGCCCCGTAGCTCATATTTATCACATCAACACGAAGAGTTTTACCGCGAACGTCCCACGGATTCCTGTACCAGACGCAGTACATTATGGCATCCGTGGCGGCTGCAACGTCAATCCACCAGCCTTCATCCGGGCAGACCTTCAGCGGGAGTATCCACACGTTGTTCCAGCAGAGCGACGCGACGCCGTGCGAGTTGTTGGTCTTCGCAGCGATGACACCTGCCGCCATGGTGCCATGCGGCGCTGTTCCTACAACATCGGGATCTTCCGAGTCCGATGGCGAAGGGTCGTAGAAATGGTCCACAGAAGTAAAGTCGCAGCCGTCGAGCAATAGCCTGCCGCTTATCCGGGCACCCGGCTGCGAGTCTTCGAACTCGTAGAGATCTGGATCGGTCGGGCAATAGCGGCGATACATACCCAGGTCCGGGTGAGGGTATCTTATTATCCTACCATCCTCGGAAACCTTTGGCAGGTCTCGAACGCCCGTGTCGATCACCGCCACGACGACGTCGTTCTTTCCCTTCTCGATGTCCCATGCCTCGGGGGCGTAAATGTGATTCTTGTTTAAGAACGGGTCAGGCTGCAGCGCCCACTGCCCATAGAGCCACTCGGGATAATCAGGATACCGAAACAGCGGATACAGTGTGTCGTCCGGTGTGGCTGACACGTAACGCTTGTAATTCCTCTCGGCCACAAGCACGAAGCCCTTGCTGTTCATTTTTGCAAGGATGTCATTGTTCACCGGCCCTGGCAAGCGCAGTTTGTAAAGGCCTTGCATGTATTTGGCCTTGTGGACTGTCGCGCTGCCGAATTCGTCATTGAGCGCCTTCAAATCCGCCTCGGTTGCCGATGGTTTCAGCATAACGAGAACTTCATTCTCCACCCAGGGCGGATCGTTCGCTGGCGGCTTGAAGGGTTCGAGCTTTCGGATCCCCTCTGCTGAATATCCCAACCCTGCCGTGAGAACCATCACAACGACAAGGAGCAGTAGCAGGCATTTGCCGACTACATACGCTTTCCTTTTATCAGTCATTCCAGTCCAGCTCCTTCGCTTCGCACATGCGAGATCGTCGCTATCCTCTAACCCCCGGGCGGAGGCGGCACGCCACCAAGTGTTTGGAACATAAATATTTCGTTCGGGTCGCTGTATATATACCGCGTGTTCTTCTCTCCGCTGAACGCTGGTGACGGTCCGGCAGGATACGGCCCTGGTCGGTCCTGGCTGTTCCTGGCGCCGACACGCCAATAAAGTATTTCGCCTGCGCCGACGTTCCTAAGTTCCGGACATACGTTTAGCACGTTTGTGAACGTCTTCGAACATAAAGCTCCGTCTTCGCTGGTAGGTTGATACACCTTGCCAACCCAGGTCTGGTCGCGCTTGAACTCCCAACTAGACGATACCTCGATGACGTACAGGTCGGCGCTACGGCAGCCTTCCCACTCAAACCGGACATCATCCAGGCCAACATATTGGGTGCCGGTGGTATCGCCGGGATGGAGCATTCTGGGTCGCTGCTGGAAGTAGGTGGCGCGTCCGGCATAGAGAAGGGCCGTCTCCCAGTAGGTAATGGCGCCTCCCTCCTCCGCCGACTTCGTGGGCTGGCGCCTGTAAACGCAAGAGACCCAATAATTATGGGATCTGCCAGGTGTAATACCGGGCATGCTGGATGCGCTGCCCGCAGCAAGGTCCGTGTGGTCGTGAGTCGGGAATCGGTAGGTTATAGGAACTCGATAAGCGGTATCATCTACGCTATGATGGTCGAAGCTGCCCAGGGCACACGAGACCGGTGCGGCTGTGGTTTGATCCGGCGCAAGGACCGGCCCGGCAACGTTCGACTTCGCGCCTTCCGAGAAATAGGTGCCGTGATTATCCCGCCATACGTGATACTCTATAATATCAGCGAATCGGACATTCTCAGGGTTGTTCCATGCAATGAATATGCCACCTTCATCGTAGAGCGCGCCGAACTCTGCAGGGCTCATGAATGCGGCGGCAACAGCGCTGCCGACTTCCTCCCGCGCATCCTTACCTGGTTTGAGAATCGCAAAAAGACCAGCGACTAAGAGAAACGTCCAGAGCAGCTTGCTGCCTTTTTTGATGCCCTTACCCTTATCCGCCCTCGTCGGGGCTTTAGTCTCAGCGGTATCGGCATCCTTAGGGAGCTCATAGACCGCCCTGACTCGGTCTTCGGGCCTGACGCCCCGTGTGTATCTTACGACAACCGCTCTAGCATCGGTATCCCTAACTTTAGATATCTTCACACGCCCGACAACTTCATCAACGCCGCCTTCTCCGAGCCGAAGTACGATCATTTCCATGTCTTCTGTAAGGCCGTCCTGGGAGCCTTTGTTTAGCAGGACTTCATTAGTGCCGACAGTGCCTACGATCGTGGCTTCGGGAATTATGTACTGAACCAAGGTTTCCATGGCCTTGCGCGCCGCGCTGTTGATCGCTTCGATTACCCAATCGGTATCCTTATCAGCAGTGTACCCAATGCGTGGGTTGCTCGTACCTGTAGCGATGGCGCCGTTTACCCACTCGCCGGACGCCACATCCAAAATGCGCACCACCAGGCGCACTTCCGCCTTCTTTTTGCCTGAATCCACCTTTATCGAGGTTATCTCGCCGCTTACCACCGAGTTTACTTCGAGCTCGCTCCCGAGGCGCACCATCATGGATGGGGTTAGGATGAATTTGGTTGCCCGCTTGCCCTTGTCCTTATATCCCAACGCCTCCATTGCTGCTTGCAAATCGTCGGCTTTGGTGACGCCGAATTTGCCGGAGCCCAGAAGCTCTACGGCAACGGCATCGGTGGCCATAGTACCGAACATCTCGTTGGGCACCTTGCTGACGTTCCTGAAATCTACTACGGCAACCTCCATGATTGCCATCTGGGCTGCGGCGGGAGTCGGGACTGCAAAGCCCCCAACGATGGGACAGATAAATATCAGGATACAGAGCATGCTTATCTGCCGGCGTGCTGCGGATTTTCTAAGCAGTTTCACAAGAATATTTCCTCCCTACGACATTTTCATAACTGTTGGTATGCCAAAACCAGTTTGCAATCCCGATGCCTGCAACTTCATTTCTGGCCGGGAAGAGGATACGACAACACGGCTTCGGACCTATCGCCTGAGTATCGGGGCATAATGAGGTATGAAGGATGCTATGAGTCACGCTGAACATATAAACATGGGCTAAGGCCAATCCGCCGGATTAAACAGCCCGGTCCCACATGTTGCCCCGTCCAGCAGGGACGCTCCGATATCTCGTTTGATAGTTACCGATTTCGCTACTACCCCATCCCGACCAAGCCAAACCCGGGGCAGCCCAATTATAGCACAGCTACTTAGGGTTGCGCAAGCGATTTTTGGATAGCGTCCCATGCTCTCTCTACCTGCCCCCCTGTGCTGCGCAACGTACCATCTGTGCCCACTACCCAGTCGGCGTGTTTTATCTTCTCCGACATTGGCAGTTGAGACTGGATTCGCAGGATGGCCTCCTCGCGAGTTATGCCGTACCGTTTTTGTAGACGCTTTATCTGCGTCTCTTGTTCCGCAGTCACAACCAAAACTTTGTCTACCAGTCCCAGAGACGATGTTTCCACCAGCAGTGGGATTTCGAGGATGAGTACGCCTTCTCCAATATCTCGAAAGCGCTTCGCCTCCGCCGCTAGAAAATCCAGGATAGGAGGATGTATAATGGCCTCCAGCCGCAACCTCTTTTGGGGATCGCGAAAGACTATTGCAGCGAGTTCTCTTCTGTCAACTTCTCCACTTTCGGCCAATATGTCCTCGCCGAACTCTTGTACCACCGCACGCCATACGTCCGATCCCGGCTGCAGCATTTTATGCACGATATCATCAGCGCTGAGCACCTCAGCGCCCAGCGCCTTAAACATGCGGGCTACGGTGGTTTTTCCGGTAGCTATACCGCCTGTGAGTCCTACCACAAGCGTTCTTCGGGCATAAAGAGAGCCAGCCCGCTCCGACTGCTCTGCGCGGACTGGCTCATCCTGCCGATTCTGGTCGAGATTCATGGCATGTCTCTGCTCGACGGTAAGGTATAAGGAGGACGTCCGCCAACGTATTACGATGTGGCCGTCTCCTCTGTCGCCGCTTCAGATGGTTTCTTTGATTTTGCACGGCTCCTGCGTTTGGCCGGTGCGCTGGGCGCGTCGGCGGCCACAGAATCCCCCGTGGCTTTGCCTGTCGCGTCCTCCTCCATATCCGCTACGGATGCCTTTATTTCCTGTTCTACAACCGGCTCTTCTATCTCAACAGCCACAGCTTCAGGCGCTGCGGCCGGTTCTTCCGATTGCGGTTCCGAAACCGGCTCGGCTGCCTCTTGGGTCTCTTTCTCATCCTCTACCGGACCGATCGAGGACACCAACTCCTGGAGCTTGTCACCAACAAGATCGCCCAGCGTCATGCCCGTATCAGACCTGGAAGACTTGTACGATTCGTAATCCTTACTCTCCTTATCTTCCCGGATCTGCCGCACGCTCAGGCTCATGCGCCGCTCCTCGAGTCTGATATCTGTGATCTTTGCCTCGACCATCTCGCCAACTGAGACCACGTCCTCCGGCTTCTTGATGCGCCTGTGGCTTAGCTCAGTATTTGGGATTATACCCTCGATGCCGCTGTCTAACTGCACGAACGCGCCGAATGGCACAAGTCTGGAGACCGCTCCCGTGACAATCTGACCAACCTTATACCTCTCGCCTATGTCGGCCCAAGGGTCGGGGAGTATCTGCCTGAGGCCGAGGGAAACGCGCCCGGCCTCTAGATTCAGCTTGAGAATCATGACGTGAAGTTTCTCGCCGACCCTCACTACCTCAGATGGATGATTGATCCTTGTCCACGACATTTCGCTGATGTGGAGCAGGCCGTCAATACCGCCGAGGTCAATGAAAGCTCCATAGTCGGTGATTCTCCTGACTATGCCCTCCCGAATCTGGCCTTCAGTCAGCGAAGCGATGGTCTTTTCGCGCTGCTTCGCGCGTTCTTCCTCAATCGCCAGGCGGTGCGATAGAACAACTTTCCGTCTCTCTCGGTCTACCTCGATGACTTTGAACGGCAGCGATTGGCCCACATAGCGGTCAAGGCTCTTTACCTTCCCGGTACCGACGTGCGACCCGGGGACAAAACCTCTGATGCCCAGGTCAACTACCAGGCCGCCCTTGACCCGGTCAGTAACCATTGCTGTCAGCCGCTTACCTTCCTCGTAGGCTTGCTGAACCCGCTCCCACGCGGTTTCGAAATCAGCTCGCTTCTTCGAGAGAATCGGGTTTCCGTCCTCATTCTCGGGTTGGAGTACATATACATCAATTTTGTCTCCAACGGCCACGACGTCCTCAGCGGACTGCACGGGTGATACCGACAATTCCTCCGGCCGGATTATGCCTTCGGACTTCGTGCCGACGTCAACCAGTACGCCTTCCTTATCTATATGGACGACAATGCCATCAACAACATCGCCCTGCGAAAGTGACCTGAACGTTCGCGAGTAGTCCACCTGGCTTCCGGCTTCTCCGCTTTCGGGTTCCGGTGGGATGGGCCTGGCCGTCTCGGTTTGTATGACTTCCGGCTCGCTTTTCTGCACTACGTCCCTCCCCTGGGCCGCAGGTTCCTCTGCGGATAGGGACGGCAATTCTGGAGATCCAGTCCCAGCCATTGGCGCCGCGATTCCCTCCTCGCTTTCGGGCTGAACCGTCGTTTCCGGCGCCTCGGCGCTCATCTGCTCCTCATGCTCGCCACTCAACCTGGGATCATCCTCCAAAGAACCCTGCCCTGGCTCGCCGTTGAGTTCCATATTCTCGTCTGTCATAACTAAACGCTCCCCTCTGTACCGAGCAGTGACCGGCTGGTGCCCAAAGTCGCTACCCGGTCCGGACATTAACCTCGCCCGGTCCGACCTGTAGGATGCAAGCGCCGTGCGCATCCTGTACTTACACGCTAACCACGGCTCTGTGGGTTTCACGGCCCACCCGCAGAGCTCCTAGCCAGCCCATGATATGTAGCAAGGCTCAAGGACAGATGGCTTAACGAAGCCCCGGTTTGAGAGAGCTGGCCCGTCGGCAAGCCTCTGCATGCGATCCCCGCTCCGCCTGCCTTTTGCCAGCGAATATTATACCACACCGGCTGCAAACGCACCAGCCTTTCCAGCGTATTGGGTTTAAGGGCACTGGACCCAGCCAACCGAGCCACTTAGCGTACCTCAGGCAAGCGTCTCGTCGTGGTTCTCAATGGATACCGGCAGAGCTGTGCACCAGTCCTTGCCGGCTTTTACGTCCACTTTAAGCGGCGCCCTGAGGTCAAAAGCTCCCTCCATCGCCTGCTTTATGATGGGTACTGCACGGGCCACCTCGGACTCCGGAATATCGAACACCAGCTCGTCATGAACCTGCAGGACAAGTTGGGCGCGCAGACCCGCATCCCTTAGTTGCTTGTGCACGCGGATCATTGCAATCTTCACGATGTCGGCCGCCGTCCCTTGGATAGGCATGTTCACAGCGGCACGCTCGGCGAACTCGCGGTAAGTTCGGTTAGGGCTATTTAGCTCCGGGATGTATCGCCTTCGCCCAAGGAGGCTCTCAACATAGCCGCTCAGACGCGCCCTCGACAGGGTTTCCACGGTGTGCAGCCTCACGCCGGGATATTCCTGGAAGTAGCTCTCGATATAATGCTTCGCCACGGCCATCGGTATGTTTAATTCGCGTGACAAACCGTAGTCGCTCATGCCGTAGATAACGGCGAAGTTCACCGTCTTCGCCTGCCGTCGCATCTCCAGCGTCACTTGATCGGCGGACACTTCAAAGAGTTTCATAGCCGTCCGGGCGTGGATATCCTCCTCGTTACCGAAGGCGCGCAGCAACTCCGGATCCCCGCTCACGTGTGCCAGTATCCGCAGCTCGATCTGCGAGTAGTCCGCCGCGACCAGCAGGTTGCCCGGCGATGCGACGAACGCCTTCCTGATCTGCCTGCCGATCTCGGTCTTAATGGGGATATTTTGGAGGTTTGGCTCGCTGCTCGACAGCCTGCCGGTTGCGGTAACCGCCTGGTTCAGCGATGTGTGCACCCGCCCTGTCCGCGGATTGATTAACTTCGGGAGCGCATCTACGTAAGTTGATTTCAGCTTTGTGAGCTCGCGGTACTCCAATATCTTCGTGACAATCTCGTGCGCGGGCGCCAGAGCCGCAAGCGTCTCAGCGTCGGTTGAATAGCCTGTCTTTGTCTTCTTCGCCGCCGGCAGACCGAGCTTATCGAATAGAATGATTTGGAGCTGCTTCGGCGAGCCGATGTTGAACTCTGTGCCGGCTAGCTTGTATATCTCGCCCTCGACTGCCCGAATCCGCTCCTCGAGCAGCACCGATAGATGCTGGAGCCAGTCTGTATCCACCGCCACACCCGCCAGTTCCATTTCCGCAAGGATGGGAACCAGCGGCATCTCCACGTCGGCCATCAAATGGCCCAGCCCATCCTCGGCCAGCCTGTCGCTGAGGATAGGGATGAGCTTGCTTATCGCGTCAACCTGGGCGGCGAGAAGCTGCTCGGGAGCACCCCCGGCCTTTGCATCTCGCGCGGGAAGTTCGACACCGGCGTAGTCGGAAGCTATATCCTCCAGCTCCTGGGGGCCCCTGGCGGCATTGATGAGATAAGCCGCCAGCAAGACGTCGAACGCCGGGCCGCATATCTCGACCCCAGCCTTCCTCGCGATCCCGTATTCGTACTTGAGGTTGTACCCGTATTTCGTGACAGCCTCGGATTCCAGGATCGGATGGAGGTTTTCCAAGCGGATGCCGGTATCCTCGCCGAATGGCACGTAGTACGTCCTGCCCGGCGGCACGCACACCGCCATGCTCGATGGCTCCGCATCCACGCCGCGCGGCGAGCTCCCATTTATGCGAATGGCTATAACGCCGGAGCTGCGGATGTCCGCCAGCAGTTCGTCCATCTCCGCGAGACTGCGGATGGAGATGAAAGTCGGGCCGGCGGCTTCCTCTTCCATGGCTGGGAACAGCCCCCGCTGTCCTGTCTCCTCCGGCAGCTTCTTGAGCAGAGATCGGAATTCCAGGCGCTTGAATATATCGCGGAGGCGTCCGTAATTCGGCTTTGTGAACTTACACTTCGATAAGTCCAGCTCGATCGGCACATCGGTAACGATGGTTGCGAGTCGCTTTGAAAGCTTGGCCTTGTCGGCAGACTCGATCAGGGTGTTTTGAAGCCGGGACTCCTTCAAATCCTCCGCGTGATAAAGCAGGTTTTCGAGGCTGCCATATTCCTTGACCAACTTGGCGGCGGTCTTGTCGCCTATGCCGGGAACGCCTGGGATGTTATCGGATGGGTCGCCCTTAAGTGCTTTATAATCGGGGAGCTGCGCGGGCTTCAAATCGTAACGCCGCTCGACAGCATCCTCGTCGTAAACGACGGTTTCGGACACACCCTTTATAGTGGTCATGACCCTTACCTTCGGGTCCACAAGCTGCAGAGCATCCAGGTCGCCGGTTACGATTACGACATCGTAATCCTCCGCCTCCGCTTTCCTGGCGACCGTGCCGACCACGTCATCGGCCTCGAAGCCGGGCGCCTCAAGCCGAGGAACGTTAAACGCGTCTACGACTTCCCGGGCGATGGGTCCCTGGGAGGCCAGTTCGTCGGGCGCGCGCTTTCGGTGCGCCTTGTACTCCTTGAATTCCTCGTGACGGAAAGTCTTCGCGGGGGCGTCGAACGCGACGAGCAAAATATCCGGCTTCTCCTCCTCGATTAAGCGGAGGAGCATCATTGTGAATCCGTAGACGGCGTTGGTGGGCTGGTTCTCCAGCGTCGAGAAACGGGGCATTGCGAAGAACGCCCGGTATAGCAGGCTGTTGCCGTCTATTAAAATCGCTTTACCCTTGCGGCTCATGAATCAGTACCTTCAGGCTGTTTATTCGCCCCACCCCGTATCCACGCGAAGCAGTCTTTGTGCGAGTTCGCCGAGCGCGCTGCTGCGTTGCAGCCACTCAGGAAGCTTCGAGTCCGTACCGCCGAACAGGATGTCCATCAATCTCGGGGGCCTTTCATACTCTACAACCGAGAACTCACCCTTTATGCCTGCATCCCGTGCGGCGGCTTTCAAAGCGTCTTCGAGTGTACCCGTCCGATCCACCAGCTTAAGCTTGGCGGCCTGCTTTCCAGTGTATATTCGTCCATCGGCCAACCTGAGCACATACTCTTTCGGAAGCTTCCTGCCGGCGCTTATGTCGGATACGAACTGGTCAAACACATCATTTATCAGGCCCTGAAGGATCTTCCGCTCCTCCGGTGTCATCGGCCGGGAACTCGAGCCCATATCTTTGTGCTTGCCGCTCTTTATGGTGTTCATGCCTATGCCAAACCTGCCAAGAAGCTCGTGGATGTCGGTAGTCTGCATTATGACGCCGATGCTGCCGGTTAGGGTAGCCGGGTCTGCATAAATTCGGTCGGCAGCGCTGGCAACGTAGTACCCGCCGGACGCCGCGACATCCCCCATGGATGCGGTAACTTTCTTGCCGGCATCACGCACCCGCATGATCTCTCGGTAAATCTCCTGCGATCCTGCTGCACTCCCACCAGGGCTGTTGATGCGAAGAACGAGCGACTTCACGGAATCATCCTTGCGGAACCTCTCCAGAAGCTTAACAATACTCTCCGCACCCGCCACCCCGTCGCCCAGGAACCCGATCGAACCGCGCCCCGACGTAATCACACCCTCGACGCGAATCAGCGCCACGTCGCCGCCTGATACTAGACCAACCCGAGCCATCAGGACAGCCGCACCTATGGCAACGGCAATGATGGACAGGACAACTATTGCGACGATGATAATGATGACTATCGTAGTTGTTTTCCGGCTCATGCTCACTCGCCTCCCCTGTTGACAGACCAAGCCATTTCGATTATAATTTCCCTTGTGCCGAAGTGGCGGAATTGGCAGACGCGCCGGTCTCAAAAACCGGTGAGGGCGACCTCATGTCGGTTCGACCCCGACCTTCGGCACCATCCCCCGTGACCTTATGTCTTCACAAGCGCCTCGAATGTCTGATTCTAGCACCTGCGCTGTGCAGTGTCAAACGAAGCCAGCGCCGTTTGGCGAGCTTCCCGTGGACAGCCTGCTCGTATCCTGGGTATAATGCGCTGGTATATGTGGCAAGCAGGAGCACACAGCAATGCAAAGCGATTTCACGCCGACCGCCTACCGCGAGACTGTGTACTACAAAATCAGCCGGTTGAGAATGCCGTTCACCTATGTGATGGCGCTCCTGGCGATCCTTCACGCTCCGGCGAAGCTGTTCCTTCCGGGGCTCGCACTAATGGCCCTCGGCGCGGCGATACGTCTGTGGGCGGCAGGCCATGTCGTCAAAAGGCACAAGCTGTCCAGGGGCGGTCCGTATGCCCGGACACGAAACCCCCTCTACCTGGGAAGCCTGCTTTGGGGCATCGGGACTTTTGTCTTAATACACACGTGGTGGCTGCTGCTCGTTTTCCTGGGCGGCTTTGCCTTATTCTACGGCGCGGCGATCCGGTCCGAGGAGGACTATCTGTTTGAGCGGTTCGGCGAGGAATTCGCGCTGTACAGAAGGAGCGTTCCTGCGCTGCTGCCGCGGCTCAGGCCCGCTGCCTCGGTCTCAGAATCAACCTTCTCCTGGAAATCCATTCTGCAGAATGACGAGCATAAAGCATTGGCCTGGTCCGCCGTGGCGGCTTTCCTGATTTTTGTGCGAGCGTACCTTCGCTGATCTCGTTGGGGCGAGCTATATGCTTCTGAGGAACTTGTTCTCTTCATCCACCAGGATCATTTTCGGGGTGATTTCTTCGTCCGTCAGGACGAATGCCACAATGATAACCTTGTCGCCCGGCTTGCACAGATGGGCGGCGGCGCCGTTAACGCAGATCACGCCGGATCGTTTCGGGCTGGGGATGGCATAAGTCTCGAACCGGTTGCCATTGTTAAGGTTCCAGACATGGACCAACTCACCCCTCCTGATACCGGACCGCTCCATCAGGTCTTGGTCAATGGCGATACTGCCGATATAGTCCGGATTCGATTCCGTAACTGTAGCCCTGTGTATCTTGCTTTTGCAGATAGTGACTAGCTGCATATTTCCTGCCTTCCCATGAGCCCGGACGCACTTATTATATCACATCCCCGGCCTCGCTTCATGCTCAGCCCGGCAGGTGGTATATCAGAACGTGCGAGCC
>Ga0315291_10007270_pt1 | contig 13720 bp, 6 predicted proteins | sample YL17G12_20_MG_FD_203070 | JGI IMG/M metagenome (GOLD analysis project Ga0315291, IMG submission 203070) | Sediment microbial communities from Yellowstone Lake, YNP, Wyoming, USA - YL17G12_20 | ecosystem: Environmental > Aquatic > Freshwater > Lake > Sediment | place: USA: Wyoming | collected...
AGCCCGACTGCTTGCATCAGCCTGGGTGCCCAGGTTTTCGCCCTCCACAACCCCCATAATAAGAACGAACCTGCCACGCTCCATATTAACCCGGTGATGGCAAGATAAAATGGGGAAACCCCAGGGAAAGAAGAAAGGAAACCCCAATACCTGATGCTTAACACCAACCGGGCAAGGTTTATGACTGTGATAATTAACACCCCCAACGCCAGCAAGGTTACGCTCCGGGGGCGTTTGTTGGATCTTGCTACTGTGGCAGCCTGTGATTCTGATGGTTCGTTGGGTGATTGTAAACTATCCATAGATGATCAATATAACCTCTTTTAGTTGATAGTTAAGGTTATCTTTCCAAGCTGCTCACCCTTCTCAAGACGTTCCTGGGCAGACCGTGCATCTTCTAGTGGAAAATCGCGATCCAATATTGGTTTGAGTTTACCTTCAAAGATCAGCTGCATCACAGTCGCAAAATCAGCCCGGGTACCCATGGATGAGCCAAGCACCGACAGGTGCTTGTTGAATATAAACCGGTTATCGATCTCAAATTTCGGTCCACCAGAATTGCCCACCGTCAGGATGCGTCCACCCTTGGCAGCCGCCCGGAAGCTTGATGGGAATGTGGTACCCACATTATCTACCACTACATCCACTCCTCGCTTGTTCGTTAGACCATAGACGGTTTTTGACCAATTCTCATCCATCGAACGATCGATTAGATGATCTGCCCCCAACGATTCAGCCAGTTTGAGCTTCACTGGGCTAGAGCCAACCACATACACGGTCGCTCCACTCAGCTTGGCAATCTGGATGCAGGCGGTATTCACACCACCTGAAGCCCCCACCACTAACACGCTCTCTCCTGACCTCAATCCCCCACGGATGATCAGTGAGTGCCAGGCAGTATGAAAAACCAGTGCCGCTGCCGCTGCCAACCGCAGCTCAAAACCACCAGGGATAAGGTATATATTGGTTGCTGGAACTACCACGTACTGCGCATATGTGCCCCGTACGGTCTCCCCCAACAAATGCCAGTTGCGACAGCGGTTATCCTGCCCGGCAATACAGGCGGGGCAGTGTCCACATCCCAGGTTTGAATTGATGACCACCTTGTCACCAATATTCCAGCCCGATACACAAGCTCCCAATCCTGCAACTGTGCCTGCCCCATCAGCTCCAGTGATGTGCGGGTATTCGACTTTAATTCCGGATGAGCCACTGCGGGTCCATAAATCCATCCGATTGAGCGCAGCCACTTCCAGCTTAACCAACACCTGCCCCTCTCCAGGCTCAGGTGTAGAGAAGTCGGTATATTCCAGCACCTCAGGTCCTCCATTCGTGTAAAACAAAACCGCCTTCATCATCGCCTCCAAATCACATCATCACCATATCCCCTGCACAGATAATTATCTCATCATCTGATTATCAGATTAATCATCACCTAATTGCGTAGTTAATTAATTACCGAGTTTCCTATTAGCCTGGGTGACTAATTGCCGCCTGACTTCAATTCTATCTCCCACACATGCACATTCGCAGGCACGCCCGAATATGGTTGGAATATCTCAAAGCGCACCTTTCGGGCAGTCACAGTGTGACCAAAATTCACATCAAGCTCTGGGTTGCTAACCGATCCATCGAAGTTTGCTATGGATTGCACAGGTTGCCCACCATCCTCAGGATATAGCAAGGCTGTCACACGCACGTCGGCACTGCCGAGGATCATCTTGTAACCGTTCAGTTGACGCACATCGGGGAATGTCAGCTCGATGATAAATGGGTTGGCCTCCAGGGTGCGCGCCACGGTCTGCTTGTCCCCATCGAACACGAGTTCGATGGATCCCATGTCCAACATCGAGTAGCGCACCTGGACCGGACTTCCTTGGATTGTCAGGGTTGCTTCCTGCAAAGCACTGCGCACTTCTTGTTCAGCAACTAAGATCTCATCAATATTATCCACGTATTGAAGGTGCACAAAATAAAATCCCGGCGCTCCATTTGGGTATGGCAATACTTTATCCACTCGTATGTTCTTAAACTTACCGCTGGAAACTACCTTATCCATTTCGGTGGGGATCATCACAAAAACCATCTGATCATTTAATGCCAGGTGCTGGAACAGATGCCCTTCAATGCTGCCCAGGCGTACCGGTGCATTTGTCGGGAGGAAGAATTCCGCTACAGCATCCGTCCCATTGGCCCAGCTGGGAGAAACCATCAGGACAGCATCCGGATGTTGGCTTGTATATTTATTGACTTCTTTAAATAGCTGCGAGGCACCATATTGCATTCCAGCCAGAGTGTAATCTTGGTACCAGGTTGGACCATTCACCAATGCATCGCGTAGCATGGCAAGGTTGGCTGTCCCTAAAACCACAATCATAACCAGGGATAAACCGACAAATGGCTGCTTTCCCAGTTTATCCGCCCCTCTTCGCTTCAAAATCCAATTCACCCCTCTTTCCAGCCAGCTTAATAGAAGCTCCAATCCCAACGCCATCATAATTACGGCTGGGATCACAAATACCAGGATTCGTGTGATGCCAATCCCGACTAAGGCACTGCCAGAGGGAGCTGCCAGCATGGCAAACAGGATCGTGCGGTGAGCTGATGAGCGCAGCTTGATCAATACGATCGCCAGCCCCAATCCGAAGAATGGCAAGCTCGCGAGTAGCAGATGTCCATAGCCTTTCATCAGGTGGCGGTCTAAGTCATGTTGGTTGGGGACGAACCAGTAGAGGGGATTCAATCCATACCCATAATCAGAAAAATAATGGCGTAACTTTTCGAATATTGAAATGTTTTGGGTCCAGTAAGGTGCCCGGGTAGACAAATGCTGCATCAGCGCTTCTGGATGCGCCAGCGAGTATCGCAAGTATGGCACCACCAGAACAGCCAAAAGCAATAGCCCACGCAGAGCAATCTTACGGTTCTGCCAGTGATAACGCAGGTCGGAGAATAGCAAGAAAATGCCTGTAACACCGATGATCAGCTGCCCAGGGCTGTAAGTATAGAATACCAGAGCCCCCATCACGAGCGCACCGTACAACGCCCGTGGAGAGATATACCGATAACGCAGATAAAAATACAAGAAACCCGCATAGAAAGAAGCCATCTCTACGGTCTCGAAGGCGGTGCGCGAGTGCAGGAACCAGGCCGGCGCAATCGATAGCAGCAGTACCCCACACCACCAGTACCGCAGCTTGAAGATATCCCGCAGAATCAGTCCCACTGCCAATGCCCCCAGAGTAGTAATGAGAACTGACACCGCGCGTGTGACAAATACCGATTTACCGAACAAGAGGTATGGAATCACCTGCACATAAACGCTCACGCTGCTCAGGTTATAGGTAGAGTCCTTGTTGAAGTAAGTTGGCAGGAGCTCATCATTATAATTGCGCAGACCATTATGGACGAAGTCCTCCGCCATCACCGTCTGCACGGCTTCATCCGTGAAAAAGTAGATCGGGAAGTTGCTTAACCCGATCAGGCGGGTGGATAAATATAAGCCTATGGCGATGGTAAACAGCACCATTTCAAGCGGTATTGCGTGCCAGATTGTACCCACCAGGTCTGATGTCGCCCAGACCCAATACTGCCAGGCTGCCCTGCTCCGGGTAAATCCAATCTGTGGCTCGATCGTCAAACGCACAGTGGAGTCCTCATCCAGTGCCAGGGGCTCTATGGGTCGTAAAATGCCCTCTCGATAAACTGCCTCTCCGGTTGTAGGGGCTGGCCTGCCCTGTTTACGAAGCAATCGTTGGCGTGTCTGCCTTAATCCATCCCACATTGCATGCCATCTATCCTTGATCGTCTGGCGGTCAAACTTAAAATCACTGATGAATAACCCTAGAACGCTCACGGAGGCGATTAAGCTGATGACCATGCCAATGAAAAACAGACGCGGTGAATACAGGAAAGTATATTTGTGAATTCCTGGCTGGATATCCACCGCCATATAACCGCTAACGTTTTCAAGTGTTTGGACCTTTCCATCCACGAATACCTTCCAACCAGGATAACGGGTCATCATCACTACAAGTATTTGATTGGTGAGTCCTTCTGCAATCGCCTCCATTTTATTGGGGCTGGAGAAGAACGGTATGAGTGGGGTGACGTCCGATCTCACCAGCGGTCCAGCCTCACCACCCATTTGGAGCTTGGCGTTATCAACCATAAAAGCCAGTGGCAGGCTTTCGGGCAATGAGAAGATGTTATAGTCATCCACCACCGAGATGAGCTCGGCACCATTTGGTACCTGTTCCGCGGGCGATTGCGTCAGGTAATTGGGCAATGCCTGCACATAGCGCTGGTTTATTTTTCCATCCATGGATCGGATATCCGCAAAATGATACCATGCGTCCAGATAGCGCAGTTTATTGCTCAATACGGCATCCTGCCAGGCATTAGAGGGGTTATGACGTACGTAATAGTCACTGAGGTCATTCTGCCTCACCCAGTTCATCACATGATAGGCCTGCGGATAGATTTCCTGAGTTCGCACCGCGGATTGGTTGGTGGTGAACAGATCACCTACCCCAAACAACATAAAAGCGCCCAGCATCACCAAGCCAATTGTTGAAAGTACGCCCATTACTTTGGGATCGCGCACTCCTTCATTCCCCTGGCTGTCTCTGAGTAACTTCCATAAGGCATCCAGTCCAATCCCTGCCAGACAGATGAGTGCAAAACTACCAAATACCAAAATTCGTAGTAAATGCCTGTATTGGGAGAATAACCGGATATGTAAGAATGTTTCCTTCCATGGCATCCGTTCCAGGCTGATCCAACCCACAGTGAGCAATACGATCAGTGCTAAAAATAAAAGCATTTTCCGGTCGCGCTTCCATATTGCCATTGGCAGCAAGGCTAACCCCAGGAATGGTGTCAGACCAATATAAGCGTAAAACTCCTCCCGTGCAGGTAGCACGCTGTAGGCATCAGATCGCATGCTGTCTTTGGATGTGTAGTCAAGGAAGATTTGCTTCACCGTCTGCGAGCCAGCCAGATTAAGGTCTTTGCTTAAGCGAGGCCAAAACTCTGCTGTAGGTAACAGCTGGATGGCGATCATTCCAACTGCCAGGGCGCCTATACCTAAAAAGACGAGCGAGCGTTTTATATCAAGGGTAATAAACGGGGGCTGTTTTTTAACGCGCAACAGCATGATCAGCATCAACAACCCGATCACAAGTAACATGTAAAGCGGGTAGTATGCATTACCAGAGAAAAAGAGCAGCGCAAGAGACCCGGCGGCAATGGCGATATCCCGCCTGCGTAGGTGCTGGGTAACCAGTACCAGGCTGGAAATGATCCACGGGATGTAAGCAAACCCAAAGATGAACAGGTATTGGCCTTGAAAGAAACGTGCAATGGGTTGGCCTGCAAAGGCGAACATCAGCGCAGTCCACAGCCGCGCTGCCCGACCTAAGCCCATTGCTTTTGCCAATCGCCACATCCCAAAAGCGGCGATCAGGAAGCTAAAATATACTCCCAGTTTGAAGCCTGCGCGCACCCCATAGAGTAACACTGGCACAGTAACCACCGGGTTATACACATGCAGCATTGGGTCCGCCACATAAGGAAGACCACTCTGAATATAGATATTCCACAAAGGAAACGTATGATATTGTTGTAAGCTATTGACCAGGGTCCAATCCAACATCTGAAACACTTCAGATTCATTCCCTGGTAAGCGCGTGGGAGCACGAAGATCAAGAATGCCAGCACAAAAGAGGGTTACCGCCAGGAAGATAACCAGCCATTCCAGCCAATATCCACCCCAATTTGATTTTTTTCCTGCCCCGGCTGGCTGCAATGATGGTATGACCTGTTCTTTGCCTTCAGTTGCCGGCTCGATAATAACTTGATCCCCAGGGTCCTCGGGTTGATAATGCTGTGGCAATTCCTGTTCCTTCATGGAAGGGCTGCCTGAACTAGACTTCTGCTTGAGCCATGTCAATGACCGTGAAAAGAACCCCATGCTTAGCGTCCCCCCATAGGATTCCTAATTAAGGGCTGGCGATTGATCCAATGCCAGCCCATGACCACTACTTCCAGCAGGGCTGCCAGTATAGAGCTAAATGCAATGTTGGCCGGTTTAGATACCATTTAAGGTTCGTGCACTCTGAATAAAAAGTACCACATGCTGCTCAAGCGGATCGGGAGAGATCAGATAAATACTTATATAGACTTGAAACTCTCGCGAAACCTATCGAAGTCCAAGTTCCATCCTGGATATCACCAGGCGTTGGATTTCGCTGGTACCCTCGTAGATTTCAGTGATCTTGGCATCCCTGAAATAACGCTCCACAGGCAGCTCTTTGCTGTAGCCCATGCCACCATGGATCTGCACTGCAGTGTGCGCGGCAAACATTGCCGTCTCAGATGCGAACAGTTTCGCCATCGCAGCTTCCCTCGTAAAACGCTCACCGCTTGTCTTGGCGCGTTCCTTTGCCAATGCCGCGTTATACACCAACAAGCGCGAAGCTTCAATGCGCGTCTTCATATCCGCGATCTTGAAAGAAATGCCCTGAAATTCGCCTATTTTGGAGCCAAAAGCCTCACGCTCCTGCGCATAAGCTACACTGGCTTCATAAGCCGCTTCAGCAATCCCCAATGCCTGGGCGGCGATCCCGATCCGCCCTGCATCCAGGACAGCCATGGCAATCTTAAATCCATCTCCCTCTTCCCCCAGCCTGTCTTCCAATGGGCAGCGATAATCCTCAAACAATATCTCGCTGGTTGCCGAAGCGCGAATCCCCAGCTTGGGTTCCTTCTTACCGCGCACGTAACCTGGTTTGCTGGCATCGATCAAAAATGTTGTGATCCCACGGTGCTTCTTTTCGGGATCAGTCATGGTGAATAACACCACATAATCCGCCACGGGTCCGCTCGTCACCCACGACTTGCGTCCATTAATGACATAAACCTCCCCCTCCCGCACAGCCCGGCTGCGCATCGTACCCGCATCCGAACCCGACATTGGCTCGGTAAGGGAATAGGCCCCAACGGCTTTCCCGGAGGCAACGGCAGTAACGTATTTCTGCTTTTGGGCTTCCGTCCCAAATTTCAGGATGCCGTTGCAAAAGAGTGAGTTGTTGACCGACATGATCGTGCCATGTGCGGCATCTACTTTGCAGATTTCCTCCAGAGCAAGCACGTAAGCCAGGGTATCCATCCCTGCTCCACCGTATACTTCGGGCACTTCAATACCCATGAAGCCCATTTCCCCCATCTTCTTGATTGTCTTGGATGGGAATTCACCGGTCTCGTCGAACTCCGCTGCCACTGGAGCGATTTCTTTTTGAGCAAAGGTGCGCGCCGCCTGGCGGATGCTCTCATGCTCTTCTGTAAATGGAAATAATCCATTGCGAGCCATATTCTCCTCCAAATTAAAAGGGTTGGAATGATTGTGATTATAGCATGGTAAGCTTTCACTATTCAATTTCGGGTTATTTCTGAATGTCATAATTCGCTATAGTGGTATATACTAATGGGTAGACTAAACTCGATCATTGCCCTATGCTATCCAGACTCAAAAGCGCACTGATTGGCATACCCCTTCCCACTCAACAGCTGGCTGAGAAGCGGTTAAATAAAATCCGTGCACTGGCAGCTTTCTCTCCTGATGCCCTCTCCTCAATCGCATACGCCAACCAGGAAATCTACCTTGGGTTAGTCGTCGCCGGCAGTGCCGGTCTGGGGTTGGCTTGGCCCATTGGGCTGGCGATCATCGGTATTCTTACTATCGTAGCTATCTCTTACTATCAGACCGTCCATGGATACCCTTCTGGTGGTGGTTCCTACATTGTCGCCCGTGCCAATCTGGGCGTCTTGCCCGGCCTGATTGCTGCCGGTGCGTTATTGTTGGATTACCTGTTGTGTGCCGCAGTCAGCCTCACAGCTGGCGTGGATGCCATTGCCTCAGCATTCCCAGCCATATTGCCTTACCGAATTGGGATCGCCTTGGGATTGCTAGGGCTCATTATGCTGGCTAACCTGCGCGGTTTGCGCGAGACCGGCACCCTGATGGCAGTACCAGTCTACCTGTTTTTATTCACCTACATCCCCATGCTCGTTTATGGAGGTATCCGTCTGCTGCTTAATGGTCCGACCCCCTTAGCAACAGTCGCACCTCAACCAGTGCAACCTCTGACTCTATTCCTCATATTGCATACCTTTGCTACTGGGTGCACTGCCCTTACCGGTATCGAAGCCATCAGCAATGGTGTGCCAGCTTTCCAACGTCCAGAATCCAAAAATGCTGGGCGCACCCTGATCGCTATGGCAATCCTGATGGGGATATTATTTGTCGGTAGCATCGGTCTGACTCAATTCCTGGGTGTTATCGCCGGACCACAGGAGACTATCCTCTCCGCCCTGGCTCGACGTTTGCTCGGTAGCGGCTTCGCTTATGTAACCATCCAGATTACCACCTTGCTCATCCTGGCTGTAGCCGCCAACACCAGTTTCGCAGATTTTCCGCGCCTGTCTGCCATCCTGGCCCGGGACGGATTTCTCCCCCGCCAATTCACCGGGCTGGGGGATAGGCTGGTTTTCGCCAACGGCATTATTTTCCTTGCTATCGCAACAGGTGTTTTGATCGTACTCTTCAGCGGGAACAGCCACTTGCTGATCCCTCTCTTTGCAATTGGGGCCTTCCTGGCATTCACCCTTTCGCAGTCTGGTATGGTCGTCCATTGGATTCGGGAACGAAGTCATAATTGGCGATTGAAAGCCACTCTCAATGGTCTTGGAGCCCTGGCAACAGCTACGACCCTTCTGGTGATCAGCATCAGTAAATTTCGGGAGGGCGCATGGATCACTGTGCTACTCATCCCGATCCTTGTTATCATTTTTCTGCGCATCCGCCTTCACTATCAGGATGTGGGCAAGCAGCTTAGCTTGCGGGGACTCCCGCCAGATCTCAAACCTCTTCCACCTTTGCGCCTGGTGATTCCCGTCTCAGGTGTGCACCGTGGCATCATCGAAGCCATGGATTTTGCCCTTTCCATCTCCAAGGATGTCACTGCCGTTTACATCGAGCTGGACCCTGGTGCCGGCGAGCAAATGCGCAAGGATTGGGAATGTTGGTGGCCGGATGTGCCTCTGGTCGTCCTCCCCTCGCCCTACCGCTCGATCGTTCGCCCTCTGCTCGACTATCTGGATGAAGACGACCGACAACACAACGACGGAACATTAGCTGCCGTGGTCCTGCCTGAATTCGTCCCTGCCCGGTGGTGGCAGCAATTGCTCCACAACCAGACCTCCTTGCTGATCAAAACTGCCTTGCTGTACCGCCGCCGTACACAAGGCTTTCAACGCATTATCATCGACGTTCCTTACCACCTGAAGAAATAGCAAAGGAGTACAGACCTTATGAAAATCCTCATCGCTTGCGATATGGAAGGCATCACCGGTGTGACCAACTGGGATCAGGTTGATCCCAGCCATGCAGAATACCCGCGCTTTCGTCGCTTGATGACTGGTGACGTCAACGCGGCCGTACAAGGAGCTTTTGAAGCTGGGGCAGATGAAATCCTGGTCACCGACGGGCACGATCGTGGTACCAACATCCTGCTTGAGGAGCTGGACCCGCGTGTTCATCTGATCTGCGGTGACTACTCGCCCCTGGCCATGATCCAGGGGGTTGACCAGGGAGTCGATGGGGTCATCTTCGTGGGCTATCACGCCCGGGCTGGCAGCCAAAATGCCATCCTGGATCATACCTGGTCCAGCCGGAGGGTGGCCAACCTGTGGCTGAATGACATCCTGGTGGGTGAATATGGCTTGAATGGTGCTGTGGCTGGGCACTTTAACGTCCCCGTGCTCATGCTTACTGGTGACCAGACTGCCTGTGCCCAGGCTACCGAGCTGCTCGGCGGTATCGAGACGGTAGTCGTGAAAACAGCCATCAGCCGTATGGCAGCCGAATGTATCCCGTCGGAAGTCACTGAAGTGCGCATCCAAAAAGCGGCCAGCCAGGCGGTCAAGCGCTTGCAGGCTGGCACTGCCCCCAAGCCATTCATCGTCTCCACACCTGTGCACGTCACTCTCGACTTCAACAGCTCCGAGCAGGCTGATCAGGCTTCTGTCCTGCCCGCATCGAAGCGGGTGGATGGCAGGCGCCTGACCTTCACCGCCAATGAGATGCTGGCAGCCTATTTTGCCTTCCAGGCTGCGGTGGGTTTGGCCAGCGTTTAAACTTGCCATGGAACTCTACACAATCGGGCATAGCAACCATCCGATTGATAAATTTATAAGGTTATTGGATGACCATGGGATTAGGCGACTCGTGGACGTCCGCAGCACACCCTACAGCCGTCACAACCCCCAATTCAATAAAGCTAACCTGCAACAGGTCCTGGCTAAGCACGCAATTGAATACGTTTATGCGGGCACAAACCTGGGTGGGCGTCCACGCGATCCGACTTGTTATAAACATAATGCCGTCCCAAGTAAAAATACAGATTTCCTACATGAGGTCAACTATCCAGAAGTAATGAAGCGCCCCTGGTTCATGGACGGTATCCAAGCATTGCTTGAATTGGCCGGCCAGCGTACCACAGCCATCATGTGCAGTGAAGAAGATCCTGCCCACTGCCACCGCCACCATCTCATCGCCAGGTACTTGATGGACGAATACCTAGAACTGAAGATCCTGCATATTCGGGGGGATAGCAGTGTCATCAACGCCACATCCATCCAAACCACGGTAAGCAAGGCGGATGCTGAGCAGCTCTCATTTTAGATATAAATCATATTGACGATAGTACCAAAAAGATACGTAACGGTCTTTATCCAGTGGACTTCTATCCACACCACTCTCAATTTCCCTTAAACTAACTATGCTATAATCCCCGCGCAGAAAGGGTATCTATGCTCAAGAAATTCGTCACCATTCTTGGTGGTGACCCCAACAAACGAGCCCTCAGCAAATCGAACGAGGTCGTCGATCAGATCAACAGCCTGGAGGCGCAGTTCGAAACTCTGAGTGATGAAGCGTTATTAGCTAAAACAGCTGAGTTCCGCTCTCGTCTGGCAGAGGGTGAGACCCTCGACAACCTGCTGCCTGAGGCATTCGCCGCGGTCCGTGAAGCCAGCAAGCGCACCAATGGGCAGCGCCATTATGACGTGCAGCTCATCGGCGGCATCTCCTTGCACCAGAGCAAGATTGCCGAGATGCGTACCGGTGAAGGCAAAACCCTCGTCGCTACGCTGCCACTTTACCTGAATGCCCTCACCGGGCGTGGCACTCACCTGGTGACCGTGAACGATTACCTGGCACGGCGTGATGCCCGCTGGATGGCGCCGATCTACAACGCCCTCGGCATGAGCGTTGGTGTGCTCCAGATGGCAGCCCGCACCGAAAATGGCAAGAAAGCCTTCATCGTCGACCTGGAAAAGATCTCCCCGCATGAAGACCAGCACCAGCTGCGCCTGGTGCCACGTGCCGAGGCATACGCCGCTGATATCACCTATGGTATTAACTCGGAGTTCGGATTCGACTACCTGCGCGATAACATGACCATGCGGCTGGATGAACGCGTCCAGCGTGGCCACTATTACGCCATCGTTGATGAGGTGGATAACATCCTCGTCGATGAAGCCCGCACCCCGCTCATCATCTCCGGACCCGCCCAGGATGATGCCGAGTGGTATGTGCGCATGGCACAGGTGGTACGCCAGCTGAGAACCGAAGATTACGAGCTCAACGAGCGCGACCGCAATATCACCCTCACCGAGATTGGTGAGATTCACGTGGAGGAGCTGCTCGGTCTGGCTTTGCGCGACCCCGACCGTCCGGAGGACGTCACTCCTGAGCAAGCCCGCCTGATGGGTTTCCTCGAACAGGCCTTGCGCGCCCAGTTCCTCTTCAAGCGTAACAAGGACTACCTGGTACAGACCGGCAAAGTGGTCATCGTCGACGAGTTCACCGGTCGATTGATGCCTGGCCGGCGCTGGTCGGACGGGTTGCACCAGGCGGTCGAAGCCAAGGAAGGCGCCCGCGTCCAGGCGGAGAACGTCACCTACGCCACCATCACCATCCAGAACTACTTCCGTATGTATGAGAAGCTGGCTGGCATGACCGGTACCGCCCTTACGGAAGCCGAAGAGTTCGACAAAATCTACAAGCTGGATGTGATCGCCATCCCCACCAACCTGGAATACCAGGCATTGCGTGAAGATTCTTCCCTCGTCTTGCTCGAAGGCAAGGACGAGCAAGGCTACAAGTTCCGTTATTATGCCCTGCGTGATGAAGCTGAGAAAACACCCGTTTTCTTCCAGCGCAAGGACTTCCCGGATATCATCTACCGCACCGAGGAGGTCAAGTTCCGCGCCATCACCAGCGAGATCCTGCGCTACCATTGCCTGGGACGTCCCATGCTGGTGGGCACCACCTCGGTCGAGCTTTCCGACCACCTCTCCACTCGCCTGCGCGCCGAGCCACTGCGCAAGCTGGCCCAGGTGTACCTGCTGAGGCAGGCCTGGCTGGAGAAGAATAACCGTGAGGAAGATGGCCGCCTGATCGAAGAGCTGCAACCATTCAATGCCCCCCTAGACCAGCTGCAGGTGCCCGAGATGCGCAAGATGGCGCGTGAAATGGGCATCTCCTTCAACCCTGAAGACCCCGAAAACCTCCCCCGACTGCTGGAGATCCTTGACCTGTCTGCCTCGGATGCCGGGCGCCTAAAAGCTGACCTGGAATCAGGCATCGCCCACCAGGTGCTGAATGCGCGTAAACATACTGAGGAATCCCAGATCATCGCTGGGGCAGGAGCCTTTGGTGCCGTTACCATCGCCACCAACATGGCTGGGCGTGGTGTCGATATCAAGCTGGGCGGTGAGCTACCCGACAGCGTGATCGATTCGGTCAACCGTGTGCTCCACCGGGCTGGGATAGCCAATCCTTATGACATGCGCCATGAAGAGCGCCGCGAGGCGCTGGCCGCCCTCACCCCCGAGCAAATCGGTATCTACGGAGAGGATATCGACAAGTTCCTGCACTACATGCAAGACATGCAGAGTGTGAAGGAGCTGGGTGGCTTGCACGTGATTGGCTCCGAGCGCCATGAAGCCCGCCGTATCGATAACCAGCTGCGCGGCCGTTCTGCCCGCCAGGGTGACCCCGGCTCGTCGCGCTTCTACCTCTCCTTGGAAGACGAGCTGATGCGCCGCTTCGGTGGTGGGCAGGTCGAGTCGATCATGCAGCGGATGAAGATCGACGATGCCGTACCCATGGAAGTTGGACTGGTCAGTCGTCTGGTCGAACAATCGCAGACCCGTGTGGAGGGCGCCAACTTTGACGTCCGCAAGCACCTGCTCGAGTACGACGATGTGCTAAATAGCCAACGCCAGCGTATCTATTCTCAGCGCGACCTGATCTTCACCAAACCGGACCTCTCGGAGGATGTGACTGAGCTCCTCGGCACCGAGGTCAACCGCCGGGTGCCTGAATCATTGGCTGACGACGAAGGACCCTGGAAGCTGCTCGCCTGGCTGGACCAGATCCAGCCGCCACTCGACCTGGGTGGCATGTTATTCCCCTCTTACTCCCTCAAGCTGTTGCTCGATCACCTTTCCAGCCAGCAGAAGGTATATGCCTCGCTGGATGAGCTGCGTGATGCCCTGATTGGCTTGGCAGGCGAAGCCCTCAAAGCTGAGGAAGAACACTTGCTTCGCACAGTCAATACCCTGCTGGATTCGACCCGCGAACGCCTGGAAA
>Ga0315291_10007272_pt1 | contig 13717 bp, 12 predicted proteins | sample YL17G12_20_MG_FD_203070 | JGI IMG/M metagenome (GOLD analysis project Ga0315291, IMG submission 203070) | Sediment microbial communities from Yellowstone Lake, YNP, Wyoming, USA - YL17G12_20 | ecosystem: Environmental > Aquatic > Freshwater > Lake > Sediment | place: USA: Wyoming | collected...
CTCTCATCGCAGCTCCAGCACGACCATCGTCAACGGACGCACGCGCGGCGAGCCCCCGCCACGGAGGAGTCGGATGCCGAGGGGGCTCGAAGGCAGCCGCGCCACGAGGAGCGTCTTCTCGCTGTCAGCGGCAGGGAGCGCCTGCGCCCATAGTCCGGCGAAGAGAGGGTCCGCGGGGAGCTCGGGTGTCCTGCCGGCGCCCGTGGGCCGTTTTCCCTCCCCTCTCGAGAAGGTCCTCCTCTCCGTCGCGCCCGGGGGGATATCGCCAACCTGGTACAGCAGCCCCCCGCGGACGAGAATGCCGTCGACAAGCGCCTGACCCGTGGCATTGGAGATCGAAAGGTCCAGCCGGCCGGCCTCATCGACGAGCAGGCCCGCGAGCGGAAACTCGACAACCGAGGAGAGGGTGAACAGCGCGCCCGCGAACCGCTGCCCAGCCGTTCCCGTGATGGTCGTCGCGCCGCCCGCTGCGGGGCCGCCCTCGTCGAGGGTGAAGGGGGACCCCGAGGATTCCTCGACGGCGGCGCCGCCTGCGGCAAAGGACACGCCGTACTGCCCCCTCTCGGCAGAAAGCAGGCCCGCCTTTTCCGTGACGAGCGCGAGACCGTCCCCCGACACGCACTGGACCTTCGCGGCGTCCGCGAGCAGGCCACGGGGATCGAACAGCAGCCTGTTGAACAGGAAATACCCCATCGCGGAGGCCAGAAGAGAGCCGGCCACGAGGAGGAGGGCGCGGAGCGGCAAGCCGATGCGCGCGCGCGACCTTTGCAGCGCGAGGGGAAGGAGCAGCAGAATATAGCAGCCTGCGAACGCGAGAGCTGCAAGGGGCGACGGAAAGGAGAACGCGGGGCTGGCGAGGATGGGCTTCATCCAGGGATCGTCGGCGAGCGCATGGACGTCCTCCCCCTGCAGAGGGATCGGCTCGCGCGCCGCGACCGCGCGCCAGAGTCCGCCGATTCCCTCCCAGGAGGAGAGCGGGGGCGCCGCGCAGTCGAAGGCGAAAAACCAGATCCGCCCGGCGCCGAAACCGCGCGAGACGACGATCGGGATGCCGTCCTGCTCGACCACGATTTCGCCGGCACGGAGGCGCGCATCGGCGAGGGTGATCCTGCCTGCCGGAATCCGGGGAGCGCCGAGAAAAGCGGAAAGCGACGGGAGGCCGCCCTTTTCCTCCAGGCCGACCACCTCCACGGGGAGCAGCCTGTCGAAACCTGAACCGGCCAGCATGAGAGCAGGCAGGCCGCCGGTGAACACGAGGGTGCCGCCGGAAAAAACCCATCGCTCGAGCGCCGAGACCTGCGCGGGCTTCAGGCGCTGGGAGGCGGTGTCCCGCACGATCACCGCATCGACGCACTCATATGCGCTCCACGCGTCGGGCAGGTTCTCCGCGTGCGGGTAGACGACGCGCGCCAGCTCGCCCGGGCCGGCGAGTGAGCCGAGCGAGTCGAAGGCGAGATCGCTGCTCACCGCGGCGAACAACCCTTCTCCCGTCGCAAGATCCCTCAGGTCGACCTCGCGGTGGACGAGCTCCGTTGCCTTCGCGGCAGTTCCCCCGCTGCCTGACTCCTGCTGGCGGAAGATGCGCACGGCGAGCGTTCGGGGGTTGAAGGGGACGGGGATGGTGAAGTGCACGCGGCGCGAAGCGCCCCTCGGGAAGGCGACCGTCCGTACTATTGTGCAGAAGAGGGCGGCCCCACCCAGCCCGCTCGCCTTCGACACCTCGACCTCGATGCGCGCCGCCAGATCCGCTCCCGTGTTCTCCACGCTGACGATGAGGGGCGCGCGCCGCCCCGGCCTGAGCGCGCCGTTGAACCCGACGAGGAGATCCGCGCGGATCGAGGATTCGGCGCCGACGGCCGCACAGGAACAGAGCGCGAGGAAGAGGGAGACGAGGGTGATCAGATGGATTCGGGCCCGTCTATGTGGCGTTTTCCTGCCTGCCAAGGATCTCGACGACGACGGACTGCTCGGTCTTGCCGGCCGACCGCCGGCGCGTGTACAGGGCGAGCAGGCCGAAGGAACCGAAAAAGAACACCGCTGCAGCCCCAATGCCCACGCCCTGCGTCGCCGCGGGAAGCCCGACGACCGGCGCGAGAGCGGCTCCCGCCGCGTAGCCCGCGAAGAGCATGACGAGAGGGAAAACGAACAGCAGGGCGGCCGCCTTGAGGGGCGTCGCCCCCTCGGTGGCGATCTTCACTACGTCGCCGATGGACACGCCGATCCTGTCGACGACCTCCGCCACCATGTACTTGCCCGTCTCGGAGTACAGGCACCCGTGGCACCCCTCGCAGGACTCGGAACGCTCGATTCTGACCTGCGCCTTGCCCGGGCTGCTCTCGATGACGACTCCCCGCTCTTCCATCGGCATCCTCCGTTGCTCTTCAGGGAGAATATACATGCGAACGGACCCCGGTTCAAATGCCCTCCAGCGGGGCCTCCTCGACCCGGGCGTCCAGCATGTCGTCGCCGTCGAAGATGAAGTACCCCTTGAATCCCCTCCCCTCCAGCATGAGGGGGATCCAGAGCCGATCGTCCGCCCACATCCTGTCGTAGGGAATGGCCTCGACGGGAGTCCACAGGGGAGCGGCCTCGTGCGTCTCGCACAGCTCACCCTCGTAGCCGGTGGCAGTGAAAACGATCCCGTGCATCCCGTAGCCGTCGACGAACTGGAAGTACAGTTCCCCCGCGGGACGCACACCCGTGGGCGTCACGCACAGCTCCTCACGCACTTCGCGCACGGCGCCGTCCAGCGGCGACTCCCCGGGATCGATGCGGCCGCCGGGCCCGTTGATCTTGCCCGCTCCCATCCCCGTTTTCTTGTTGATGAGGAGGATCTCCCCGTCGCGCAGGACGAAAAGGAGGGTTGCCCGTTCCGTGGGCAGCCAGGACGCCCAGTCGATCCCGCTCAGAGGCCGCGGCACTCCTCCCATCCCGTCGCTTCGGCGACTCTTCCCGTCGCTTCGGCGACTCTTCCCGTCGCTTCGGCGACTCTTCCCGTCGCTTCGGCGACTCTTCCCGTCGCTTCGGCGACTCTTCCCGTCGCCCCTCATGAGAGGACCGCGCAGAAGACGCGCAGGAGGTTGCCGCCGAACACCTTCGCGATCTCTTCGTCGCGAAAGCCGTCCGCCGCCATCGCCTCGGCCAGCCGGGGCAGCCTCGCGCAGTCCTCGAGCCCCTCGATGACTTCCCCGAAGCCGTCCCAGTCCGATCCGAGGCCGACAGCGTCGATGCCGGCCCGGTCCGCGGCGCAGCGGATCACGCGCACGACCTGGTCGATGCCGACGGCAGCCTTCGGCTCCACCCTCGTTGTGAGGTGATCGGGGAGAAAATCTATGCAGGCGACGCCCCCGCCCTTCGCAAGGGCGGCGAGCTGGGAGTCGTCGAGGTTGCGGGGATGGTCCCAGAACTTCCGTAGGCCCGTGTGGGAGTCGATGAGAGGCCCGCGCGCGGTCTCGATCGTGTCCCAGAAGGTGTCCTCGTTCGCGTGGGCAACGTCGACCACCATGCCGCGCCTGTTCATCGCGCGCACGAGCTCCCTTCCGAAAGCCGTGAGCCCTTTCCCCTGCCCCTCTGCCAGGCAGCCGCGGGCAGCCTCGTTGTCGTGGTTGTGGGTGATCGTGATGCCCCTCACGCCAAGACTGAAGAACAGCTCGAGATTCCCGAGGTCGCCCCGCAGAGGCGAGGCGCCTTCCATGAAGAGCAGGAAACCGAAGCAGCCGGGCCGGCAGGCCGCGCGCAGGTCCCCCGCGGTCAGGACCCTGCGGTACGGGGGATCCAGCTCGGCGTTCGCACGAGAATCGAGCACGGCGTCGTATGCCCGGATGAAATCGCGGGCGTAGCGAAGCGCCTCGCCATCCCCCTGGGAAGGGGGGGTGTAGATCGCCATGACCTGCACGTTCTGCCCGGTCTCGCGCAGCCGACGGCTGTCGAGATGGCCGCTAGGCGCGGCGGCGAAGAATCCCGCGGGATCCTCCAGATACCGCCCGATGGTGTCCGCGTGTCCGTCGATGACGGGAAACTCCATCCCGCCACACTACCGAATCGACGCCTCTAGGGCAACCGGATGCGTGCCGTCCAAAGCCGCGCCACCAGACAGGGGCACACCGTCTTCCACAAGCGGTTGCGCGACACCCCTGTCACGCGACCGCCCATTCCGTAGACAGAAGCGCCGCCTGCTCAAGCACGGTCTGCGTCGCTTTCTCCTGCTTGTCCGGAGGGTAGCCGTGCTTGCGCAGGATGCGCTTGACGAGTACCCGCAACTGCGCTCGGATGTTCTCGCGCAGGGTCCAGTCGATCGTAACGTTGTTGCGAACCGTCTCGACCAGCTCACGCGCGATCGCGCGCAGTGTTTCATCGCCGAGCACCTTGACCGCGCTGTCATTGGTCTCCAGCGCATCGTAGAAGGCCAGCTCGTCCTCGCTCAAGCCCAGCGCCTCGCCACGGGCGTCTGCTTCGCGCATTTCCCTGGCCAGGGCGATCAGTTCCTCTATCACCTGGGCCGCCTCAATCGCGCGGTTCTGGTAACGCCGGATGGTCTGGTCCAGCATCTCGGCGAAGGACCGGGCCAGAACGACGTTCTTCCGCCTGCGGGACCGAAGCTCGCCCTTGAGCAGCTTCTGCAGCAACTCTACGGCGAGGTTGCGTTGGGGCATGCCGCGCACCTCGGCCAGGAACTGCTCCGACAGGATCGAGATGTCAGGTTTCTGGAGTCCCGCCGCGGCGAAGATGTCAACCACACCTTCCGGGGCCACGGCGCGTGCAATGATCTGGCGAACGGCATGCTCAAGCTCGTCCTCCGGACGAGCCTCGCCCGACGCGCGCTTGGCGAGCACAGCCTGCATGGTCTGGAAGAACGCCACGTCGTCTCGGATATACAGAGCCTCCTCGCGTGGCACGGCGAGCGCAAAGGCCTGCGACAATTCCCCTACGGCTCGGAGGCAGCGCTCCTTGCCGTTCTCCTGACGCAGGATGTGCTCCTGCGCGGCGGGCAGGAGGGCCAGACGCTCCTGCGGTGTGCCGCCGACCCACTTTGAGCGGTCCAAGCGCCCCACGACGCCGCCAGGCGTCGTGATCGGACCGAGGAGCCCACAGCAGACCTCGTGCTTCTCGAGCATGACCGCGACCGCCTCGTCCTGATCCAGCGCGGTGCGCCCCGTGCCTCCGCTCTCGGTGTACGTCGCCAGTGCGGCCTTCAGCTCGTGAGCGAGGCCCAGGTAGTCCACAACCAGTCCGCCGGGCTTGTCGCGAAAGACCCGGTTGACGCGCGCGATCGCCTGCATGAGCCCGTGGCCGCGCATCGGCTTGTCCACGTACATCGTGTGCAGACTCGGCGCGTCGAAGCCGGTGAGCCACATGTCGCGCACGAGCACGATCTGGAGCAGATCGGCAGGGTCACGGAAGCGGTTGGCCAGCGCCTCGCGCCGTGGCTTGTTCCGGATATGGGGTTGCCAGTCCAGGGGATCCTCGGCGGAGCCGGTCATCACCACCTTGATTGCGCCGCGAGCGTCCTCCTCGTCCGCCCAGCCCGGACGCAGACGCACAAGCTCGCGGTACAGCTCGACGCAGATACGCCGGCTCATGCACACGACCATGGCTTTGCCGTCCATTGCTTCGAGCCGCTTCTCGAGGTGCTCGACGATGTCCTGCGCGACGATCTTCAGGCGCCTTTCGGCGCCGACGATGGCCTCGAGCTGCGCCCATCTGGTCTTGAGCCTCTCCTTGCGATCGACCTCCTCGCCCTCGGTCGCTTCCTCGAAGTCGGGGTCGATCTTTGGGCGCTCGGCTTCGTCGAGCGCGAGCTTCGCCAGGCGGCTCTCGTAGTAGATCGGGACCGTGGCGCCGTCCTGCACCGCGCGCTGGATGTCATAGACGCTGATGTAGTCGCCGAACACCGCGCGCGTGTTGGCGTCCTGAAGCTCGATCGGGGTGCCTGTGAACCCGATGAAGGAAGCCTGTGGCAGCGCATCGCGCATGTGGCGCGCGAAGCCGTCGATGAAGTCATACTGGCTGCGGTGCGCCTCGTCGGCGATGACGATGATGTTGCGGCGCTCGGAGAGCGTCGGGTGGCGGTCGCCCTTCTCCTCGGGGAAGAACTTCTGGATAGTTGTGAACACCACACCACCAGCGGCGACCGACAGGAGCTCGCGCAGGTGCGCGCGGCTCTCGGCCTGCACCGGCGGCTGCCGCAGGAGATCCCTGCAACGAGAAAACGTGCCGAAAAGCTGGTCGTCGAGGTCATTGCGGTCGGTGAGTACGACGACCGTGGGGTTTTCCATCGTCGGCTCGCGGATGATTCGGCCGGCGTAGAAGGCCATAGTGAGACTCTTTCCCGAGCCTTGGGTATGCCACACAACCCCGATCCGCCGGTCGCCGGGCTTCAGGTTCACGCGCGGGCTTTCGCCAAGGACTTCGATCAGCTCCGCGATCACTTGAAGCCGCTCTCCCTCGTCGGGCGAGAGAATGATCGGCTCGAAGTCGGGATTGAGGGGCTTCAGCGTGATCCGAACGTGTCGCCAAGAATCATCTGAGGGCGCCTTCGCGCTTTCATAGCGCTTCACCGTGTAGCGCTCGCCTGTCTCCGGATCGATCGCATCACGGAGCTGAACGAGGACGGTCTTACCCTGCCGCGTTCCTTCGACCGGGGCGGAGAACAGGCACCAGGCGCCATCCGGGATCGCGGGCTCCATGGAGCGGCCCACCACGCGAGCCGCGAACATGCCGGGACGCAGGCGACGTCGAGCCTGCACCGCTACCCACTCGAAGTTTTCGTCGGCAAGATGCTGCGGGTCGCCAAACGCACCGGCCGCGGCCTTGAGTGGCACCAGAGGTACGCACGTGCTGTAGCGTTCGCCGGGCTCCGGCCGGACGATGGTGAGTGCCGGTCTCCGGGGCGGTTCTGCCGAAGCCCGGAGCTTCGCAGCACGAAGCGTCTCCACAACCGCCACTTGCACCGCGTGGTACTGGTGGTACCCCGCCATCTTCTTGGCGAGCCGTCCGCCGCCCTCGTCCTCGAAGACGATGAAATCGCGCACGAGGTCGAGGAAGCGGCCCGGGGCGAATATACCTTCGATCATCACCTGCATCTCGGGCAAGCGGGAATCGGCCATGCCTTCGCCGGTCACGGTTCGCCAGGGCTTGAACCACTCCCGGCCGGCAGTGAGCGTTCCGACACGCGCCTCCACCCCGTCGGAGATGACGAGCACGGCGTTTGGCGCGAACAGGACTGGGATCTCAGTCTTGTAGGTCTGGAGCTGCTGGAACGCCGTCCAGATCGTCGCTTCCTCGTCTGCTGGGTTCTTGAGCTCCAGCACCGCCACCGGGAGCCCGTTGACGAACAGCACCACGTCGGGGCGCCGCGTGTGTTTGTTCTCCGTCACACTGAACTGGTTCACCGCCAGCAAGTCGTTCTTCGCGGGCTTGTCGAAGTCAATCACCCGCGCTTGCGCGCCGCGGATCTCACCCCCGGCCTCGCGGTACTCCACTGTCACACCATCGACGAGCATGCGATGCATGTCCCGGTTGCGATGGAACAGATCCGTACCCTCCGGGCGCGTGAGTTTGCGGAATGCATCCTCTAAAGCCGCGGACGGCAGGTCGGGATTGAGCCGAGCCAGGGCGTCGTGCAGTCGCCATGAGAGCACCACCTCGCCGTAATCGCGGCGCTCTGCCGCAGGCATGTCAGGCGCGATGTCGGGGCCATTCGCGATCCGCCAGCCGATGCTCTCCAGCCAGCCGAGGGCGGCTTGTTCGACGACAGATTCGGTGAAGGGGGTCACGGCAGCATCCATCCACTGGTCTTCGAAGAGCGGCCGTTTGCAGGGATCACGCCATTCTGGCGGGATAAATGGCGGGATTCACGTTCGGAACGGTTTCGCGGTCCGCGATCCCGCCATGATGGCGCGATCGGCGGCGGGACAAGCAGCAAAGACCAACCGAAAGGGCGGGAATGAGCAGTCATTTCAACGCCTCGGTGATGGCGCTGCAAAACACTGTGAAGCTGCGCGAACCGGCACGCGACGGATCGATCTTTGTGCCGATCGATCGAGCTGCTTCCAGTTTGGGCAGCCCTCCCTTGAAGTAGCCGTGTTTCTGCATGACCCGTTCGAATGCCTCCCAGGTGCCGCCGGCGATGGCATCAGGATCACGGAAGCCCTTGCGACGGGGCAGGTCTGCGGATACGCGCGGGTATGCTGCCTGCACGGCCGCCCAGTCGCCGAAGTACCGCGCTTCGAGCTCTTCGATGGCGATGCGGTTGACGAGCTGCCACTTCGCACTGGCTGCGCTGGTGCGAGTGCGCAAGCCGGCGCGGCGAGCGATATCCTCGAGCTGCCTCTTGAGGGCCCGGCAGTCGTCGTCATCACGATCCACCACGACCACGATTCGCCAGTCCCCGGGCAACCAGGAGGCGTACCCGCGCAGCCGCGCCTCCAGCTTGCCGAGCAGGTCATCCTTGCCCTGAAAGGGGTGCACCTCGAAGGTTCTGTCTTTCGGTAATAACCGAGGCAGCAGGGCACGCAGGAACGCCTCCATCGACGGTTCTTCGACCAGCAACACGAAATGGGCCGAGGACATGCTCAGCGCCCCCCTTGCGGACGAGACGGCGCCCCCGCGTTGACGAGAGGATCACCCACCCCGAGCTGACCTTCCATCCACAGGTGGCCCAGCAACGCGCCGTGCTCGACGAACTGGGGCACGCCGGGCAGGTCGCTTGCGCGCCGCGTTTGGGTGAAGCCCTTCTCGTCACGCCACAGCACGCGAACCTCTGCAGGCCGCAGACCGTTCAGGAAGAACGGCGAATGGGTGGTGACCAGCAGCTGCGTGCGGGCACTGGCGGCGCGGGCCTCCTCGGCCAGATCCAGCAGCAGGCGCGGATGGAGGAAGTTCTCGGGTTCCTCGATGCCTATGAACGGCGGCGGTTCGGGGTCGTAAAAAAGCACCAAGTAGGCCAACATCTTGAGCGTGCCGTCCGATGCGAAGCGGGCCAGCACCGGGTGGCTGAACGGCGCGTCCTTGATCTGCAGCAGGAGCCTGCCATCCGGCATGGTCTCGGTGAGTACGCGCTCAATGCGGGGAACGCGCCGACGCAGAGCCTGGAAGATCTGCTCCAGTCTGTCGTCGTGCTGCTCGGCCAGGTACTGGATCACGTTGGCCAGGTTGTCGCCGCTCTTGCTCAACCGTTCTTGCGGCCCCGCCTCGGGCTGGCCACGGGCACTTTCGGCCGACAGGTACGACACGTACCAGCCGGTGATGAAATCACGGAGGGCGGCCACACGCGGGTGCTCTGCGAACTGACCGAGCGCATTGACTGCGAGCAGATCAGCCGATTTCAGCGGCACATTGATGCGCTTGTCCTGCTCATCCGGCAGTTCGCCGCTTACCGCACAGCCTTCTCCATCGTGATAGTCGAGGAATCGGAACGGCTGACCATGGCTGCCGCGCTTCCAGCGCAACCACTCCTCCACGACGACAGGCCCTCTTGCGCGCTCATCGACGGCGAGGTGGTAGGTGATCATCGGGTATCCCGCCTCCCGATACTTGATCTCGATCCTCACCGGCCCGTCGCTGCCCCGCGACTTCAACTCCTTCGCCCGGCCGCGCTTGTCCCAAGCCCGGCGCAGCCCGAGCTCGAAGCATTCGGACAGAAAAGCGAACACGTCAAATACCGTGGACTTGCCGCTGCCGTTGGGCCCGAGCAGGACCGTCAGCGGGGTCAGGTCCTTGAATTCCACCTCATGCAGCGCGCGAAAATTCTGCACCTTCAGGTATTCGATGCGCGCCGGAGCACGCGGTTTGGAATTTTCGGTCGTCATATGGCCTCCTGGATGAACGGTTCCAAGTGCTTCACCCGCAGTTCGCCGGAGATGAGCTTGGGTAGCAGCGTGTCACGCAGCGCGACGAGGGTGCGGGATTCGCGTTCATTCACTTCGATGCGATCGTCGATGGGCGACAAGCATCTCTCAAACGCCAACACAAGGTCTCGAGGTGGCATGACGCATGGGATGGCGTGGAAGCCTGTCTTCCCGATTGAGCCGAAAACCGTTCCCTCAGCCTCGAACCGCGCGAACACCTCGTGAATCGAACGCATGAACTGATGCGAGTACGATCGACTGCCTGTCTTATGACGTGCAGCAGCGACGCCGCGCCCGATGGCGCAATTCTCCGTGGCCATGTTGATGTCGCCCACAGGCGCCCGGACGCTGATGAGCGTATCTCCGGCATTGGCAAAACGGGTCGGAGCAGTACAATACATACGCCGTGTCGGGAATCGGACGCCGAAATCCGTGCGCCCTTGGTAGAAAGGCACGCCCTCGCCTACCTCGTTGTATGACTCGCCTGGTGGGGATTGTCCCATCGTTAAATCAAACTCGGCGTCAACTGACCCAAAGCTCCACCCCTTCGGAATCTCTCTCAACTCGGAGTCTTCGAAGCTGTCTGGGAATAGCTCGGCTATTGGCTTTTGCAGGCCCGGGTCGCGGCCTTGGGCCTTGGCACGGACGGGGTCGAAGTCTACGAACCACGACTTGAAAAGGGCCCGCGCCATCGTCTCCAGCGTCTCGCTCATCCGCCGGTTCAGCTCGATCTTGTCGTCCAGCGTGCCGAGGATCTGGGCGATGGCATGTTGTTCAGAAAGAGGCGGAAGCGGGAGCGGCGTATCACGCAGTATTCCTAGGTTGGTGTGTGGCACGCCGGTCTGGATCGCGTGCTGGCGAATGTACTCCTGCTGCTGTGGGGTTCGGAATAGGTAGTACAAAAACAGCGGGTCCGCCTTCTCGCGATCAACTGTGAGCTTCATCTGGCTTTGCGACAGCAGATACTTCTGAAATTGCCCCTGTGGAACGAGGGACACCTGTCCAAGAGTCCCGCGCTGAGTGAAAATAATGTCGTAAGGTCGGGCGAGATTCGCCGATAGCGACTCTGCCTTGGCGAGCCTGACAAAGGCGAAATCTCCCTCGATCCAGCGACCGCCCATGTTCTGTCCACGTATGACTGGAATTCCCCGATCAACATAGTCCCGCGATATGAGGTTAGAACCGAAAGGTCCACCGACAAGCGCGTTGCGACACGAGGCGGCAATGTCAACTATCTTGACCTCCCGCCACCTACGTGCCATACCGCGACCCCTCGCCCATTCCCCTTACCTCTCCTTCGCGCTCTGGAGCAGGCCTGGCGACACTTTCCAGTGCTGTCCGTCGGAGGTGAGGATCGAGGCGGTCTTCTTGTTGAGCCGCACGATGCGGCCGGTTTTCAGGTGGCCATCGCTGTTGGTGAACTGCACGAACTCCCCCAGATTGAACCGGGACAGAGAGCGCGTGCTTTTTTGCTGCGAGATGAGCTTGAGCCGTTCGACGATTAGCCGGTTGAGGTAGCGGAGCTCCTCCTCGCTCAGATCCTTTATGAAGGATTCGATGTTCATGCGGTCGAACTGCTGTGGTGTCATTCGCCCTTTTCCCAGAACCCCAGCCCCTTAAGGTCCTTCTCTATCACTTTGTCCTGTTTCCTGCCTTCTGTCATCTGCTCTATGAGTTGGGAGGTGAGCCGCTTCATCTTCTCCTCGAACGGCTCGCCGTCGTCTTCCTGCGCCTCGGCGGCGACGCAGCGGCAGGGCGTGAGCACGTGGCCATGCTCCTGGATCTCCTCCAGCGGCGCGCTCTTGCAGAAGCCCGGAACCTCGGCGTAGTCGCCCGCGTCCCTCTCGCCGCGCCAGGCGTGGCAGGTGGTGTTCGCTGTGCGGGAGATGTCCTCGTCAGTCAGCTCGCGATGGGTGCGGTCCACCATGCGGCCGAGCTTGCGGGCGTCGATGAATAGCACATGACCGCGGCGGTCGCGCGCGAGGAACCACAGGCACGCGGGGATCGGCGTCGAGTAGAAGAGCTGGCCCGGCAGGGCCACCATGCAGTCCACGAGGTCGGCCTCGATCAGGCTCTTGCGGATCTCGCCTTCGCCGGACTGATTGGACGACATCGAGCCGTTGGAAAGCACGAAACCAGCCAATCCAGCAGGCGCCAGGTGGTGGACGATGTGCTGCACCCAGGCGAAGTTGGCGTTGCCGGACGGGGGCACGCCGTACTTCCAGCGCTTGTCGTCGCGGAGGCGCTCACCGCCCCAGTCGGAGACGTTGAAGGGGGGATTGGCGAGAATGAAGTCGGCCTTGAGGTCGGGGTGGTGGTCGTTGTGGAAGGTGTCGCCGTGGGCGATCTGGCCGTCGATGCCGCGGATGGCAAGGTTCATCTTGGCCAGGCGCCAGGTGGTGTAGTTCGACTCCTGGCCGTAGATCGAGATGTCGGCCGCACGAATGAAAGCGATCCCACTATTGACGAACTCTTCAGGTCGGGGCCTGTACTCGCCGTGATTGCCGTCCCTCTGAAGCTCGGTGACGGTCGCCTTGCGCCACTCATCCGCCATACCCGAGCTCCTTCAGCTTGGCGGCGATGGCGGCATCCAGCTTTCCGTGCTGCACCCGCAGCCCGCACAGTTGTACGATACTCTGTCGTCTCATTTTCTTTCTTCCGGTGTGGGGAATCCAATGCTGCATTTGGCTTTCCGCTCAGGCGGGGTCATCAGCTCGCGGATAGCGTCGAACACGACCTTGAATTGCGCATCGCACTTTTTTTCTAGCGCCGCGAGCATTTGCCGCAGGCGTACAAAGGCTCCCATCGTCTCGACGTTGACACGAATCGCACGGTCGCTCCGCAATACACTGGAGAGCATGGCAACGCCTTGCTCGGCAAAGGCATACGGAGGGTAGCGCCGCCCGCCCCGACTTGAAGTCACAGATTGTGACTTCAAGTCGTTGAACTCCTCTTTCGTAGGCTGGAGCATGAAGTCGCTCGGGAACCGTTCGACGTTCCGCTTGACCGTCTGGACCAGGACTTTCGTCTCAACCTCATGGAGCAAAGCCAGATCGTCATCGAGCATCACCTCCTCCCCACAGATGAGCAGGAGGATGTGTGGCTCGATCCGTTCCATGAGAGCATTCACCTGTTCTTCCGCGGGGGACGTCATATTTGCCTCCGGAGGGTTCCCGCCGGGAACACGCCCCCTCCCATCCAGTGTTGAGGTATTCCCATCATTTGGGGAAACCTGGGATTCATACCCTGTATGCGACCCAAGGTTTTTCGCACCTCGTCGAGGATGGCATCCGAAAGTCCCAACCAGTATGTCACGCATTCAAGAACGGGGAGTACACAAAAAACCCTGGTATTACCGATCGCAAGTTTTCTCCAACTAGCATCCTTTCTGGGTATCTCGGGTCGGATAGCAAGTTCCCGGTCCCACAAGCGTGCATGATGCGCACAAACGTTTCGCAGATAGCTTAGGAAGTGCAGCCAAGACCGGAATACAGGATGTGGAAGACCAAAGCCTTCCACGATTTGTCGTCGCGGTTCGGGAAGCAGGCCACTATAGAGTGCCGAGAGCGATCCAAGCCTCATCACCTCGACCGCCATCCACACCGGCAGGCGGGGAAATCCCTCATAGGTCACGCGATAGTGGTTGATGAACGGTTCCCGTGCTCGGTCAACCTCTCGTTCGAGGGAATCGAGCCACTCTCTGTGGTTGAAATCGGACCGCATAAGACTGGACAGGTAGTGGGCGAAAGGACCCCATCCTTTCGCAAGAGCATAAATGAAACGCGTCCTTAGGGAGATCTCTACCTTGGCAAGCACAGCGAATAGCCCTCTACGAAGTTCCTCGTCGAGTCGATAAAGATCGACAATCG
>Ga0315291_10007273_pt1 | contig 13717 bp, 11 predicted proteins | sample YL17G12_20_MG_FD_203070 | JGI IMG/M metagenome (GOLD analysis project Ga0315291, IMG submission 203070) | Sediment microbial communities from Yellowstone Lake, YNP, Wyoming, USA - YL17G12_20 | ecosystem: Environmental > Aquatic > Freshwater > Lake > Sediment | place: USA: Wyoming | collected...
ATCACCGCAACCTGAAAGACATAACCGAAATCATCAGCAACAGCAAAATCCATAATAAGGCCAAAGAAACCGCAATAGCGATATTTAATAAACTCGCCGCAGCCGAGGCGTTAGTGCATAATAAAGACCTGCAGGAGATTCACTTCCACGAAGTCGGCGCACTCGATTCAATCGTTGACATAGTCTCTGCCTCTATCGGCCTGGTCGCACTCGAAATTGAAAAGGTGTACTGCTCAACACTTAGTCTTGGCGGCGGAACTATCAAATGTGCACATGGAATTTTGCCCGTCCCCGGCCCAGCGACCGCTGAACTGTTAAAAGGCGTCCCAACCGTTGGCGGCCCGATAGATAAGGAATTATTGACCCCAACCGCAGCAGCTATTCTGACTACGATAGTCAATCAGTTTGGCCCGCTGCCGGAAATGAAAATTGAAAAAATCGGCTATGGTGCCGGCTCGCTCGAATCCGAAAAGTTTCCGAATGTCCTCCGGCTCATTATCGGCCAATCCGTTTGCGAAAATACCGCGAACACCGACTCGGTATGCCTCCTGGAAGCTAATAGCGACGATGTAACAGGTGAAATTGTCGGCTTTGTAACGGAAAAGCTCTTTGAATCAAATGCGTTGGATGTTTTTACTACTCCGATTTATATGAAGCATAACCGCCCTGCCGTTAAAATTTCCGTCATCTGCAAAATTGAAGATGTTCCGCAGATTGAAGAAATCCTTTTTACAGAAGGACTTACGTTCGGCATAAGAAAACAGATTTTACAGCGCAGCAAACTCGAAAGGGATTTCGCTAAAGTTGCTACCGAATTTGGTGAAATAAAAATTAAGACCGGCTCACTTAACGGCAGAATAGTTACCGCTAAGCCGGAATTTTCAGATTGCGCAGCCGCTGCCAAAAAACATAAAGTTGCCGTAAAAACCGTCATCCAGACAGCGATAGCAGAATACAAAAAAAGACAGAAAACAGTTTGTAGTTCATAGTTCGTAGAGAGAAATAAGACCGAGGACACGGAGAGGCAAAAGTGCATAAGAGCATAAGGCAAAAGTAAAGAGAGTTTTAATAATAGGTGGGTGTAATTAAGGGATGTAAATAATAAGACCTGTTTTCAACTTTAGGAATTGACGCGGAACTCTTTTTGTCGGAAAATTGGCGCCCATGTGTAAACACGAAGAGAACAACGTAGAACTACAAATCAACATTGAAAAATCACCCATACCAATTGTATGGCTTGACACATCTATTATCACAACTATAGCTGAGTTTAAATTTGGCTATAATCTTGATAAAAAGGCTTCGCAGAGAATTGTAAAACTTTATACCCTAATTTCAAAGCTTGCAGATGAAGGCAAAATCTTATGTCCACACGCTGAACAATCAGAAGAAGTTTGGTGCCACCGGAAGGATTGGCTTAACGCCATTAACGAACTATCTCTGGGCATAGAGACAGAAGCGCCCCAGAGTATTTATTTGAAACAAAAAAAGAAATTCATACAAAGTTTTTTGAATAGCGAAAAAGCAGTCTCCTTGTCATATCGGGATGCCTTTTTAGACGACCCAATAAATACACTAAATGAAAAATTAGAGTCACAGTATTTTGTATACGTTGATAGCAAAACTGTACTCGGTGGTTCGGAAAAAAGGAAAACTGTAAATAATGATATTTTTAGGGGATGGGAGAATTTGAGAATGCGGAACATTAAAAATAATATTTCTTTTGACAGACAACTTGAAAGAGAACTTCAAGGAGAATTAATTGATCGGGATCAACAAATTGACCAATGGGATCAACTGAGAGGTAAACCGGAGGGTCTCGAAGGTTTGGTTGAATTTTACAAATCGAATTATTATCGTTCAATACCATACATTTATTTGCAATGTACCTTAACTGCACATCTATTAACAAGGAAAGAACCTATTAAGTCGGGTGATTGCATGGATATAGAGCATATTTCCACAATGTTGCCCTATTCAAATATTTTCATTACTGATAATCCAATGAAAGATTTGCTCTTAAGAAGAAACTTAGGTGTGAAATACCGAACAGAAGTTTTTTCCATAAAAGACATCGACGATATTATTGCTTCGCTGCTTAATATCACGCAAACAGGCTGATCAATAGGCCTGTTGTCGGTAGTCAAAATCCAATGAATTTTATGCCATGCAGAGATTGTTATTTGTAAATCAGATTGAAAAGCTTGTTTGCCTTTTCAACATCCAGTGATTTTAGAATTTTGTATTCTTTCAGTGCCGATGCAGTGTCGTCGAGTTTCAGGTAGGTCGCGCCAAGATCGTAATGTGCCCCTGCAAAATCCGGTCTAATTTTTATCGCTTGCTTAAACGCATCGGCTGCTTCAGTGTAGCGGCCAAGTTTGCCGCAGGCCACACCAAGATTATAGCAGGTCAAGCACGCAGGTCTAATTTTTATTGCTTGCTTATAGGCCTCCATTGCTTCTTCGTATCGGCCGAGCTTACTAAAGACATCACCAAGACCATCATATGCCATAGCTAAACCAAAAACGTCCTCCGACTTGATATGGATTACCTGTTCAAAAGCTACTATTGCCTGATTATATGCTTCTATTGCTTCTTTATGGCGATTAATCTTTTCGTATATATCACCAATCTCGGAATACGCCGAAGCATAGTCTGGTTTGATACGTATTGCTTGCTTGTATGCTTCTATTGCTTCGTTCCTACGACCAAGCTGGTTGTAGGAAAGACCAAGACTGGTGTATGTCGTAGCGTCGTTTGGGTCGATGCGGATTGCCTGCTTAAATGCCTCTACTGCTTCGTCATAGAAGTCATAATCCAAGTAGCAGAACCCCGATTGACACCACACATAAGAGTCCGTAGAACTCTTGTCGGTTATTTTGCAGCGGCGAGTAGCATCGGCATAAGCGGCAAGATCTCTGGCAGAGCCAGAAGATTCTTTCAGTGTCAACACTTTGTCACTGGGAATCGCAAAATTGAGATTTTGGCCTTCTTTGAGAACAAGGGTCGCAATGCCTATTACCTCACCTTTGCTGTTTATAACCGGACTGCCGCTTGAGCCGGGCGAGATGGGAGCGGTTATCTGAAGTATTTTGCCAAAGGCTGGAATATCTCGAACTGCCGATACGATGCCGCTTGATATGGTTGATTCAAGGCCGAGGGGATTACCTATAACAACAATGTCCTCACCTTCAGAAGGCACATTCGTGCTGAGTTTCAAGAAGGTTATATTGGCATCCGATATGTTCACAACGAGCTTGATTATATCGGATTCGATGTCTTTGGCAATGATGCCTTCAACAGGATATTCCTTGCCGGACGAAGTTTTAACTGTGGCGCGATAAGCACCTTCGATAACATGGTGGTTTGTAACGATATGGCCTTTATTATTTACAAAAAAACCGCTGCCTTGACCTAACGGCTTGTTGTCCTTGTCGAAGGTCTCTATAAGAACAACGCCGGGCTTTACTTTTTTTACTAAATCGACAAGAGTTTGGTCGGCCTGTGCGACCGAAAGACTTGTTAATACAATGCCAGCTAACAGCAGACTTAGCTTTTTCATTCTTGCAGTCTCCAAAACACTCCAGAAGTAATTTTATATAAAGCTACTCTATCTCACTCGGCCAATCAAGGTAAATCAGTGCGTTAATCAGCGAGATTTTCCGCAAAATCCGCGTCTAAATCTCTTTTCTTTGCTCTCCGCTACCCGCTCTACGCTGTACACTCTACGCTATTTTTGGGCCAAACGCGCAGGTATCCAAAAGGCAAAAACGGAAATTTTAAGATTTTTTTAACTTTTCTTAAATCTTTACCCAACAATGACTTATCTCTTCTCTGTGTTCTCTGTGCCCTCTGTGGCTAACATTTTTTTTGTACCAAACGCGCAGCTTCGCCCCTTTATAGAGAGACGTAGTTTCCCTGCGCCTCAGTTTTTAATTTTAAGTTTTGGTTTTGAGTTTTACACTTTAACTTTTTAGTTTCGAAATTCGTGTTTTCGTTGTAAGACCGTTCTTTAACAATTGAATGTGTCTATGCGGTATTCGTCTGCGCCGGCTTGTTTTTAAATTTTCAAATTTTTCACTGTAATTTTGCCCTTTTAATTTTTAACTTTTAACTTTAAGTGTTGATATGAAAAGAAGTTATGAAAAAAATATGACCTCACGATTGGTGTCTTCTGACGTACTTTGGACATACGTTGGAGTATCTTTGGTGTGCCTCTGAGTATCTTCTGATGACTGCTGATGCGCGCTGATGTACGCTGATGCGCGCTAATGACTTTGGATGACATTGGAGTTCCACCCACAAACGGCAGGTGCACGTCATCTTTGTAGCTTTTGCAGTCCTCCATAGGATGCCTTCCGGCAGTGAAGACACGGCCAATGGTTCGACAGGCTCACCATCCCGAGCAAAGTCGAGGGAGATGGCCGTGCTGCGTCACTACGCAGCGTTTCGCATATTAGCCTGCGTTTTTGTGGCAAGGGTCGGAGTATAACTTATGCCTGTACCCATGCGAACAAACAGCCTTAGGAGATGAACGACGACAAAGACAAAGGTAAGACTTATAAAACCGCCGCTTGCGGATGCAAAGGTCAGAATCTTCACCCGTTCCATAGCGAGTTGTCCGCCGGACATGCCGCCCAGCGATATGTAATTAAAACCAAATGTCTGCTGCAGCCATATAAAGCTGCGGCTCAAAAGCCACGCCTCACCCCAAAGCGCCGCGAGAATCCCAAACACAAAGCATAATTGCAGTGCGATAAATCCCCATCGTCCCATGTTCGTTCGTTTTTGCATCAGCCTGAAAAACTCGCGCACCGGCATATAAACAGCCAACAGCAAATAAAACAGTCCACCAATTCCCGTACCCGGCAGTCCAGCAGTCATTTTAATGTCCTTTCTCGTAAACCTTAAGCGGACGGTGAACAACCATTTCCAGCCACAGGGCATTGAGCAGGAAAACGCTGTTCACCAGTCTTAAAACAAAAAAACCCGGCAGGCTGGCCAGTGCCCGGCCAACCTCCCTTCGCCTTATTGCAGTATATAACACCGGCACAACAACGGCCGGTATATCTATCAGATAACCAAGAAGAAAAAGCGGACTTATAAAAATCGCCATTAAAGGCAGCAGTACCATATATGCAAACGATGCAACCGTTGCATCCCAGAGCGCCACCGCCACCGTCATTCGCAAAAACGGAATCTCGAGCACGCCCTTCCAGTGCAGCCGAACATTTTGAACAAAACCGTGAGACCATCGCTTTAACTGCTTGCCCATAAAATGAAAGTCGTGCGGCTCAATCGGGTAACATATCGCTTCCGGCACAAACCGCACACCGTAACCGGCCTGATAGAAGCTCCATGTCAGGTCCATATCCTCAGCCATTGTTCTGGTCGACCAGCCCTTGTTGGCTCGCAGGATATCGGTTCTGTAAACCGAAAAACAGCCCGATGAAATCAGCGGCTTGCCGTAGTAATCCTGGATGGGCTTATAAAACGTAAAAGCAAAAATATATTCGATGTACCTGCCCCGCTCCCACAGCGTACTTACATGCCGCGGCAGCACAAACCCGCAGGCCGCTGCCATATTGGGCCCGTCCAATGCCGGCATGAGTTTTTCAATGGCATCAGAAGCAAGAGTGGTGTCGGCATCTATCGCCATTACGTAAGGCGTTTTTACCTGAGTCATCGCAAAATTCTGCGCACCTGCCTTTGAGCCGGTATTGGCAGGCGGACGAAGCACCGTCACGCCGCATTTGCGAGCAAGCTCGCCGGTATTGTCGCTGGAGAAATCATCGATAACGATAATTTCCTCTGGCGGCATAGTCTGGGTCTGAATACTTTTTATCGTATCGGTAATCGACGCCGCTTCGTTATAAGCCGGCACAATTACCGTCAGGCCGCTGCCCTGCTGCGGATACTCTGAATGCTCAATATTTTGCATTTGGTTCATTCGTAAATACCTTAGCTATCCCGCTCATACTAAAAAGGTTAGAATTTTACCTTATGCCGAGCCGCTATGCAATAACTATTTTTTTTATTTTCTATACCATCAGTACTGGTAATCCCGCCATTATAGGGTCGAAAAAAATTAACAAATACCATTTGGAGGAAAACGCACCCATTCGACCTATTTTTAGGCTAAAAACGAACTTCCGGCCCCTGGCGATTATGTCTATTGAGGTGTTATATTATACTTGCCCCGCCCTGTGGGATATTCTTTTGTCACCCTAAAAAATATTGCTGAATTTTCTTGACATACCTGCCTTACTACTTTATAAGAAGCACTTTATGTTTCAGGATGCATAATAAAAGTTAGGTTGGAGAATATGTAAATGGAAATTAAAATTAACCTCAAAGAACGCGACATACCTCGCAAATGGTATAACCTTGCGGCTGATTTGCCTACACCAATGCTTCCGCCGCTCGGCCCAGACGGCAAGCCCGTTACCCCTGATATGCTTGCCCCGGTATTCCCGATGAACCTCATTGAGCAGGAAGTCAGCACCAAACGGTGGATACCTATTCCAGAGGAAATTCTTGACATCCTCTACCGCTGGAGACCGGCACCGTTAAAAAGGGCTGTGAATCTCGAGAAATACCTCAAGACTCCTGCCAAGATTTATTACAAGGATGAAAGCCTCAGTCCGCCGGGCAGTCATAAACCGAATACCGCTGTTCCGCAGGCCTGGTACAATAAACAATTCGGCATCAAGAGATTAACTACAGAAACCGGCGCTGGTCAGTGGGGCTGTGCCCTGGCTTTTGCATGCAAGCTGATCGGTCTTGAATGCAAGGTCTATATGGTAAGGATAAGTTTCGACCAGAAACCCTTCCGCAAAATTATGATGCAGGTCTGGGGAGCAAACTGTGTCGCAAGCCCGAGCAATGAAACCAACGCTGGCAGAAAAATTCTCGCCGAAATGCCTGATACGCCCGGCAGTCTCGGAATAGCCATAAGCGAAGCAATTGAAGCTGCTGTAACAGACCCGACAGGACAGACACGCTATTCTCTCGGAAGCGTCTTAAACCACGTCCTGCTCCATCAGACAATAATCGGACTTGAAGCAAAGAAGCAGTTGAAACTTGCCGGCGTGAAGCAGCCGGACATAATCATCGGCTGTGCCGGCGGCGGCAGCAACTTTGCTGGTCTGGCCTTCCCGTTTGTTGCCGACAAGATTAACGGCGCAAATATAAAGATTATGCCGGTCGAGCCGGCCGCCTGCCCAACGATGACGCGAGGGCCATTTGCATACGACTTCGGTGACACTGCCTGCACAACGCCTCTTCTTGCGATGTACACACTCGGTCATGCCTTTATTCCAAAGCCGATTCACGCCGGCGGTCTCCGTTATCACGGCATGGCACCTCTTGTCTGCCAGGGTATCAATGAAGGCCTGATTGAGCCAAAGGCCTATCAGCAGATACAGTGCTATAAGTCCGCCATGCTCTGGGCCTCAACGGAAGGCGCTATTTGCGCCCCGGAAACCAGCCACGCAATAGCCGCCGTTATCGACGAGGCAGAAAAGGCAAGAGAAGAAGGTAAGGAAAAAGTAATTCTCTTCAACTACAGCGGACACGGCCTGATGGACCTCTCCGGCTACGATGCCTTCCTTTCCGGCAAGCTCACCGATTATCCGCTGCCGCAGGAGGAAATTGATAAATATACCGAGCCGCTCAAAAATCTGCCCAAGGCAGAGGTCAAAAAGACTGGCAAGTGGTAATTTCACATAAAACCGGTAAATTTAAAAATTTCACAAAAAAAATGTTTTTTTTTATTTGATTTGTGGCTATAAGCCGATAAACTCTTAACGACATTCGAATTACAGTTTTGCATAGTTGGTTTCGTAAAACGTTAAAAAAATGGATATTTGGAATTTTTTTAAGGAGATGATTCATGAAGAAACTTAGTATTTTGTTTGCTGTTATGGTGTTGTTAACAGTGGTGGGTATTGTTCAGGCAGAGGAAGCTGTGCAACCTGCGGCTGCACAACCGGCACCGGTCGTCAAGGACAATGGGCTCCATGGGTACTTTGATGTCACGTATGCCAGCAGATATATCTGGCGAGGATTCGATTTGTACAACAATAATCATGGTGCTGTTCAATCCAGCGTTGACTTAGACCTGTTCGGCTCAGGTTTTGGGGTTAACGTGTTCTATTCAAGATCGACCACTGCCAGTTTTGAGGAATTTCAGTGGCTGGTACCGACCATATATTACACAAACAAGTTCTTTGCGGATGAGTCGTATGCCACCTACTACAGAGTTGCCTGGAGCTTCTATGATTATCCGCACCATGTCCGTGGACGCGACTTCAATGCCCAGGAAATTTCAGGCGCGTTATGGTGGCCCAAACTTTTGCCGTGGGGACTGGTGCCGAGCTATACAATCGTCTGCATGTGGCCTGACCGTTCTGACTCCTTAACCGGCGACCTGACCGCCGGCTGGGCTCATATCTTCGGGCTTGGCTATGACTGGGTGCTTCCTGCCGTTATGCCTGAAACCAAAGAGCAGGTTATACATTTGTCGGCACAAGCAGTTTACAATGATGGCGTAGGTCCCGCCCCACACCATCGCAAAGATGGCGACAATGTAGATCACGACTGGTCGCACGCCGTTTTTGGCGCCACAACTGACTTCCCGATTACCAAAAGCTTTGTGTTCATACCAGGTGTTTATTATCAGAACTCATGGGATGAGTCGGTTAATTCCCAGGATGAATTCTGGGTAACCTTAAGCTTGAGGTACCTGTTCTAAAATTAAAGAATTTTTATGTAACTAAAAAGGCCGGTCTTATGAATTAAGACCGGCCTTTTTTATTTCGACTCCGTTGATTTGCTAATTTGCCCTGCTGACTGCAAACTGTGCCGTTTCTGTCAAAGCGTTTCTCGCATCACTTTCTTTTAAGCCGGCCAACAGCTCTTTCGCTTTTGCAATATATCCTTCCGCACACCTGCGGGCATATTCGAAACTGCCGTACTGGTCCAGCAGCTTCGCCAACTCTTTTTTGTCTTCCCTGTCCGTATTTAACCTCTCTATTAGTGAATTTTTCTCAACCTTGTCTATCATCTTTAGTAAATGTATCACAGCCAGCGTCGGCTTATTTTTATAGATATCGCTGCCGAGCGTTTTGCCAGTTTTGCTTTCATCACCAGTTATATCAAGCAGGTCGTCTGCAATTTGAAATGCGACGCCGACATTCATACCAAAATCCGACAGCAGCTTCGAATGTTTTTCGTCCGCTCCTGCCAAAAATGCCCCAAGACGGCAGCAGGCACTGAAAAGAACTGCGCTTTTTTCGGTGATGATATCGATATATTCCGACTCTTCCAGCTCCCATTCCTGACCTCGACTCAGTTGCCTTAATTCACCCTCGCATATCCTTGCAGTAGCCGCGGCGATTATATCTATAACCTGCGGCTGCAGGTTCGAACACATCCCAAAAACCCTGCTTAACAAAAAATCACCCAATAAAACAGCCGACTCGTTGCCGTACAAACTGTTAATCGTGGGGGCCCCACGCCGCCTTTGCCCTTCGTCTATCACGTCGTCGTGCAGCAGCGTAGCGTTGTGAATCATCTCGACAATCGCAGCAATCCGAATCAATATATCCGTATCAGGCTTTGAATGCTGCATGTCTAATTTACGCATCGCATCGTATACCGCATGATATGACAATAAGACAAGACCGGGCCGAAGCATCTTGCCGCCGCAGATGTTAAGCTTTTCAACAAGTTGACCGGCAGGTCCGCTGCCGTCAGTCAATTGCCTGTTTATCAGCCACTTTACCCTGCTTAATTCATTCTCAATAAGCTTAAAAGCTGTAAACTCTTTTTGTGCGGATATTTCAGTATGTCTTGATAACTGCATAGCGTTTAACGTATAAAAAGCACAGGAGTACAAAAAAACTGCGACTTGTTAACTCAGGACTTATCCGCTTACTTACCGTGAGCGTACTTGAAAAATTTCTTCCGCAACAAAAGCGTACACTGCCCTGGTTTGCCTTCGCCGATTACTCTGCCGTCTATCTCCACGACGCCTATCACCTCCGCCGCCGTACCAGTAAGGAAAAGCTCATCGCAGACATACAAGTCAAATCTCGTCAGGTTCTTCTCGACAACCTTTATATTCTCCTGTTTTGCAATCCTCATGACAACCGCTCTGGTTATGCCGTCAAGGGCACCTGCCTCGACAGGAGGCGTGTAAACTGTACCCTCTTTGACGATGAAAACATTGTCGCCGGTCGCCTCGGCAACATAACCCTCGTGGTTATACATAATCGCTTCAGGAACGTTGTTATCCAGCGCCTCAATCTTTGCCAGGATGTTGTTAAGATAATTCATACTCTTGACCTGCGGCGGAATCGACAAGGGGTGATTGCGAACCGTCGTTGCGCTGATTACTTTTATCCCCTTTTCACACAGTTCTTCCGGATACAACTGAATATTGTCTGCTATTATAAATACAGCCGGTTCCTCGCAGGTAAAAGGATTCAGCCCAAGAGTCCCGATGCCTCTGGTTACAACCAGCCGAATATAGCCGTCAATTATCCCGTTTGCCTCCGTGGTCTTTTTTGTCGCATCGATTAGTTTTTCCCTGCTCATCGGAATTTCAAGCCGAATCACCTTGGCCGATTCATACAGCCGCTTTATGTGGGCATCCAGCTCGAATATCTTCTTGTTGTAAACGCGGATTCCCTCAAAAACCCCGTCGCCGTAAAGCAGCCCGTGGTCGAAAACGGATATCTTTGCTTCTGCCTGGTCTACAAGTTTATTCCCAAGCCAAATCTTTAGTGCCATAAAATTTCCTCGTATATCGTATTTCAAAACCCTGCAATTTACGCTATCTTTCCATCCGTCAGCATTATTATGCGCCCTGCCTTATGCGCAATCCTTTCATCGTGTGTCACCATCACAATCGTCTGACCGGCCTTATTCAACGCCTCAAAAACCTTTAGGATACTATTTCCTGTCTGAGAGTCAAGATTTCCTGTCGGTTCATCTGCTAAAAGTATCTTCGGTTCGTTCATAAGAGCCCTGCCGATAGCAACCCTTTGCCGTTCTCCGCCCGACAATTGATATGGCTTATGCTCTGCCCTTTCGCTCAAACCAAGCTGGGAAAGCAGCTCTTTGGCCCTGTTTTTTGCCTGTTTTCTGCTTAAAAGCCATCCAATAGTGCTTTTCGACACCATCGCCGGCAAAAAAACGTTTTCCAATACATTTAATTCGTCCAATAAATGATAAAACTGAAAAACAAATCCCACCATCTTATTGCGGAATCTGTTTAATTCACCGTTGCCTATGTTTTTAAAATCGCACCCCTCAAATCTCACCGTGCCTTTATCGGGCCTATCCAGCGCGCCTAATATATGCAGCAATGTACTCTTGCCGCTGCCCGAAGCGCCGATTATCGAAATAAATTCCCCTCTTCTGACCGCTAAATCGACCCCTTTGAGCACCTTAACATCCGCCGCACCCAGCCGGTACGATTTATAAAGCCCTTCAGCCTGCAATATAAAATTACCTTCATTCATAATTGATTTACCCGCAAACTATCCACCGGCTTCAATCTTGCCGCCTGCCAGCTTGGAATTATCGCACCGGCAAGACAGGCCGCTATCGCCGCCAGAACAATCAGCCCTAAAACCTCAGGTTCTATCCGGTGCGGGATTTCACCTATAGCATAAATTGTCCTGTCCCACAACTGAAACCCGAAATGCCTGAAGAGCCACTCTTCTATACTGTTTATCTTGAGCAAAAACAGCCAACCGCAAAAAGCCCCGACAGCCGAGCCTGAAATCCCTATCAAAAAAGCGAACCCGGAAAATAATTGTATAATATTTCCGTTTGAAACACCTATACTTTTCAGTATCCCTATATCTTTACTCTTGTGCCCTATAATCATATAAAAAACAACCAGCACGATAAAAACCGTGATTATCCCAACCATCATAAAAACTGCTATCATCATTACCTGTTCTTTTTCCATCGCAGCGATGAATGTCCGCCTGTAACTTTTCCAGCTTTGCACGGTAACATTTTGCAGAAGATTCGCCTTGTCCCTGCCGCTGTTTTCCCTGACAAAGTTTTGCCAAAGTGCAGATACTTTTTCACAGCCGACATTTACTTTTTCATCCGGCTTGAACTTTATGTGTATGGCGTTAATCCTTTTATCCTGTCCATCCATTCCACATAGCATCTGCGCCTGCTCAAAAGGCAGATAAATCGTCCAGTAATCCACCTTGGCAAGACCGCTATGTGATGTATCGCTGAAATAAAAGCTCTTCGTATTGACAACATCGGTACCGGCTTTGCTCAGAGCGCCTTTCGCATTCAGCGGTACGCAGCTTACGATAAGCTCCTCGTTTCTCGCAACCGATTCATAATCATATCTGCCTTCGGCATTACGGGCTATCCATCTGTCAATCCCTATTATAAAACCGATTGAATTCGGGTCATATTCAGGACAAAACGCTTTTGCAGGGTCGTTCTGATGATAATAAAGCGTGTCGCCGAAACCTGTTGCCCTAATGTGTCTTGCGGGGTCTATACCAATAAGTTCAAGTCCGACATTCCTGCTGGTTTGCCCGGGGCTTACAAGTGCATAACTTTTTATAACCGGCGAAACGGCATAAACAAAATCGGCCTGCTCGAGTTTTTTTACAAAATCCTCATAATACGGAAAACCAACCAGCGATTCCGTACCGACAACGCAGTCGCCGGCAAAATTGTGGTTTTTTTCCTTGAAGTCGCCCACTACCCCCGTCATCACCGTCATCACCACGACGACTATAAAAACGCACAGCGCAACAGCCAAAAACGCGAGATAACTTATGCGTCTTTTCAACAGATAACGAATTGCCAAAATGACTTTATACATAATTAAGTACCCAAGAATTTCGAATTACGAATTATGAATGTCGAACTCCGAAGTAAGAGATTGTCGTTTCTTTTGAGCAGTAGCGATACTAACCACAAAAATCGATATCAACTCATTGCTTTCAGATAGAACCTGTGCTAACAGGCCGTCCGGTTTCATTAAACTTTTTCGTTTGATAATCAACAACCAAATATAGCTTTCCCGCAGTTCTTTTAAGACTAACTTCATTTTGTGAATAAAGTCTCTTCTTGATTCTGCGCCTTGGGCTTCAGCATAATTAGCTGCTGGTGAAGTTCCACTGCGAACCAACTGATTCGCTATATGATTGCCAACTCGCGTATTCGGTAATGCATCAACCACATCGATAACTCGAACTGAAAAATTAATCAATCGCTCTTCCAGGTCAAACTCTCTTGATTTCTGCCTCTGCTCAATCATTATTTCCCTCTATATCCGAAATAATCATTCTTTTTTTGTCATTCATACTTCGATGTTCCCTAGCTCCTTGTTCGAAATTCGTCATTCTCATTATTTTTATTCATAACGCAGTATCTCTACCGGCCGAGTTCTCACTGCTATTACCGCCGGTATCAGCGAACCTATAACCGCACCCGCCGTCGCCGCCAACACAATCGGCACAACCGCATGCCAGTCAACATCATTTGGTATCCTGCTGAACATATACACGCTGCTTTCCCAAAGCTTAAGTCCGAAGATTAAACTGACCTGTTTTTCGATAACATTTATGTTTTTCGTTACGACATAGCCGAGCGCCGTGCCCACTCCTGAGCCGATTATCCCCACACATGCCCCGAAACCGGCAAATATCATCGCCACCGC
>Ga0315291_10007274_pt1 | contig 13716 bp, 9 predicted proteins | sample YL17G12_20_MG_FD_203070 | JGI IMG/M metagenome (GOLD analysis project Ga0315291, IMG submission 203070) | Sediment microbial communities from Yellowstone Lake, YNP, Wyoming, USA - YL17G12_20 | ecosystem: Environmental > Aquatic > Freshwater > Lake > Sediment | place: USA: Wyoming | collected...
AGTAAGTATGACATAACGCCACTTATATCCAGCTGTCTTTTCACTTTTGCCTCTGCAACACGAACACAAGTTTCCGTGATTCACACCTGTCACTGTCGATGCAATTCTGGCAGAGTCATAACATGCAATTAGATCGCCTTCTAATGACAGCTGTTCAACCTTTTTGCTGTTCTTCTCTCGAATTGCCTGGCGGCGCGTCGGATCTTTCAATGCTTCCTTTGTCTTGCGTTTAATATTATCAATCACTGCTGGTGTCATGGCTTTCTTGACACTGATTCGGATCTTTTCTTTTGTTTCATCTGATCGAACTTTTTTACTATTCCCAATTCCAATAGCAATTTTTGCAGATTCAGTATGATGCCATCCTGAATGACCCACAACACCCTCTCCACCAAATGTTTGATTATATCCTTTGCCTGTTGAAACGTGTGTTTGCAGTTTGTCAATATAAAAAATTTCACGCTCTTGCAAAAAATCATATTCAATTTCTTCTAAAATATCAACACAAAAATTTGCTATTCCGTATTTTCTAATTGAATCGTAAAGTGGAGAATGATTTCCTGATTTACATCTACGTAAATGAGAATTCCACCTATTGCTTATTGTTTTTCTTGTAAGTCCAACATAGCATTTGCCATTGATCATATTACGAATCAAGTAAATATAACCAGTTGGCACTATCATCGATTCAACCACTTGTGTCATTTAAACATCAGCTGCAAGTAGACTCATCCTGTTGATACCGTCATTGGATCAACAGGATGTGTCATCGAAATAGCTGTTTACTGTACCTGCGTAAGGTTATTTGATACAACGAAGTCAAGTGAAACGAATTCTATTACTTTCGTCGGTTGCACGAAAATTTTGCCGCGAATTGTATTATTCAGAACGTCATCTTGTGTCGTTGTCGATGAATCGATTATCACCTTGAAACGCTCCAAGCCGCTGAGCGCCTGAATTCTCTGAAGTCGAGGCGTGACAGCAGCAGAGAACCTCGCCAAAGTTGCCTCACGATTTGGTTCAAAGAGGATCGTTTGACCAATGTCTCTAACCTGACGCCGAATATCGATCAGGAGTCTACGAACATTGACTCTGTCGAGAGCAGATGCAGATACCTGAAGCGTCTTCTGACCCCATACAACGACGCCGCCCTTTGGATTCGTTCCGCTGCGAGCGGCTCCTGGGAATGCGACGATCGGATTGATTGAATTATCGTACAGTGAATCCATATCATTTTGATTGAGTCTTATCCTCGGTTCAAGTGCTTCCTTGGGAAGAGCACCTCTAGAGAAACCTGCAGGAGCAAACCATGGATGACCAACTGCATCATTAAGTGCCAAGGCACCAAAGACAAGGACAGAAGGCGGCGCGAGCACATTTATTCCTGATGGATCTCTATAGAGAATGTCTGGGAAGTATGATGCAGCAAATGATGAATCAACTGCACGATTTTTGAACAGATCGAGAGTATTTGTAACAGAAGGAATCTGTGAATCTAGTGTCACAGCATCTCCACTCTCGTCCTCTTGTTCGATGTCCATGATGTACAGCGCATCGAATCTGTCCTGAACAGCAATCGTTGCTGCATCAGTTATGATCGGCTCTCTAATTCCTGGTATTGCAAGAAGCTGAATGTCCAAGTTAACAGAGTTCTTCATGATGTCAAGTGCTTTAAGATATGTTCGAATCGCAGGACCTTCCTCTGGTTTTGATGCTCTGCTCGCACCATAGAAGTCTTCGTACACAGCGTTGTTATTTATCTGTGATTCATTATCATTGAAGATATTGACGCCGTCAAATCCTCCCTGCATGATGAGTGAAAACTTTGCATACTGCTTGTTTGTAAGGATATCATCAACTGTAAATCCTCTGACTTTTGATGAATCTGTTCCAAGATTTGCAAGCTCTGTGTTCGTTACAGCACCGTTTCGTGCATAAACAGCTTTGTTCCACTTGTTTGGATCTGCGAGGCCATTTGATCCTGTAACAACTTGAACGTTCTCTAGAGAGAACATGTTGTTGCAAAATCTATCTGCATCGATGATACCAAGCGTTGACGTATCTGGTTGACCAGAATTGCTGCCTGTCAAGAATCTCGCCGAATCATTGTCAAATTGCGGGAAATACTTAGCGAAAGACTTCAAAGATTCGTTAGCAAGAATGCTTCCATTCTTTCTAAGCAGTACCTCTGGATGCTCGAATTGCATGCCCCAGTAGAGCTTCGCGTCTGCTTGCTCTGTAGATGTCCATTCATTTGAAGACGTAATCTTGCGTCTAAATGGAACCGGAGGTGTTACTGAACGACTTGTTGCTGTAGTAACTGTGAGAGCAAGTGCTTCATTTGCATTTAGTGTTGCCAAAGGTGCTGATCCTGAAGTCACAAGATGATCTATTCCTCTGAAGCCCATTGGAAGTGCGACGGGATCTATGAAGCCGTTCTCAACATCTGGATGGATTTCAACACGAATATAGTTTGATTGATTTTGATAGTTGCCTTCTATGACAATCTTCTGAGAATCTTCTTGACGATCAAAGTCAAAGTATGCGTGAATATCACCAATTACCTTTGCTATGTAACGATCTGACGAAGGATCAAGATTTACGCCGCTATAAACTTCCTTAGGAAGATTTTTCTTGTCTGTGTCTCGATCTGTCCATTCTCGAAGTGTAATGCTAAATGAACCGTATTTATCAAGCGGATCATTTGAAGGTGTAATGTTCTCAACTGTCACTTTATATTTTGATGTTTGACCTGCACCATCATCAAGTGCATGGAGCCTAAAGAGATTATGAGAATTTCCACCGAACTTCTGAGAAGTTAACCACGGAGAAACTGAATGACTAAAACGATCCTCGAATGTCTCGTAATTAGGCACTGTTGCGCTGCCTACATTTCTTGCCAATGAAGACGATATTATGAAAGCTGAATGTTCTCGGCCGCCCCTGACGTCAGCTCCACCTGTTGAACTAATGAGACCTGTGCCAGTAACAGCAGCAAGCACGGGATGAATGTCCCAGTTAGCATAGAGATAGTGTCCTGTCTCCTGAATCTTATTGGGATCAGTGTTAAGCATCTTTGCAAAGTAGTTGTTCGAAGTAACATCAAACGATGCCGTAATGATATTTGGATAGCGAGCATCTGTGCCTTTGTGTCCGTTTAGGAACAATGAAAATTCCTGTCGAGGAGAGCCTCCACGTGTAAGAACAACTGCACCCAATGATGCGCCTGAAGACGCAGCATCTGAACCAACAGTAGTACTCGTTGGGCCAGCGCTTGTTGTTCCTGAAAGTGAAGCTGACAGTCTAAGCAATACACCAGATGCAGCCATAAGAACACCACGGACAATAGGAAGCGCTGTAGTATTGCCTGGTGTCACACTGCCAGGTCCTTGGAGGCCGGCATCACTGAAAATTGTCGAACCAGCAGATTCAGACATGAAGCATCCCAAGAAATATGTTCGGCCGGCAAGGCCATTAGTAGTTGCATAGGGATTTGCTACAAGTGAACCTATATCACCAAACGGTTGATTTTCTCCAACTACGAATCCTGCAGCTGTTACCTTACCAGATGACAAACGTGTACGAGCATCTCCTGCACCAAGTACACGAAGGTAAGACACAGATCGTGCATTACGAAGCCATTCAATTACTGCCAACGGTCCGAATTTCTTTCCATCTGTTTTTCCGAATTTCGAATACCAATCAGATAGATTTCCTACTGTAATAGGAACGAATGCAGGACCTTTCACAGAAGTACCAACAATTCCCGCAGGAATTCCAGTAGGTTCTTGTGTAATAGGACCCGAGATATCGATTTCTCTCGCCGTGACGCCCGCACTTCCGAATTTCAATTGTGCCAATTTGATCTCCCAACGTTATGAATAGATATTGCCTTCGTTGATCATTTTCTAATATTTATCAAATATGTGTCCATGATTTTCTATGAACAATTCGAAAAATATTTTCAGGTGTGACTTCAAGCATTGTTGACCAGCTTTTCATAAAGTTTGAAATTGTTCCACGAATAGTTTTGTCAAGTTCATCATATGACTTTCTAATCAATAGAATGTCTGATTCTTTAAGCTTAGATTTCGGATGAAAAGTTCCTCTGATATGAGTTTTCATCAGTTTGTCACGTTTCTCTTTCCACATCTTCTCAAATTTTTCGCTAGCTTTGATTCGTTCTTCAGGTGTGTTTGCTCTGATTCTCGATAAGTTTGATAATATTTCTTTGACAGGCAGTGTGTGCTTGTAGCCGTTTGGTCCTTTACCGCCATCGTCAAGATTTGCGCCTCCCAAGTAGTCTCGTGTTTTTAGTTCAAAAATTAGTCGAGCTTCCTCAAAAAGAGCAAGCTGTTCATCTGTTGTTTCAAACACTATCTCTCTGTGAATATTGCGTTTATTGACAATACTATTCCACTTTCTATTATGACGAGTAAAATCTCGAGTACGCCTAAGCGTTCCTTTACCAACGTAGAATGGCGCTTGAGAGTCTAGACATCGATCAACGTAAACATAGAAGATCGATGTCTTAGACATGATGTGCTTTATAGAAAAGTTACACCGCTGTTTGTTATAATGAAGTCAATAGCTATGAACTCCACAACTCTTGTCGGAACAACAACGATACGTCCATTCAACTTGTTGAGATCTGCATCTTCCTGAGAATTGTTTGATTCATTCATTACGACCTGAAATCCTTCGATTCCAGCTTGTACTTGAATGAGGCTTAACTGGAATGATGCATCAGCAACAAACTTATTTCTTACAGAAGGTGTGTTGTTTTCGAAAGCAATTTTCTGAGCAATTCCAATAATGACTCTCTTTACCTCGAGCATGAGTCTGCGGACGTTAACTCTGTCAAGCGCTGACTTATTGATCTGCATTGTCTTTTGACCGTAGATCACAAAACCAAGCCTCGGGAATGTTGCAATAGGATTGATTCTTGATTCATAGAGACGATCTCTATCAGCAACGTTAAGTCGAACGCCAACGTTTGTTACGAAGTCAAGCGCCGCCCTATTGAAACCAGCAGGGGCGAACCAAGGATATGATACTCTGTCATTGAAAGCTAGCGCTCCGAGTGCTGCAACAGAAGCCGGAACTTTTACTTTTCTACGATTTGTAGCATCATCAATAAACACATCTGGGTAGTAAGGAGCAGCATAGCTGTTGTCAATGCCGCGAGCATCCAATGTATTCGCTGTCTGTGTTATATTTGGTTTTGCAACAGAATCATCATACAGTCTGAATCCATTGTCATCATATGACGGGATGTCCATAACATACATTGACATACCATAATCCCTTACCTTCTTCATTGTCTGGTCTGTAATGTATGGCTCTCTGATGCCAGGCATTACCAATAAGTTGTTGTTAGACTCGAGAGGATTGGTCAGAAGATCTACTGCAGTTATGTATGAAGCGACACCGTTGTTTGAAACGTCCGTGCCAGACGGATTCTCGCCTGTTCTAAATCCAGGAATGTCATTGTTTGGTGATGCACCTCCAACACCACCTGCATCAGAATCAAATGAAACTGACTTGTCATTTAAGCGACGAGCATCTCTATTGAGCAAGTTTGTTCCATCGAATCCGCCGTACATGAAGTTTGTAAACTTCGCATATGAAGAGAAGCGATTGTAAACAGATGGCTGACCTGACGTGAGAAGTGATGCAAGTGTCAAACGACTGCGTGATCCTTCTGCCCATGTGTAGGTAGTTGAATCAAGCTTGGCATCTCTAATGTATGCAGCTTCTCGCATATGAGTATTTACAGAAGCAGTAAGATCAGATATACTTGTGTTATAAAGCGCAACATTTGCAAGTGTGAACTTGTTATTATGAATTTGATCTGATGTTGAGCCTGTTGTAAGTGCATCGAGCTTCTTAATGCCCAAGAACTTTGTATAAGAATCGAGAAGATGATTCTTATCACTTACAACATTCGAATTAAGAATATCAGTTGAGCCTGAATCTGAAGAAGTTGATGTTCTCTCGAATTTAACACCCCAATAGAAAGTTACATTTGTCTGCTCAGCAGCTCCAGGCTCTCCAACAAATGCCTGTGTCTGTGATACTTCACCTCTTGTAACCTTGAATCTATGTGGAATTGGCGGCAAGAAAGAACTTGACAGTGCCAATGCGGCGCCAGTCAATGATCCTGCAAGACGAGAACGACTAGGCGTCAAAGGATCTGTTACTTTAAGAAGAGGATTAACGTTAAGTAATTCAGGTCCTCTAAAACCAAACGGAAGTGATTCATTCGGAATAATCATACGATCAACATTGTCATCGATCGTTATACGAATGTACTTTGACTTATTAGGATATTTCCCTGTTGCAACAATTCTCTTCTCTGTAGGATTTGATGCATCAAAGTTATAAAATACCTTGCGATCACCTATTAATCTACCAACGTAATTTTCAGCCAGTGGATTCAATGAACAATTTGAAAATTGTTCGATAACATTAGGGCTAGTATCTGTATCTGCCCAGTCTCTAACCTGTACATTGAATGTACCGAACTTATTTGAATTGTCGACTGATGCCTTTACGTTAGAGATAGAGATCTTGTACAGTTTATTTGCATATTCGCCGTCATCAAGAGCCTCGAATTTAAAGAGGTCATACTCAGTCTGACCAAACGGCTGTGATATGAAGAAAGATGTCTCAGGTGCACTGAATCTCTTGTCATATGAACCGAATACTTCTCTGAATGATCTGCTTGAATTACCATTAAGTGATGTATTTCTCGAACCAGAAAGAATTGCAATCTCACACGATGCTGAAACATATGCAGCATTTACATCAACTGCAAAGTCAGCATGGAGATAGTGTTGTTCTTGATAAAACTTGTCTGGGTCAGTATTGAGTATTTTCGCAAAATAATCCTTATTTGAAGGATCGAAAGAAGCAGTAAGAACTCTTATTCCTGAGACACCATCTACTTTAGAGAATGGCGCGCCCAAAGAAGAAGAAATGATTATCTTAAACTTTGTATCGGCTGCAGCAAACGTAGAATCAGTGAGTGTAGTTAAACTAGAAGGAACTGCTGCTGATGAAGAAAGAATCATAATTCTTGCTGTTGAGGGTGTCATAATGAGACCTCGAACAAGATTGATACGATCTGAGCCATTCATTGTGTCATTATCCTGAAACATTGGCATGCCAAGAGAACCATTAACTGTTGTTACATGTTTTGCAACAAGCAGCTGAACAACACCAGGATCTCTATTATCAAGCGGTGCTGCATGAGCAGAAGCAGATAAAATGAAACCTGCATTGTGAACAGTTCCATATGTCAGAGTATTAGCAAGATGTGTATCAGTTGAATTTGCTCCTGCACCAAGAACTCTTGTGAAAGTTAAGGCTGCACGATGTTTTAAGAATTCTTTTGCAGCATACGGCCCAGGTTGTTTTGGATCAAGGTTGCCGAACGTCTGCTTGAATTCATCAAAATTTGCTACAGTAGCAGGAACGAATGCAGGACCTTTGTTTGATGTTCCAATCACACTCGCTGGTACACCAACAGGACCAGTTGTGACTGGTGTTGAAAGATCAACTTCGCGTTCGTAAAAATTTGGCGACTTAAATGTCTGCTCAGCCATGGTTTATCTCCTTGAGACTAATAATCTCACAGCATAACTATCTGTGTTAGAGTCAGTAATCTTTGTGCGACTGTAAAATTTCACACCAGATCGTATATCAATCAATTATGATGATATCAAGTTCACCAAGTGATGCGCCTGTATAGACAGTCTCTCCTTGTCTGCCTTTACCTACTACGCTTATAGAAAATCCTCTAGGCAGTGTCGTCATTGCCGGATCATTTGATCGTTCATCTGGGATGATTGGTTCTGGTTTGCCCTCGGCAACGTCTGCAAAGATAGGATAAACTTTCTGTTTTCTCCAGCCTGTTGTTCTTTGGTCTCTGCGATTATTTGCAACATCATCAAGTGGCAAAGTTGGATCATCTGAACCAAGGACATATTTGCTGTCTGAACTTGGGCTTCCTATCTCATTGATGTCATTTATTGATGAGACGTCTTCAAAGCTTATGAAGGGTGACGAAACATATCGTTTAATTGGTATGGGCATGCCAGGTGATTTTGCGACAAAGAAATACGCAGGTACACTTATAGTGAATGTGTGTTTTATGAAACGTTCCTGATTGGACATGTCCTCAAAATTTGTTTCAGTGGCATAGCTGCTGTCATCTACACTTGCAACGAACCAGTAACCTTTTGTTGTGTCAAGACGCCATGACATTCCTTGCGGCAAAAATGAACTGATTATTTTCTCAAGGATTTGATTTGCATGCTGAGTCATCTGTGTCCAAATTGTCACAGTATACTTTGCTGTATAAAATTGTGGCGTAGGAACAACAATCGTCTCATACACGTTGTTCATCTGATTTGGTAAGAGATACGCTCCGTCATTACGTGCAACAGAATCTTTCAGCTGACCTAACTTTCTATCTGAAGTCAATTGTCCTTCTACCTGAGCATCGCGCGGAGATACAGCTAGATTCGTCTGATTGGGCAGAAGAATTCGATTAATGAGGGCCTGATAACCACGATCCGATTTATCAAGTTTTCTCCTAATAACAATCTCGCCTATCTGTTGGTTTATGCCGCGGCCCGTGATGTCATCAGCAAGACTCTGATTTAACTCTGTTCTCATTATTGTAATAAGAGGGAGAAGAAGAACATTATTTTTATCACGAAGCGGTCTTCCTCGTTTTAAGAGTGCCCATTTTTCTCCTGCAGCAAATATGACAGGTACTTTTACAACGGGTTGTTTTCCTCCACCACATTCAGGCTTTATTTCATTATCGAATAAATTGAACATTGCAACGTCAACATCTTCGATGCCACATGAAGGAATTGTAATGTCGGGCGTGCCATAGTCTTTCTCATATCCTGATGGCAATGCAGGTTGACCAAAGTTAGATCTTGAGTTTGTCTTGAATCTTGTTGACATATTCTTCTTATTCGTCGTAGAAAGACGATCCTGCAGATGTTGTATCGCCTAGAGGTGATACCTCTTTCACTCCTGTAAGAGGAGCATCCAAAACATTGTTCTTTACAAGATCACGCACGTCACCAGTTTGTTCTCCATCAGAATTAACAGCAATACCACGTTGTTGAACAAATGTTGTCTGAATTGCATCAGCATCAGAATGAGAGATATCTGTAGGTCCGATTAGCTTCGCTTTAAAGAGACCCTCACGTGCCATGATGCCTATTATCTTTACTCCATTTTTATGTTCTGGCAGACCATATATGTTTCTCATAACTGTGCTGTCAGAAATTTCATAGAAGATATCTGAAAATGAGAAGAAGTCTCCGATATTGATATTGATTCCCTTGTCGATAAGATCTCTGTATTGAACAAATACTTCTAGCTTAAATTGTGAATCAATTCCGAACTTATCAACTTTTGTTTCAGATTGAAAGTTGCTGTCTACCAATGCATCAAGTTCAATTGGACTATCAAATATCTTTTGCAATGCTTCGTTGTAGACTTCGTGTGTATCGGTTTTGATTTCAGAAATCGAATATAAGTAAATTTTTTGTCCGACAACATCTTTGATTAGCTCTTTTGTTATATCACTTATAAAGTTGAGTTCGCGCGGAGTCAGAAATAGTCGTGCCATTTTTATAATCCTTTACAAGTTGTTAGATTAACCCGTAACAATTGCGCGGCCTTTTGGCATGGGAATATAACGAAGCTGCTTATTTAGAGATTCTGCAGCGAGTGCATCAGCTTCAAGAAGCTTCTGATGTGTGAGTTGTGCCAGGAATTCCTTCATTTGTGTGCTAAGTTTATCTTTGTCTTCTCTCCCTTGTGTTACAAGTGATTCACCATTTAGCTGCAGATCAGCATTCGGAATTGGTATTCCTTGAAATTTAGATCTAACTAAACCAAGAATCTCTTTAGAAAGTGCAAGAGTATATTGGCGGATCCACTGGCGGCCTGGTTGATTAATGGTGCTAAACTGAATATTTCCAAGTGGCATATTTGATGCACCAGAAATTCCATTTATTGATGCGTCACCATATGCTGGGTTTAACACGTCGGACGGTGGCAAAACTCTGCAAAAAAGCTTATCAATTTGAACATCATTGACTGGGATCGGATATATTCGAAGCTTAGTTCCCATAATTTCATATGAATAATGTGAACGCCTTACACGTGTTGCAGCCTCCAACATGCCACGTCGCAGGACATCCTCAAATATTGGAAGGACGTAGAATATTGTTGAATTTACATAGCTTTCATAATTGAAGTTAGTAGCCAAGAAATTCGTAATATTTGATGCATTCAGAAGTGTACTCTGTGCAGCAGACGGAGACACATGATACAATTCTACTATCTTTAGCTTGCCCCTTTTTTCAGGTGCAAGACTATCATAGATTACTGTGCCTGAAGGAAAATTCAGAAGCTCAGTGTAGATATCATAGTCTTGTCTTCCGGCCTGAATATTGAAATAACCAAAGACAGCATTTTGTGAACCTCCGACAAATGCATTTGTTGCATATGGTTCTGCCATTCTAAGAAGATATTCAAGTGATCTCAGTGTGTACTTGTTCGTCATATCAATCGAGCCTGTCTGTTGTCCCAGAACATTGCTCAACTCTGATACTATCTTTGTCTCATGAACCAAACGAGAATATTCGCATGCTGCTTCTTCAAAGCATGCCCAAATTTGCTTCTTTGAAAGCTCAACAGAAAGGATGTCATCTCCTAGCTTGCGTTTTACATAGACGACAAGCGCATCAGCTTCTGTTTGAAAGCTTGTATCGCTATCAAAAAAACTAAACGGTGTCGGCTTTATAGTGTCAGCAAAAATCGTCATTGACTATACTCTCCAAAGATATGTATCGATCTCGAGAGATTAAAGAGATATCAAGATTTCAATGCATGAATCACTTTTTCAATGACTTACGAGTAAGATAACTGTCTTTAAGTGAACTAATCATTCCTGTTGTTACAGGAATCTTGGCTTTGACAGCTACTTCTGATTTCTTCTCTTGCTTTTTTATTTCTGCAATTGTATGAACAGGTTTTTGTTCAAACTTTATTGCAACTGGTGTTGCTACTGATTTTGCAACAATTATTGGTTCTGCCGTTACCTTGATCTCGGGACGGCTGACTTTTGGCTTTACAATGATAGATTCAGCAACGACGCTAAGCGTCTTCTTGAAATTGATCTGAAATTGAAGCGGCGCAAAATATCGATTCTCAACGAGCACTTCAACGCGAGCTGAATATGTTCCTTCGTTCATCTTGCCAAACATCTTTGGAAGTGTGAATTGAACAACCTCGGGTTCACCAGTGCCGTAACCATTAAACATGTAAGAGAGACCGTCATCCGCCTCACATACAAGACGAACTTTTGCAGGAGAAGCTGCAGCTCCTTCCATCTTGATCTTAAAAGTTAAATCGTTGCTCTCTTCTATGTCAAGATCTATAGTTTCGTTAAGCGGTTCCATTTTGAATATATATCCGAAATTTAATGCTTTTCATCATTTCTTATTAACTTTGTCATCTGATCATATTATCCTCTTGACAGTTATCTTGATGTCTTCCCATGCTGCGTGTGTTCTTGTTGATATGCCTTCTGCTATTGTGACTACAATTCGTTTTACAGCATTCAGCTTTATTTTTATGAATCCCTCTATTTTCTTGTCGGGCTTAACATCATTCACTCTTATTAATTTAGCCCAAACTATTACGTCTTCAAGCTCTCGAAGTGCACGTTTCGTTCCTGACTGACCAATTACAACAAGACGTTTTGCAACTCTTACAACAGCTTCAATGATGCTGCGACCGTAACCTTGTGTCACTATTCTCTGTTTTCGTCCCATACCTCGCGTGACAATATTATTCACTTGAGTATTGTATCCTAGACTTTAACTCTTTCAAACACTGTATCCATAGACGGAGAACCGAGATCATCAAACAAGTTGAATCGAGCGACTTCTGTCAAATTATCTGACTTGTAAAAAATCATTTGATTGCTGTCGATTTTCCATCGTCCATATTGAATATCATAAAGTTGTCCAATTGATGAAGACATGCTTGCCAAGCTACCTTGGATTCCTGTTATTGATCCTGAAACATATGTTGTTTGTGAATATATTGCCGCAACTGTTGGGTCATTCTCTTCAACATTATATTGTTCTGTTGCATAAGATGCTGTTGGAAAGGCTGTTCCTGTGTCCCAAAGAATTTGTCCTCTAAAGTTATCTGTAAACGTTGCATAGACAGCATAAATCCCAGGGGCTGTTTGATAGACTCCCGTTGTTGTTCTTGCAGAAACAATTGCACCTGCAACATCAAGAATTTGATATCCTACTCCAAGTGAACCAGTGGCATTCAGCTTTGATCTTCCAAAGTTTACATTGCGTAATTGTTGCAGAGACATGTTTTAATACGTAGGCAGAAAACCACTGCCGATTTTTAAAGAATTATCTAATGATCACGTGTACATCATACAATTAATCTGGTGACTTGTTATGCCAACTCGTACTCAGTAACTAGAACCATTCCTATTGTGCCTGTTCCACCAGCGACGTTTGCTGCGCTAGTACTTGTTCCTCCTCCTCCACCAGCTCCATTACCAATTGCTGCGGTGCCGGCACCGGCTGTCGATCTACAGATTCCACCTTTTCCCCACAGCGTTGAACCACCGCATGTACCAACAACAAAAACAGTTCCTTGACGAATGCACACCTCACCAGGCATCCCCGCAGCATTGACGTCACCACCGGTTCCAGCAACACCACCAGGCCCGCCACGTTGCACCAAAGTGGTTGCAGCACCGAGCGAGCCGAGGCCACCCGAGCCACCCTTGGCTGTAACAGTTACACCGCTAACAGTAAATGTTGTGTCACCACCTGCTGTTCCAGGATTATTGCCGGCGATACCACCAGCTCCGGCTGCACCAAGTGCGAATGTATATGCAGTATTCGGTGTAACAACAAACAACTTTTTGCCATAGCCACCGGCGCCGCCACCAGAGCAACAAGTTACTGTGCTGACAATTCCGTCACAAGCTCCACCACCACCTCCGCCGCCAACAAGTTCTACTTCGATTAGTACAGTACCTGCACCTGTTGTATGTGTAGTACCTGCAACATATCTTGTGACACTTTTTAGGATAAGATTTGGAAATTTTATGACAGGATTTGTTGAGTATTCTGTAACTAAAATTGCACCTTTTGAGCCTGCTCCGCCATTTGCGGCTGCGCCGCCATTAATGACACAGCCGCCTCCTCCGCCGGCTCCATTGCCAGTTGCAGCGTTACCATCTCCTTGTGTAGTTCGACCATTGCCGGCGGCACCAACTATAGTGGAACCACCCTTGCTGGAGCATGCTACAGTGCCAGAAAATCTAACAGCTGTATGTCCTGATTCACCTGAGCCGTTTACATCACCGTTAGTTGCAACTGCACCGCCCGCGCCGCCGGGCAGACTCTCGGCGGTGGTCGAGGCTGAAGTACCAGCACCTCCTGTACCTCCAGGTGCTGTAACAGTTACACCTGATACAGCGAAGGTTGTACTACCTCCATTGCCTCCGGCGACGGCTCCCGCCCCGCCGGCGACACCAGCAATACCAATCGCGTATGTATATGCTGTATTTGGTGTGACATCAAATATTTTTAATGCGTAGCTACCAGCCCCTCCCCCACGAGCCGGAGCAGC